>Ga0209540_10002211_pt1 | contig 13933 bp, 8 predicted proteins | sample BarGraIncu01121A_FD_184501 | JGI IMG/M metagenome (GOLD analysis project Ga0209540, IMG submission 184501) | Arctic peat soil microbial communities from Barrow, Alaska - Barrow Graham LP Incubations 011-21A (SPAdes) (version 2) | ecosystem: Environmental > Terrestrial > Soil > Wetlands > Peat... | reverse complement strand
CTAATTTATTAAACAGGGTCGACTTTCCAACATTCGGGCGTCCAACCACGGCTACAATTGGCTTTGGCATAATTATTATTCCTCACTTATTATTCTTAGAATCAGGCTTTCGCCATTAACCGGTACCCCTTCAATCTGCACTTGAAGCGCATGACTAAGGGTTTCCAGTGTCCAATCGTCCAGTAACATGTTCGACCCACTTCTGAGTGCATTTTCAGGAATAAGCAATAAATCTCTTGAAGATACTTTTGTTTCTAATTGCTTAACCATATCCTGACCTGTTATTAAACCGGAAATGCTAATATCTTCTCCAAAAAAATCATTATTTATTGGGTAGACAACCACATCAATGGCTGGAATCCGTTTTTTCATATTTTTGATTAAATTTAAAATATACTCATCGGCAGCCATTCCGGTGACAATCCCAATTTTTGGAAAACTTGTTTTCTTTAAAGCTGCTTTTTCATACTTATCCAGTGCCTCATTAAAAGATTCTTCAAAATCCGCCAGCATTCCTACACCATTTTCAATTTGAGGAAAACAGTCATAATAGGATGGATTCGGGATCACGGCTTTTGCCATAAGGAAAAATTCATCACTGGGGTAAACAAATCCTTCCCCATGAATTTCTTCCATTTCATTGTGGATTTTCTCAATAATCTTTAACGTTCTTTGAGCACTTGCCTGATCAAAGCCGACAATTTCCTGAAGCCCTTTGCGATGCCTTGAAATTCCAACCGGCACAACAGAAACAGATTGGAGTGTGGGATAAAATTCCTTTAAATCCTCCAATGTTTTGACCAATTCCTCGCCGTCATTATAGCCGGGGACCAGCACAATCTGTCCATTCATTTGAATATTATTGGCTTTAAAAGCTTCCAGGTAATCCATCACATCCCCTGCAAAACGATTATTAAGCATTTCACAGCGCAATTCTGGGTTAGTGGTATGAATGGATAAATTCATGGGCATAATCCGGTATCGGATAATACGTTCCGTTTCCGCCTTGGTAAGATTCGTCATGGTAATATAATTTCCAGTGAGAAAAGACAGACGTTCATCATCATCCTTCACATACAGACTTTCTCGCATTCCCTTAGGCAACTGGTCAATAAAGCAAAATATACAATTATTTTTACAGGTTTTTGTATGAATCATTTCCTCTGAAAACAGAACTCCCAGATCTTCATCAAGATCTTTTTCGATTTCAAGTTCCCAGATTTCGCCATCCAGTTTTTCAACCTCTAATAATAATTCCTCATCAGCCATTAAATAGCGATAATCCAGAACATCTATAATCGGTGTCCCATTAATTGATATCAGCTTATCCCCTGGCACGATTTCCATTTTATCCAGTATGCTATTTTCAAGCACACCTTCGATTATAAATTTTTTCACTGGCTTCTCACTTGTTTCTTTACAATTTAAAAACTGCCCGCAAAACTAGCCGGCAGATCTATCCTCTTATTATATAATATTTTACCATAAAAAAAAACCTATTTAAGGTTTTTTTTCAAGCTGATGCTATATTAAATGCATTTTAGCCCTTAATTTCAATTTTTCCCCACTGGACAGGCAACCACACACAATCCACAGACCGCTCCCCTGCCGATATGCTGATAGGCAACCTTCATATGGTTGCTGCAGCTGTAAGCATCATAGAGTTCGTTTCGAGCCATTCCGGGTTCCCAAAGACATCCTTCAATGGCCATGGCCGGACAGGCTGCTACGCAGGCTCGGCAGGAACCACAGGAACTTTCTGTGGTGGGCACTCCTGTGCTCAGAGGTGCATTGGTTAAAACGGTTCCCATGCGAATTCTCGGACCATGTTTTTTATGAATAAATAAGGCACTTCGACCAATCCATCCCAACCCAGATAACACTGCTCCTGTTTTGTGTTGAAAGGCTCCTGTATATGGATCATTAGGATCGGATACTGACTGGGATGCCGGAATAGCAATAGATGGATATCCCTGATCCTCTAAAAGCAAAAGAAGCCTTAGGGTAATCAGGTCAATGAGACGATTCACGCTTCGATAATGGCTAAAATAGGTTTGGGTAGGTTCGTCTTCTATTTGATTGAGGATACCATCGGAAAGCCGAACGATGATAGTAATCCCTTTACTAAACCCCAGTCGTTTATCTTCAGGCAGACATTCGATGTCTGAAAATCCCAGCTCTGTGGCACCCAAAGACTTTCCCAGATCAATCAATGATTCTTTGAGATTCCCCATCTTTTCAGGAGTTGCAGTAGTCGATATTACTTTTACTTTTTCCATATTTTCCTCTTTTTCATTAGAAATAACCAATTCATCCTCAGAATATGGTACAATATCACTACTTATACAATAAACAAAGGTGGTGGTAACAATGCTTTTTAATTCTGAGCAACAGGCTGAAAATAAGCTCATTATATTATATGTTTTAAAACAAATCAATACTTCCCTCACCCGGGAACAAATCGCACTGATTGTGATTGAAAATTTGCAAATCAGTTATTTTGATATTCAGCTGTATATTGATGACCTGTTAAAGGATGAATTTCTTTCGACGTTGGATTTTGATGGTAAATCAGTTCTTACAATCACACCCATTGGAAAAGAAACCCTTAAGGTTTTTAAAAACAAGATTCCCACTTACATTATGGATATGATTAACCTTTATCTTCAGGAAAACAGAGAAAAGATTTTTAAAGAAGTTAAGGTCACTGCAAACTATCAAAAAAATGGGGGATCCGATTATCTTGTCCAATTAAAATTACATGAAAATAATTGTTTACTCATGGAAATTAATTTTAACGCACCTACCTTAAAACTTGCTCTTGATATTTGTGACCGCTGGAAAGCTAACACCCAGGAACTTTACGCATCTGTACTTAATACCCTTACCCAATAAAAAATAGCCAATTGCGAAAGTACCGTTAGCTTCGCTGTCTAGTTTACATGAAACAATTTTTCCACTATACATCGTACAGTTCTTTGAACTGTTCGCCTATACGTTACAAAATTGTTTATGAAAACTGACATCAAAGCAATTTACGGTTGTGTTTATAAATTTTACAATTACCTAAATAAAAAATAAAGCATAGGAGGCTGTTGCAAAATTTTGCAACAGCCTCTTTTTGATTTTTTTTATGCTCTTCTAAGTTTTAGCTTTTTTCTGAGTATGCATCCCACAAGCTTTGTAAACTCTACAACAGCTAAAGGACTAAGTGAAGCAATGATGACAATAAACCACTGGATGCTATTCATGCCGACAACATGAAAAATGGTTTGTAACGAAGGGATTAACAGTACCACTAATTGCAGGGCACAGGATAATCCGAGTGCGATCCATAAATATCGATTCGTGAAAAGCCCCGGACCAAAAAGGGATTTCTTTTGAGATCGAACATTGATGGCATGGGTTAACTGGGAAAATGCCAATACCGCAAAACACATGGTTCTTGCAACTTCTACGCTATAATTAAGCAATGCAAAATGAAAAACGGTCAACGTAATGGCCGCAAGAATAATTCCCTGGAAAATAATACGTGCCCCTAAACCATGGGCAAAAACGCTTTCTTTCGGGCTTCTTGGTTTTTCCTTCATAATACCGGGATCACTTTTTTCCACACCTAGGGCAAGAGCAGGTAAACTATCGGTAACAAGATTAATCCATAATATATGAATCGGCAGAAGCGGCTGTACCCAGCCAACCAGTGTTGCAATAAACAGAATCAGAATCTCGGCGATATTACAGGATAAAAGGAAGTGGATGGCTTTTTTAATGTTAGCGTAAATCCCCCGTCCTTCTTCCACCGCTGACACGATGGTAGCAAAGTTATCATCTGTTAAAATCATTTCTGCAGCTTCCTTGGAAACATCAGTACCGGTGATTCCCATGGCGCAACCAATATCTGCTTTTTTAAGAGCTGGTGCATCATTAACACCATCACCGGTCATGGCAACGACCTCACCTTTTTTCTGCCAGGCATCTACGATCCTTACTTTATGCTCAGGAGCTACCCTTGCATACACTGCAATATGTTCTATTTTATCACTAAGCTCTTGATCACTGAGTCTTGCCAGCTCAACTCCTGTGAGAGCTAAACTGTTTTCTTCAAATAGATTCAATTGTTTTGCAATCGCCACGGCTGTATTTTTATGGTCACCGGTGATCATAACCGTTTTAATGCCTGCTTTTTTACAAATCCGAATTGAATCTTTCACTTCTTCTCTTGGTGGGTCAATCATGCCGGTCATTCCACAGAAGATAAGGTTATGTTCCAACTCTTCAAAAGAAATTTCCGGGCTTTCATCATATTTTTTATAAGCATACGCAATCACTCGGTAAGCATCATTGGAAAGAGACTCATTACTGACATGAATCTTTTCAACAATAGACTCATCTATGGGAAGAATTGCATCATTCATAAAAACGTGTCCAACCCTGGCGATCATAACATCTGGTGCCCCCTTAGTGAAACTGTACCAGGATTCACCGATTTTATGAACAGTAGTCATGAGCTTTCGCTCAGAGTCAAAGGGTAATTCACTAACCCTTGGGTATTTTTTTTCTTCAGAAATTTTATCATAATCCAAGGATCCTGCAAAGGCTACCATGGCCACCTCAGTGGGATCACCAATTTCCTGGATTCCATCTTTCCCGGTAACAATGGATGCATCATTACAAAGCAGTCCAATTTGTGCCACCATTTTTTCAGGCCCATTTAATGACCTTTCGTTTAAGTCCGAGGTATCGATAACGGTGTCGTTAACATAAACCTTTTTAATGGTCATTTTATTTTGAGTTAATGTACCGGTTTTATCTGAACAAATAACAGACGCACATCCCAAAGTTTCAACCGCTGGAAGCTTTCTGATAATGGCATTTTTAGTTACCAGCCTTTGAACACCAATGGCCAAAACCACGGTAACAACCGCAGGCAAACCTTCAGGAATTGCTGCAACTGCAAGACTCACAGCTGTCAGGAATAATAATAAGGGATCCCCACCACGAATGAGTCCAATAATAAAAACCATAGCGCAAGCTACAATTGCACCAATGGCCAAAACCTTGCCTAACTCCTCTAACCGCTTTTGAAGTGGAGTTTGCATGGTTATTGTTCCCTGTATCATTCCCGCAATCTTACCGATTTCAGATTTCATTCCTGTAGCCGTTACGATATACTTTCCCCGACCGAAATTCACCAGGCTGCTCATGTATACAGAATTTGTACGATCTCCCAGACCCGTCTCCGGATCCTTAATATCTTCGATTGATTTATCAACAGGCATGGACTCGCCGGTTAATGAGGATTCCGTAATTTTCAATGAGGCCTCCTCAATCAAATGACCATCCGCTGGTACAAAATCCCCGGCGTCCAAAAAGACAACATCTCCCGGAACCAGGTCTTCATATTTTATAATTTCACGCTGACTGTTTCGCAGGACCTTTGCTTCTGGAATCGTCATGTTTTTCAAGGCTTCCATGGAGTTTTCAGCCTTTTTTTCCTGAATGGCACCTATTAAGGCATTGACAATTACAATAATGAGAATCAGAACAGCATCACTGATTTCTCCCAGCGCTCCTGAAACAACAGCTGCTACCAAAAGCACAATAATTAAAAAATCTTTAAATTGGGAGATAAACATAATCCCAAAAGATTTTCTCTTACCTTCATCTATTTTGTTTTTTCCATGGATTTTCATTCTTTCCTGAACCTGGCTTGAACTTAATCCTGTTAATGGATTAAGTTCAAATGTTTCTTCGATTTCTGAATTCGAACATAAAAAGCTCTCTTTACTTTCCAAAAAACTTCCTCCTTTAAAATATATAAAGACCTTTATTTCCTATGATTTGTTTTTAAACAAATCATTGAGAAATAAAGGCCTTACTCCAAGCTTACTTGTTATCCAACCGGGAAAATGCTTTCCGTACTGACGACTGGATAGATCCTTAGGTTGAATTACTCCCCTTTAGTGTGTAAATTCTTTTAATGCATTTTAGCACAGTATTGGAATAGATGAAAGGTCTATTTTTGATAATAAGCCAAACGTTCCCTTACCTTATCCATTGTTTCAATATATACCCGTTGTTTCTCACGTTCAATATCAACCACCTTTTCCGGGGCTTTATCGATGAATCCTTTGTTGGAAAGTTTTTGATTTAAGCGGTCAATTTCTTTTTGCAGTTTACTTTCCTCATGTGTCAGCCGAGCAATTTCTTTCTCTTTATCAACCAATTCATCCAAATTAATAAAGAGCTCCATATCCTCTATCACTGCAGAAACAAAGTTTTCTTCGATTTCTTTTTTTGTAATAATCTTAATGGTAGAAACCGAAGCCATCTTTTCAAAATACAGAAGTGATTCTTCCATGAGTTTGATCAGGCTTTTGTTTGTCGAAATAATAAAGAGCTGGGTTTTTTTAGAATACGGTACATCCATTTCCGCTCGAATGTTTCGAATGCTTCTGATGGCCTCCATTAAAAATACGACTTGTTTTTCATCCTCTGGGAAAACAAGGGATTCATCAAAATGCGGCCAATGGGCAATCATAATATCTCCGGTGGTTCCTGGTAGATAACCATTAATTTCTTCAGTAATAAATGGTGTGAACGGATGTAATAAACGCAAAATCGTATCCAGCACCAATCTTAATGTATATTGGGCTGCAATTTTTGTTTTTTCTTCTTCACCGTACAGTCTCGGTTTTACGAGTTCAATATACCAATCGCAATACTCATTCCAGGTAAAATCATAAATTTTTGATGCGGCAATTCCCAGCTCATATTTACTCATATTATGATTCACTTCCTGAACGATGGTGTTCATTCGGCTTAAAATCCATTTGTCTGTATTTTCAAGATGAGACAAGGCCTCATCCTTTTTATCCATAATATCATCATCAAGATTCATCAAAACAAATCGTGCGGCATTCCATATCTTGTTTAAAAAGTTTCGGCTGGACTCAACCTTTTCATCCTGCCAACGGATATCATTTCCTGCTGAATTTCCTGTGATAATGGTAAACCGCAGTGCATCGGCACTGTATGTTTCAATCAGTTCCAGAGGATCAATCCCATTCCCCAGCGATTTACTCATTTTTCGTCCCTGGGAATCTCTGACTAGCCCATGGATATAAACATCCTTAAACGGGGTTTCGCCCATTTCGTTAATGCCCATAAAAATCATTCGGGCAACCCAGAAGAAGATAATATCGTACCCGGTAACCAGCACTGTGGTAGGATAGAATTTTTTTAAATCTTCCGTATCCTCTGGCCAGCCCAAGGTTGAAAAAGGCCAAAGCGCAGAACTGAACCAGGTATCCAAGACATCCTCTTCCTGGGTAAAATGAGAACCGCTGCATTTTGTACAGGATTTGGGTGTTTCTTTTGCGACAATCATTTCCCCACATTCGTCGCAGTAATAGGCTGGAATGCGATGTCCCCACCATAACTGACGTGAAATACACCAATCCCGGATGTTTTCCATCCAATTGTAATAAATTTTACTGAAACGATCCGGAATAAATTCAGTTTCCCGGTTTCTTACCGCTTCCAGTGCCGGTTTTGCCAGAGGTTGCATATTTACAAACCATTGCTCGGAGGTCATTGTTTCCACGGTGGTCGAACACCGGTAGCAGCCTCCAACATTGTGTTGATGTTCCTCGATTTTTTCCAGAAGACCCAGGGCTTCTAAGTCCCTGACAACTGCTTTACGGCATTCATAACGATCTAATCCACTATAAATGCCTGCCAGATCATTCATGGTTGCATCATCGTTGATAACACGAATTTGCTCCAGGTTATGACGAAGCCCTACTTCATAATCATTGGGATCATGGGCCGGAGTCATTTTAACAACTCCTGTTCCAAAATCAATATCAACATAGTCATCTGCGACAATGGGAATTTCTTTATTAAGCAGTGGCAGTATCACCGTTTGCCCAACCAGATGCTGGTAACGTTCATCATCCGGATGGACAGCCACTCCGGAATCCCCAAGCATGGTTTCCGGTCGTGTGGTAGCCACCGTCAGATATCCATCGCTATTTGCCAGTGGGTATCTGATATGCCAAAGATGTCCCTGTTGCTCCGCATATTCGACCTCAGCCTCAGATAAGGCGGTTTTACAGGTAGGGCACCAGTTGATAATCCGACTTCCTTTATAAATCAGGCCTTTATTATATAGACTGACAAAGGCTTCATTCACGGCTTTACTGCATCCTTCATCCATGGTAAAGCGTTCTCGGCTCCAGTCACAGGAGGCTCCCAGTTTTTTTAATTGATCGGTAATCCGTGTTTTATAAATCAGGCCTTTATTATATAGACTGACAAAGGCTTCATTCACGGCTTTACTGCATCCTTCATCCATGGTAAAGCGTTCTCGGCTCCAGTCACAGGAGGCTCCCAGTTTTTTTAATTGATCAGTAATCCGTGTTTTATAAGTCAGGGCCCAATCCCAGGCACGTTCCATATAGGCATCCCGGCCGATATCTTTTTTAGTTTTGCCTTCTTCTTCACGAAGTTTATCCACGACCTTAACCTCAGTGGCAATACTTGCATGATCCGTTCCCGGAAGCCACAAAGCAGCATAGCCATCCATACGTTTATATCGGGTCAATACATCCTGAAGGGTTCCATCAAAGGCATGTCCCATATGGAGCTGACCTGTAATATTTGGTGGCGGCATAACAATGGTAAATGGTTTACCCTGGGGATGAACCTCAGGTTTAAAATACCCTTTTTCTTCCCAGTGTGCATAGGTTTTATCTTCAACTTCTTTTGGATTATATGTTTTCGACATTTCTTTTTTCATAGTTCACTCACCTGCTGAATTTCAATTGTCTTTTTTTTATTTTTTATTAAATTCTGACAAAGCTCAATGGTTTTACTCATGGAGTGTTTGGCGGCTTCTTCAGACATATTCTCAGACATCCGTTTAATAATATATTTATTTTCAAATAAGAAATCAACCATGGAGGTCAGATCCTTAATCTTGTTCACTCGAATGGCCATGCCACCATCTACCAGATAATCCGCATTTTCCTCTTCCTGGCCAGGGTAATAGAATGGAATAATCATAGGAATATTTTTAACAATGGCTTCTGTGGAGGTTAGTCCTCCTGGTTTAGAAATAATTGCATCTGACATATCCATTAATTCTGAAATATTGTTAACAAAACCATGGATTTCCACAATCTTTTTTTCAGAGGGTTCCCGGCTATTAATATTCCGAATTTCCTTCTCGATTTTTGCATTATTCCCGCAAACCACGATGATTCGAATTTTATCCCTAACTTTAAGCAAAGAGGAAAAAGCTTTTTCCATTTGTTTGGTTCCCAAACTTCCGGCCATTAATAAAATGGTTCCGGCTATATCTGTTTTTTCCTTGGGATCAAGACGATTATTTTTAAGAAAAGTTTGCCGAATAGGAATGCCATAGGGATAAATAATATCCGGGTCAATCCCTTTATCGATCATGGTTTTTTTTGTATAGTCACTGCCAACAATATAGGCATCAATCATTTTTTTGAGATAGAGGGTATGAATCTTATAATCAGTGACAATTGATAAAACAGGTACATCAAAGGCATCATGCTCTTTAAGCGTCCCAAGAACATTGGTAACAAAGGGATGGGTTGTAATGATCAAATCAGGATTGCCTGCACGAATCAATGGGACAATTTCCGGGTTCATAATTCGTGTAAGCACCTGGAAAATTCCTTGTTGGAAGCGGTTCATATTATTAAACTGATTATACATTTGCTCATATAGTTTTGGAACATTGACTACCATTTGCTGATACCCTTTGGTGATCAGACGATCAAGGGTTACATTGCTTTCTTTAAAAGCATCATAAACCTCTGTGTTCATACCAGCTTCATCCAGGGATTCTTTTAAAGACTGTGCTGCTAAATTATGACCAGCACCTGTGGATGCTGTAAAGATAAATACCTTCGGCATAGTTTACCCCTTGTCTAATCTTCGAAATCTTTAGTAAAAAGATAATTAACCCGCATTAATTTTCCGCCAAGGGTCTCTTCTCTTCTTTTTTCAACAAAATAGATGCCACCAAAAACCGTTAATATTCCTGCTGTAATTGCAAATAATCCGACCAATAATTTTTTTAACATGTAACCCTCCAAATATGACTGGGTCAACCAATCATTTTATTTTTTTTACACTATTGCTGATAAATACAGTTCCTATCTCTTTGCCTGCTAATATTTCATAAAGGATATTAGATAATTCTCCTGAGGCAATGACCATATCAATGCCACATGCTGTAGCGTGCTTTGCTGCCTTTAACTTTGTAACCATGCCACCTGTTCCCTGGCAGGAGCCAGCAGACCCGGCAGTTTTCATAATATTACGATCAATATTTGTCACTGTTTTAATGAGTCTGGCATCCTCATTTAATGATGGATTTGCATCATAAAGACCATCCACATCCGATAAGATTACCAAAAGATCGGCTCCCACAATATCTGCTGTCATTGCCGAAAGAATGTCATTATCGCCAAAGCATTCCTCTAAAATTTCATCAGTGGCAATGCAGTCATTCTCATTGACAATGGGAATAATTCCCCGTTCAATAAGGGCACTAAAGGTATTCATCGCATTATTACGTTTAATAGAATGCTTAAACACATCCTTGGTTAATAAGATTTGTCCCACGGTTTGATTGTACTCATCGAAAAACTTATGATAAATCTGCATTAATAATCCCTGTCCCACAGAAGCAGCCGCTTGTTTTTCCTTCAGTTTTTTTGGGCGTTCCTTCATATTCATACGATTCATACCAGCGCCAATGGCACCTGACGACACAAGAACCATTCTCTTACCACTATTTTCAAGATCGGTTAATACTCTGGCGAGGTTATCCAACTTCTTAAAATCAAGGGTTCCATTGGGATGCGTGACTGATGTCGTCCCCATTTTCACAACAATGGTTTGTGCATCTTTAATTTTTTCTCGCATTAAAACCTCCTAAACCTTGTAACATTGTTTATTATTATATCAAACAAACACCAAACATCAAAATATTTTTTATGGTTTAGCTGCACCCGGTGGTTGTTCCACAGTCTAAACAAATCTTGCAAGTGCCGTTTCGCATCATTCTGTCGCTTCCGCATTGGCTACAGGTTTCACCATAAAGGGTTTCTGCCTGAGTGTTTTTATTGTATTCTGTTACCACATGTCCATCAGACATTGACTTATGCACAAGATTTGCCTGGTTCATCATGGCAAAGACTTTAGGTTTAACCTGACAATTTGAAAAATCCCCATGCTCAATGTCAAGGACCTTGCTGATCAGGTCTGAAATTGAGGACGCAAATTTAATATAGGGATGGCGTGAAACAAAACCCGAAGGTTCATATTTTTGACCACGAAGCATTTTAGAAATCTGATCCGGTGGAATATTGTATTGCAGCATGTTGGAAATAGACTTGGACAGCGATGCTAATAAACCCTTGACCACGGTTCCTTCTTTGTCTGTTGAAACAAAAATTTCAGCAATACCGCCATCCTCATAAAACCCTATGGTAATATAAAGCTCAATATCACTTATTTTTGCTGCATGGGTTCGGCTTAAACGCATACCTTCCGGGCGAATACGATTGGGCACTTTATTGGACCCCTCTTTTACAAGTTTGAGAAGTTCATCATAGGTATAATCCTCAAGAGATTTTTCAGAGTCCTCTGCCATTCCTGAACTCAAAGGCTGAGATGCTTTACAGGCATCACGATAAATCGCAATGGCCTTGGTTCCTGTACGATACGCCAATAAATTAATATTTTCAACATCCTCAACACTTGCGTCATTTGGAAGATTAACGGTTTTTGAAACGGAACCGCTGATCATTGGAGTAATGGCTGACACCATTAATACATGACCCATAGGAGCGATGGTATTTGCAGTATCAAAAATAGGTATATGTTCTGATTTAATATGAGGAGCGCCTTCGACGCCTTCATGGAGGCAAAAGCCATTGTCGTCTTTTTCAATCATGTAAGTCAGGATATCACTGATTTCCTGGGAGCTGTAGTCTAAATTTTCCAGGGCAATTTCCATCACCGGATTCACCATTTCCATGGAACCTCCGCCAATGAGTCTTTTGAAAACCACATGATTATAAAAAGGTTCCACTGAGGTTGCGCCACAATCCATAGCAAAAGAAATAGTGCCTGTGGGAGCTATTGCAGATACCTGAGCATTGCGGTAACCATAGGCTTCCCCGGCTTCCTCAGCAAGTTGCCATGCTTCTTTAAGCTGAAGGCTGATTTCATTAAAGCCCATTTTTTTCAAGAGCGGATGATTAATCTTTAATGGTTCATAATGAAGTCCTTCATAGCCATCGGTTCTTGCACCGGCAACCCGGCTATGATTACGAATGACTTTCTTCATATGTGATTCATTAATGGCATACATTGGAAATGCGCCAACTTTTTCTGCCATTAATCCGGAAACGTAATAAGAGACCCCAGTCATCAAACCTGTTATACTTGCAATCAGGGTTCGGCTCTCAGGTGAATCATAGGGGTATCCTAATGCAAGAAGCAAAGATGCTGCATTGGCAATACCAAGACCCGTTGTTCTGAATAAATAGCTTTTTCTTGCAACGTCTTTTGTCGGAAACTGTCCCTGATAAATAGAAGCTTCCAAGGTGCACTGGATCAATCCCACTAAATGAACATATTCCTCGGTTCTAAAACTATTGTCATCAGGGTTATAAAACCGGAAAATATTTATGGATGCCAGATTGCAGGCGGTGTCATCCAGGAAGGCATATTCAGAACAGGGATTGGTTGCATTGATCCGGTTTCCCTTTTCGCCTACCACACCATTTTCTCCACCTGGGCAAGTGTGCCACGCATTAAATAAATCATCAAACTGAATGCCGGGATCTGCACATTCCCAGGTTGCGGTATTCAGACTTTTCCACAACGCCTTCACAGGAACTTCCCGATCAACGCTGCTGTCAACACGACCTTTTAGTGTTATCTGATGATCCGGTTCATTTCTTAAATTAAGAACGGCTTTCATAAAATCAGCGTTTAGCCGAACCGAATTATTGCCATTCTGCCCACTCACCGTTTGGTATGCATCACCATCCATGGATAAATCATAACCCATTTTTCCAAGGTCTCTGACCTTTTGTTCTTCTTTTGACTTCCAGTTAATAAAAGTTTCTATTTCCGGGTGATCAATATCAACAATCACCATTTTAGCTGCACGGCGTGTAGTACCACCGGATTTAATGGCACCGGCATTACGATCCAGGCCTAAAAGAAAGCTTATCATTCCTGAGGATTGTCCGCCACTTGTGAGTCCTTCGTTAACACCGCGAAGGTTTGAGAAATTCGTTCCAACCCCTGATCCGCCCTTAAACAACTTTGTTTCACTGACATACTGCTCGGAAATAGAATGATCTCCAAGCAATCGATCCTGAATGGACAAAATAAAACAGGCGCTTGCCTGGGTTCTTGAGTATCGATCCTCGGACTCTAAAACCTGGCCGGATTTTTCATCATAGTAGTAAAGGTCGTCCTTTGATCCGCTGATCTGATAGTTTCGCATAAGGCCTGTGTTAAACCATTGCGGTGAATTAGGGGCCCACATTTGTTTCAAGAAAGCATAAACCAGCTCATCATAATAAATTTGCCATTCTTCCGGGGTTTCAATAAGCCCTTCTTCTTTAAGAGCATCGGTCCAGAAGCCCACAAGACGATCAGCAATTTCACGCATACTATGTTCATAGCCAAGATTATTTGGGATCCCTTTGCGTCTGAAATATTTTGTAGCTATAATATTACAGGCATTCTGAGAATATTCTTCTGGAAATTCCAGATCCTTCATTTCAAAAATAGTTTCCCCTGTTTGATAATTTTTAAGGATAACATCAACCGTTTGCCACTTGAAAAGATCATATACCGTCTTTTC
>Ga0209540_10002210_pt1 | contig 13935 bp, 19 predicted proteins | sample BarGraIncu01121A_FD_184501 | JGI IMG/M metagenome (GOLD analysis project Ga0209540, IMG submission 184501) | Arctic peat soil microbial communities from Barrow, Alaska - Barrow Graham LP Incubations 011-21A (SPAdes) (version 2) | ecosystem: Environmental > Terrestrial > Soil > Wetlands > Peat... | reverse complement strand
AATAAGAATTCATGGAAGTATTGGATATATTTCTCCACAAAAATGTGAAGATTTAGCTAGAAAGATTTCTTAAAAAGTACGAATAAATGTGTCTACACTATTGACTTAGATCCATTTTGACCTGGTTGTAATTTAGGTACAAGGGGGGTCAATATTCAACGTAAATGGGGGTCAATTTTGCTTGACAATCTACATCTTCTAACTGGTCTTTAAAATTTAAGATCCCATCTACAAATATGTAAGTTAGTTTAGCACCATCAAATCCCCATGCATTTAATCCGATTTGCTCCAGAACAGTTTCTTTATCTGCATAAATAAAAGGTACTACTCCATCCTTACTATTCCCCGAAGGCATAACAATCTCTATTGTGCCTTTGCCTGTATTTTTTATATTTGCAGGCAGTTTTATTTTATTAACTGATACTGTAGGGTCTGCTTTCTTTTTCACAACTGGTACCTTAGGCACGCTTTCAGTTTTCGTAGAATTGGAACAACCTACAAAGCCTAATGTTAATACTAGTATTAAAAATATTGCTATTAATTTTTTTATTTATGTCCTCCTGATTTTTACCATTCTTATAATATATTGCCCAAATTCGTATCTTGTTATCCTGTTCTATTTTATTATAATTCATCGATTTTTCCTTGAAAACACTTATTGTGAATATTAATTTAAAGGTAGAAGTTATAAGGTCATTAAACACAAAAAAATCATGAAAATAAGGGTAGCAGAGCTTGAATAAATATTAGGGAATAGGGGTAGCTTAAAATACATATAGAAGATTAATTATCATAGGTAGAGGCTGAAATTAATAAATAAGAAAAAACTAAAAAAGGTTAACGTAGCAACTTTTAACTTAGAGTTGTATATGTAAAAGGGGTAGTGGTTATGTATTTATATAAAATAGATGGCAGTAATTTAGAAGAAATAAAGGAAAAGGCTTTTTTAAAGGAGAGTGGATTTGGAATTTGAATTTATGCAGTCACTTAATAATGATTACGAATTACAATTTTCTGATAATTTATTTATACTTTATAAATACACTTTGGATATTCCATTAAGCTCAAAAGACATAATGAGATTGGCAAAATCCTTTGAGTTTAGTAATACAAACTATATAAAGAACTATCCTGAACTATTTGAAGAGATATTATTAGAAAATATAAAAAACAAATGAATGATCTGCTCGAAACTACTCATAGTCAAGTGAAAATAAAGGCCGCTGAATTGAGAAAAAGTGGAGAATTAAAAGCAAAGGAAATGAATCCTCAAAAGGTTGTTAAAATTTTAAGTTTCGATGAACAAGCTGAAAGAGAGCTTTTATTAGATTTAGATAAAAATAAAAATGATTTTTTGCAAAGACATTTTATTTTGATTGCTTTGCAAGACTTTTATTATAAGTATCGTGATATAGATAACAAGTATTCTGAAAAATGTAAAGAATATTGTTATATGGATATTGACACGTTGGGACAAACTCAAAAATCATATTATGACAAAGAGATAAAACAAATAAAGCAACTGAAAAATAACAGTATAATATGCAATGTGTATTTTTATAAGGTATATATTAAATCACGGAGGATAAAATGAATTCAATATTTTAAAAAATAAATATTAAAGAAAATCAGCAAGTTAACATTGTTGACCTTAAACATAAAGAAATAGAAAACACTGAATTTCTAACAAATAATATTCAACATAAATATAAGCTTTTATAGAAAGCTTATATTTATTGGTATACTGACACGACCCCATTACAGAAATTGGTAACGTAGAGGACAAGTTCTGTTTGATAATGTTTTTAAAAATTAACTTAAACAATTTAAAATCTAAGGCTTATGAATATTATTTTAATATGGCAGATTATTTTAAAACAATTACAAATACCATATTTGGCAATAATTACTCATACGCACATTGTAACACAAATTAATGAAGAATAAGCCGGATTTTGAAACTATATAGGGATTTGTGTAAATATTCAATTATAAAACGTAACAATTGTAGAAATATGACATTTATCGAAGCACTACTATAGTAGTAATCTCGGGAATAAATCTATAGCTATGAACCTGCTATCTGGCGGTTTATGGAAAAGGATAATAATAAAATGTTGTAGCAAACTTGCTCATTACTCCATCGCCAATACCACCGGGGCGTTCATTTTTCAGAGCTTGTGTACAAATTGTTCATATATATATGTTAAGCTATATATGTAGAAAGACTAACCCGAACATATATATATTTTATACTACATATGTAGAAGGAATAATAATCGAAGATATTTATCAATATAAAAGATCTAAAAATATTGTTTATATGGTTATAATTTTTACATAAATTTCGAAATGGTAAATAACTACAAATTTGTAGAAACAAAGAGAAGTTTACATTTATGATTGAAAATAGCAAAAGTTAATATATGAAATAACAGTCTTTCGATGTTAGGAATGCTCGGACCGGTTCGTGAATATCCTGTGGAGGGGTGTTATGCTTTGTTATTTCAAAACTTAGGCAAAGTGTTACAAAAATACTTGACCACAACACATCGTGCTGTGCACAAAGAAAAGGAGATTGATATATATGGACACGAATCAATATGAAAAAGAGTTGGAACGACTGGGAGCGTTTGAAATTGCAGCGAAGATGCTGAAGCTTGCAAAAAATAATGAAAAGAATAATAGTTTTCTGAATGCAGGACGTGGCAATCCGAATTGGATTAATACCCAGGCACGGCTGGCATTTCCTCGATTTATGGCTTTTGGTGTAAAGGAGTCTGAACGCACCATGCTTGAAGGCAATCTTGCGGGATACACTACACTAGATGGAATTGGCGGCAGATTCAATGATTTTTTGGATCTTAGCCATAAGGAAGACGCTTTTATTAAGACCTTCATAGACTATGCTGTTGATGTACTGGGCATTGATCGGGACGCCTTGGTGAAGGAGTTTACGGACGCCATCATTGGAAACAACTATCCTGTACCATCCCGTTGCCTGGTCAACATAGAAAAGATCATCAATGCTTATTTGCAAAACACCCTTTATAATGGTGTTTCTTTATCAGAATCCACCCAGGTCTTTCCCACAGAAGGTGGAACGGCGGCTATTTGTTATATCTTTAATTCCCTTAAGAAGAATGGATTGATCAAAGAGGGTGACCGGATTGCCATTAACACGCCCATCTTCACACCTTATTTACAGATTCCTAAATTGACGAATTATGAAATGGTTGAGGTGGAGCTAGTAGCGCGTGAAGACAACAATTGGGAGATCCCACTTGCTACATTGGATGTTCTGGAGGACGAGAGCATTAAAGCCTTCTTTTTGGTGAACCCCTCCAACCCAGCATCACGGGCATTGGATAGCAGGATTTTAAAGCGGATTAAAGAAATCTGCGAAAAACGTCGTGATTTGATTATCATCACAGATGATGTCTACGGTACTTTCGTGGATGGCTTTCAAACGGTTTATGCGGCTGCACCATATAATACCTTACTTGTATATTCATATTCTAAACTATATGGGGCCACAGGCTGGCGTATTGGCTGCATCGCCATGAACAAGCATAATGTCTTTGATGATTTGATTGCCCGCTTGCCCGAAGAAAAATTGAAGTCTCTTGATAGGGATTATAGCATTGTGACCACGGACCCACGGTCATTTCCTTTTATTGATCGACTCACTGCGGATAGCCGTTCCATTGGTCTTTACCATACTTCGGGATTGTCCACACCGCAGCAGGCAATGATGGCATTATTCTCCTTGACTCATCTGGTCTGCAATGATAGTGATAAGTATATTGAATCCACTAAGAAAATTGTGGCTCAACGTTATCATAATCTTTTTGAAGAATTGGGAATTAAAGAGGATAATACCTGTGAAAATGCCAAGTACTATTCGCTCATTAATATTTATAATTTAGCGGAGCATTTGTACGGTAAGAAATTGGCGACATATATTCGAGAAAATTTTGAAGAAATCGACTTTTTATTGAATCTTGCCAAGGAAGATGGTGTAGTCATTATGGAAGGTGTGGGCTTTGATGCTCCTTCGGGAACATTACGGGTGTCACAAGCAAACCTACCCGATGCTGCTTACTCCAAAATTGCCAAACGCCTTAAATCATTGCTAAAAGAATATGATGATAAAATGAAGTCATCATTAAAAGGAAGTGATTAATCATGCTAAAGGTCTTGAGTGGTTTTTTGATCAATAATGTAGCACTTTCTATTTTCATTTGTCTGGCCCTGGGTTATTTTATTGGGAAAGTCAGGGTAAAGTCCTTTAGCCTGGGCGCAACGGTTGGAACACTAATTATTGGGTTGATCGTTGGGCAGGCAGGGACATTTGATATCGCACCAGCTATCAAAACTATTTTCTTCAGCCTTTTCATTTTTGTCATAGGCTATGAGGTTGGACCAGCTTTTTTTGGAAGCTTTAAGAAGTCGGGGATTAAGCTCATCATCCATTCTTGTTTTTTTGCAGCTTTTTCACTGGCGACTGCCCTAATACTGTTTAAGGCCTTTCACATTAGTCCTGGCGAAGGGGCAGGAATTGTGGCAGGATCACTTACCCAATCGGCAGTTATCGGCACATCCTCCTCCTCAATCCTGAGCCTTTCAGGTCTAAGTAAAGCGGCTAAAAACGCCATGCAGGCTCAGGTTGCCGTGGCTTATGCTTTAACTTATGTTTTTGGAACAGTAGGTGTGGTTATTCTACTTAAGAATATAGCGCCGAAGCTTCTGGGAGTAGATTTGAAGGAAGCGACCAAGAAAAAGGTTGAAAGCATCAACTTTAAAGATAATGCGTCGGAGAAGACGATTATCAGTACGATAAAAATGCGTGCCTTTAGTATTGGAGAAGGTTCTGTATATATTGGGAAATCTGTTTTGGGTATTGAAAAAAAGTATGACAATCACTTGACATTTGAAAAGATATTTCGTGACGGCCAAGAAGTGACAGTATCCCAGGAATTGCAACTTAGGGAAGGGGATGTTATCACCCTCATTGGTGATTTGCTGAGTATGGTTGAGTTTAAAGGATCCTACCTTGAGGAAACGGCGGAAAAGAAATATCTCAATGTTGTTTTACAACAGAAAAATATCATTCTCACAAAGGTGTTTCAGCAATCTCATATTGATGATTGCAGTGCCAATAATATTATAATCGTATCTACTTTTAGAGATGGACATCCATTGGAGGACATCCACGATATGAGAAAAGGAGATACCATACGCCTTGTAGGACCTATGAACGTTATGAATAAAGTTGTTAAGGAATTTGGTTATGCACGTAACACAGGTATTGATACCGATGTGAGTTATATGTCTATAGGCATCATTATTGGTTTACTGGTGGGGATGATTACATTGACCGCTTTCAATATTCCCATCACACTGGGTGCGGGAGGCGGTGCACTGTTCCTAGGACTGTTCTTTGGATGGTATCAGTCACTACATCCCAATATTGGTCAAATTCCTTCATCCACACGTTGGTTTTTAAAGAGTGCGGGTTTGAATACCTTTATTGCAGTGGTGGGGATTACCGCAGGGGCAAGCTTTGTTGTCGCATTGCAATCCATGGGATTCATGGTACTTATCATTGGGGTAGTACTCTCTATCGTGCCCCATATTCTTTCCATTTATTTTGGAAAATACGTTCTTAAGCTGGACGCCATTGATATCATCGGCGGACAATGTGGGGCTGGGACCGTCACAGCTGCCCTAAATGCAATCACCGATGAGACGGGTAGCAGTGTTTTTGCCATAAGCTACACGCCGGCATATGCCGTGGGAAATATTTTACTGACTGTTATTGGGCCGCTTATAATTGTATTGTTATCTTAGCTCATTTAGGTCTTAGTCACATGGATCGATACCACATAAAATTAAATTGAGACATTATCAAAATATATAAATTGGAGGTATAATTATGACATTACAAAAGCAAAAGGACACCAAGGATAAACTCTTGGATGATGTCTATGGATCAGCTTTTTCATCTACCAATCTTCAAAAATACAAATTTCCGAAAGAGGAACACCGCCCTCGCGATGTTTACAATGCCATTCATGACGAATTAATGCTTGATGGCAACTCAAGACAAAATCTTGCGACATTCTGTACCACTTGGGTAGAGCCCGAAACGCAGAAGCTTATGGCAGAGAGTCTCGACAAAAATATGATTGACAAAGACGAGTATCCACAAACGGCAGAAATCGAGCGTCGTGCGGTTGATATGATAGCTGATCTGTGGAACGCATCGAAGTCGGAAAATCTAATCGGCTGCTCAACGACGGGATCAAGTGAGGCTGCTATGCTGGGTGGTCTGGCTCTAAAATGGGGATGGCGGAAACGACGTCAGGCCGAGGGTAAACTAACCGACAAGCCTAACCTCGTCACGGGCCCAGTACAGATATGTTGGCACAAGTTCTGCCGTTATTGGGACGTCGAACTGCGGGAAATACCGATGGAAGGCGATCGACTGATTATGACGCCTGAGGAAGTTCTTAAGAGAGTTGATGAGAATACAATCGGTGTGATTCCGACGCTGGGAGTAACATTCACTGGCCAGTATGAGCCCATAAAAGATGTCAGTGACGCACTGGACCGGCTTCAGCGCGAAAAGGGGCTTGATATCCCTATGCACATTGACGCGGCAAGCGGCGGTTTTCTGGCTCCTTTTGTTGAGCCGGATCTGGAATGGGATTTTCGTTTACCAAGAGTTAAGTCGATCAATGCATCTGGTCATAAATTCGGAATGGCCCCACTCGGAGTTGGCTGGGTTCTTTGGCGTGACACAGCTTACCTGGATGAAGAACTAATCTTTCAAGTCAATTATCTCGGTGGGAATATGCCGACCTTTGCTCTTAATTTTTCTCGACCAGGTGGCCAAATCATCAGCCAATATTACACCTTTTTACGATTAGGCAGGGAAGGATATCGGAAAGTACAGCAGGAATGCTATGACACCGCCCGTTTTCTTGCCAAAGCCATTGACCAGATGGGTATCTTTACGATTATTTATGGTGGTGAAGGTGGTATCCCAGCTGTTACCTGGAGACTTGAAGAAAATGTTAACGTTGGCTTCACAGTTTATGATTTAGCTGACCGGTTGCGGTCGCGTGGGTGGCTTGTGCCTGCATATTCCATGCCAGCCAATCGCACAGACCTCGTCGTTCAACGTATCATCGTGCGCCACGGCTTTAGTCGGGATTTAGCTACACTGCTTCTCGATGATATTCGACGGTCAATTGCTTTCTTTGCGAAGCATCCAGTAAGCAAACCGCTATCCAAAGCTGAGGCAGGTAGCTATAACCACAATGGCCGATAGGTCGCAGGCGATGAGACCATACCCCGACCCTTTGTATACAAGCGTATTATCAAAACTTATAGCTCACACTCCTTATATCCCTGATAAACACAATCTTCATCAATAACTTCCTTTTTCATAGAATATGCATACATCAAGGTAGCAGTTGTGACTTTATTTATCATTCTTGGAAACCCTTTTGATACCGAGGCTATCGCCTCCCATAATACTATTGAAAGATATTGTTTGTTCACCTATTGTTTCTGTCTCCTTAATTTCTATTTCATTATTTTCACCCTGGGTCTCAGCTTTATATAGTAGTAGTGGAATATTAACAGATATGAGCCATTCTGGCTCATATCTGACTTGTATTTCGGTGTTAGATAAGCTCTGGGGAGCTTCATACAGTATCTTATTCATAGAGAAAGTAGCATCGTGTTTAATCTTTCTTCTTTCTCTTAATAAGAACTTTTCTTTTAAAACACTGGTCAATTTTAAGTTTTTCTAGACCGCGGTAAAGGTTTGTTTTAACTGTACTTAATGGTAATTTTAAAATATCTGAAATATATTATATTGTTAAATCTACAAAAAAATATAATATTACGATGGTTTTATATTTGATATCTAAATTTTTTAAAGCTTCATGTTATTGCATAATTTCTGACCTATCACTTAAATGTAAAGTTATATCTTTTATATGTTTTTTATCAATATATATAATTTTCTTAGACTTATTTAAATAGTTTATTGAACAAAACAATCTATAGTTATCCTTATGAGCCATGTATTAAAATACTGTTGATTATTTAAGCTTTTTATAGAAATGAGAGATTTTTAAATTACTTCTTAAAATATATAAAGTATCAAAGCTCTGACTATCACTTTTTCATATAAAATTGTAAGGTTTATTTAAGGTTAAGTTTATTAAGAGATAAGGTAGACATTATATAATGTACTTATAGAAAGATAACAATTACTGAATTAATGTATCATTATACATAAAGGAATACATTAATTAATGCAATTAATACCAAATTTATATGAGGAGGTTATTATGGAAAGAAGACTTTATAAATCTTCAACAGATAAAAAGTTAGCAGGAGTATGTGGCGGGTTCGCTGAATATTTTGGACTTAATTCTACATCGGTCAGAATTGGCTATTTAGCTTTAATTATTCTTGCCGGGTTTGGCATACTTTTTTATATAATTTGCGCGCTAGTTATGCCAAATAAATCAAAAATATAATTAAGAAAATGATATGTACAATAATATTATATATATAGAGATAAACTACTTTTAATATAATTTAAAGTAGTTTAGCTTTAATAGTGTTTGTTTTTTTTGCTGCATTTTCTGGATGTAAATCAATAATGAAGATAAATACAAGAAGGAGGAACAAAATGATACAGTGGGAACTTAAAAAAGTATTCAAAGCAAAAACTGGAATAATTATAATAGTAGTAATATTTATTTTACTTTGTGGATCAATGGTTTTTATTAAACCAGAGTTGGAAACGCAGAAATCAAATCAAAATGAGCAACATGAGCTAATCAAAGATACAAGAAAGGCAGAGGTAATAGCACAAGAAAAATTAGATGTAAAAATAGGAACAGTAAAGGAAATGGCAAATAGTAAGGAGAAAGATGATTTTAGCAAAGGTATAAAACAAATATCTGAAAAAAAGCTAAAAGCTATGGAAGATACCACTTATAAAGATGTTAGCTTCTGGAAGGTATTTGATTATAGAGCAACGAATGCTTTTATGGCATTCTGTATGGTGATAATTCTAATCATAGTTTGTTGTAATATATATACGGATGAAATTATTTCTACAGTAGAAAATTTGATTCTTACATCAAAAAACAAAAATAAAGCATTTTATTCAAAATTAAGCCTTGGTATATTAATACCGACTGTTCTTTATGGAGTTTATCTAGGAATTCAATTTATAATAACAGCATTGCAATATGGTATGCCGCTAAATGGGAAACTACAAGCAATAAGAATAACACATAGGGATTTCCAAAAGATTGTCCGTAACTAAGCCGAAATTTCTGCAGGATAATCCTATTCCTCCACCTAATACTAAGCCAGAAATTCCAACTGTAGGACATGTCCCACCATTGAAACCATAACCTCTACCTGCAAGTTTTGAGTATATACTCAAAAGCGTTGCACCAGCCTGTATTACTGCAATATCATGTTCGGTATCTATATTAATTTCACTTATACAAGATATATCAATTACTAATACACCTGTACCTGTTGAATAACCTTCATAATTATGACCCCTGGTACGAACGCGGAGTTCTACGCAGTTTCTCTTGCACCATTTAATTGCATTAGACACATCTATATGATTATGACAATAAACAATGGCTAAAGGGAATTTGTTAATGTCCAGGTTGTATTCAAGTCTTAAAATAGCATATTCTTTATCGCAAGGTGTTATAATTTTACCTGTTAATCCTTGAAAATTCAAATTATCGCTCCTTTGTAAAAATACTATTTGACAGTATATAAATATGCTATTAAATAACATAAAGTTACAGTGTGAGTACTAAGTTAACTTTGATAAGGAGCAGTAGCGTTTTTAGGACGGTTTGTTAATATCTTTAGAATTAGAAACTGAAAATAGTGTAGATGAGATACATTTGACATTGTATCTTTAGGGTTTAAAATAGGGAATAATGAGCTCTCAGGGAGAGCAATGTTTAGTCCTAAGGATATGCTTAAATTATTCGTTTATGGATATTTTAATGGGATAAGATCATCTCGCAAACTTGCAAAGCAGGCCATAATAAACAAAGAAATAATATGGTTAATAAAAGGTATGCAACCCAAATATAGAGTAATAGCTGACTTTAGAAAAGATAATGTAGATGCACTGACAAAAATTTTTAACTCCTTCGTTAATTTTTGTATTGAGCTTGGGTTATATGGTAAAGAACTTATAGCTATAGATGGAACAAAAATTGAAGCATCTGCATCAAAAAGAAAACATTACAGTAAAAATAAAATTTCAACTGGATATTCTTCATTAAATTTTATTGCAATTTTATACAAGAAACAATGTAAGTATAAATGTTGTTAATATTGTGACTATGCCTTGAAGCAGTGTGGCAAATGTTTGAGTTTTGTATGCAGTCTTTACATCCATTCCTCCATTGTATGTAATAAATTATGTTACATTATATAATATTCATTTTTATAACTCTCATAATTCTTTCTGTGGCTTTTTGTATAAGTGTAGCACTATTTTCTATTGCTTTCTCGAGTTCCATTGGCTTATCAACTATTGAAAAAATGCTATCAAATCCTTTTGAATATAAATCTTCAGCATCACGTCCTATACCGCCTGCTATTGCTATTACCGGAATATTATACTTTTTAGCAAGTCTAGCTACTCCATAGGGTGTTTTACCATATTGAGTCTGATAATCTATCATTCCTTCACCAGTAATAACTAAGTCCGCATCCTTAAGCTTCTCTTCAAGTGCCGTAGTTTCTATAACAATATTAATACCTGGTTGCAATTTTGCATTTAAAAATGCTAGAAGTCCGCCACCAAGACCACCGGCTGCTCCAGCTCCTGGGTAATTCTTTATTGATATACCTAAATACTTCTCTACCATATCTGCATAATGTGATAAATTCTTATCTAGTGTAATAATCATCTTCTCATCAGCGCCTTTTTGAGGGCCGAAAATATTTGATGCACCTTTCTCCCCACAAAGTGGATTATCCACATCACAAGCAGCTACAATATTACATAGTTTTATTCTGCTATCAATCTCTGATGTATCTATGACATGCAGTTTATCTAAGTACCCACCACTAAGACCTATTTCATAACCTTTTTCATCTAAAAGCTTTACGCCTAATGCATTAAGCATACCAGCGCCACCATCATTAGTTGCACTACCACCAATACCAATTATAAAATTTCTACATCCCATGTCCAAAGCATGCACTATTATTTGTCCAGTTCCATAGGTTGTTGTTTGCATTGGATTTCTTTCCTCTTTTGACAGTAATGTGATTCCAGATGCAGCAGCCATTTCGATTACTGCAGTAACGCCATCACCGAGTATGCCATAAAAGGTATCGACTGACCTCATAAGAGGATCTTTTACTTTTAAATTTATGAGCTTTCCTCCTGTAGCATCTACAAGAGATTGAACAGTACCCTCTCCACCATCAGCCATAGGTACTCTAACTATTTCCGCATTATCAAATACCTTTCTTATTCCTTTTTCAATATTTTCACAAACCTCAAGAGCTGAGAGACTACCCTTAAAGGAATCTGGTGCTATAATTATTTTCATATGTGCACCTCCAAGCTTTATATTTAATATTAACCATCATCTTAAACTTATTAATATAGTTCGAGAAATATCTATGATTTCCTTTAAGATTTGTATAATAAAGTAAAATATCCAAGATATAAATCTTACAATTAATGACTTCTCAATAATATAAAAAAGTCAGCAAAGTTTTATTATTTCATTAAGATTAGTGGCTTGCACACTTCCACCTGTATCTATTATTTTATTAGAAAGTTAAAACTTACAGTTTTTACTACGACCTGGGAGGTAGTTACATAAACTGTAAGTTTGTGCTTGCTAAAGTAGCGGATTAGAAGAGTTACTAAAATTGAGAGATGAAAAAAGAATTATGTATACAAAGAATGCTTTGGATGGATCTGTAGAAGAACACGAACAAGTTTTAAATAATTTAGAATTTGCGAAAATATTACAAGATAAAAGTTTTAATATAATTTTTTAGATAGATAGTGAAACACAACTTTACTACGATCGAAATATGTAGAAGTATTAGTAAGGTTGCAGAGGTAACTATTTAAAACGACAAATTAGTACTTATTTGCAAAATGTTACTCTATATAGAGGAAATTAGAAATTAGTGTAGAATAATAGTTTATGGAAGCTAAAACAATTAGAGGAAGTATAGTTATTGAAGAATATGATAAAGCAATAACCTTATATGAAGAAGCGTTAAATCATCTCCTGCGGAGCTGCGGTATTAACGACTTCAGAAGGAGATTTAGACGCCCACTGAAGTCTTCTTTTTGTTACAGTATATAACTCCCCCGTATAGAAGTGGGAGACTTTCCTTCTGAAATGTCGTTAAACTATGAAGGTGCACAAGCTAAAGCGGAGTCAGCTAAAAAGGTTACTACATATAATCAAGCATTACAGATTGTAATTAATAGCCATAATTTTAAAGGAGAGGTCAAAGGGCTAACAAAGAAAACAGATACTTTGTATGTTAATTCAGACAATATTACTGGAGTTTCACTATCCCCTGGTGGTAATGTTGGTCATGAAGGAGAAGCGTGGATACCTGTTACAGGGTATTCCAGCGATGAAGGATGGTTAATATTTAATGATAGAAAGGCATTTAGTATATCATTAGGGTATGTAGGGTTAAATGTCACTAATACTGGACAAGGTTATTGGGTTGAATATGATACTGGAAAGTTATTTAGATGGGATGCAGGGCGAGCTAATGAAGTAAAGTAGTGAAATTAAAACAACCTATTAATTGATAAGTAATGAAAGAACGTATAGGAAGTGAAAACGGATGGAAATAGTGTTTGAATTGTTAACGAAGTTTTGGTATCTATGGCTCTTAATTATTGCAGCAGGGGTATTGGAAGTTTTTATGCCTAAAATCAAAGGAGCCCTTGGTGAGAAGTCTGTTACTTTTCTTCTCTCAGGTCTTGATAAAACAAAGTATAAGTTAATTAACAACATAATGTTACAAGTAGGAAACAAGACAACACAGATAGATCATGTAATAGTATCTAACTATGGTATTTTTGTAATAGAAACTAAGAATTATAAAGGGTGGATTATTGGTAAGGAATTTGATGATAATTGGAAACAAGTAATTTATAAGCGTAAAGAGAAACTTCATAATCCAATAAAACAGAATTATGGGCACATACAAGCATTGAAAGAGGTTTTAAATGACTTTCAAGATATAAATTATATATCAATAATAGCTTTTACAACAAGAGCGGAGTTAAAAGTAACATCAAAAACAGATGTCGTGTACACTATAAATTTGCATAAGACAATTAAGAAATATAAGGATGAGAACATACCTGATTTAGTTAAAGAAGATGTATATGCAAAATTAATTTCTTTAAATGTTGATAGTAAAGAAACTAGAAAAACTCATGTAAAAGCAATTCACAAGACATTAGCTGAAAAGAATATTAAAGTTAATAGTGGTATCTGTCCTAAATGTGGAGGAACGTTAGTATTAAGAAATGGTAAGTATGGTAAATTTAAAGGGTGCAGCAGTTTTCCTAAATGTAGGTTTATTGCGAAATAACAGAGAGATTTTGATTACACCTTTTAATATTTGCAATATTCTATTTTAGGCACATTGTTAGAGAAATAAATTGTGTTCATAATTTGTTCACGACACTCGAGGGTGTTTATGAGTGAAGCGAATTTGCTATTATGTCTATAGTGGGAAGTGTGCGCCTTGTTTCCGAACAATCTATATAGAAATATATAATAAAATCGGACTGCTAGTGAAAGATAAAAGCAAGTAGAACTCGTCATTTGAATTGGCAGGGGA
>Ga0209540_10002206_pt1 | contig 13962 bp, 9 predicted proteins | sample BarGraIncu01121A_FD_184501 | JGI IMG/M metagenome (GOLD analysis project Ga0209540, IMG submission 184501) | Arctic peat soil microbial communities from Barrow, Alaska - Barrow Graham LP Incubations 011-21A (SPAdes) (version 2) | ecosystem: Environmental > Terrestrial > Soil > Wetlands > Peat... | reverse complement strand
GTAAAGAGAGACTCTAAAAAAGTTGGAAGAAATGATCCGTGCCCCTGCGGAAGCGGAAAGAAGTATAAAAACTGTCATGGAAAGGAGTGACTGCCGATGCATACGGAATCTTTGATTCAGGCTCATGTTGAAGAAGCTGCTCAGGTAATTCGTAGAATTTGCACAGAGAAGCCGCAGACATGTATCGTACTTGGGTCCGGGCTTGCACCGATGGCAGACCGCTGTCAAATTCGAGCAGAGATTAAGTATTCGGATATACCCCATTTTCCGACACCGACAACACCCGGACATGAAGGTGTACTTCTTGTTGCACAAGTTGGAGATACCCTTACTTATATGATGAAGGGGCGGTATCACTATTATGAGGGTTACTCCACTCAGGAGATAACTTTTCCTTTTCGTGTGCTGTCTTTTCTGGGAGTAAGAAATCTGATTTTGACCAATGCAGCCGGCGGCATTAATCCAAGTATGAACCCCGGAGATCTTATGGTAATTCGCGATCATCTTTCGATGTTCTGCGAATCACCTCTTATCGGACCCAACTTGAGTGAATTCGGTCCGAGATTCCCGGATCAGACACATGTTTACAATCCGGAATTTATTGAAATTATTCTGAATATATCTGAAAAGAAGAATTTTCCGCTTCATACCGGGGTTTATGCGTATATGCAGGGCCCGCAATATGAAACACCTGCGGAGATACGCGCACTTAAGCTGCTCGGTGCTGATGCCGTAGGGATGTCGACAGTGCCCGAAGCAATTATCGCATCGCACAGCGGTATGCGTGTACTGGCAATCTCCTGCATAACTAACCTGGCGGCAGGTATTTCCGAAGGTTCACTCTCCCATACAGAAGTAATTGCGGTAGGTGCCGCTGCATCAGAGCGCAGTATTTCGCTTCTTGAAGCATTCTTAGCTGACGCTGCATTATAAGGAGATCAATATGATACCATCTATACCAGATTATGTAGTACGTGATATCACTCTCGCACCTTCCGGTAAACGTAAGATTGACTGGGCGTATAAGAATATGCCTGTCCTTAGGGCGATAGAAGAAGAATTAATTGCAGAAAAGCCTTTTTCCGGCCTTCGAATCGCCGTCAGTGTTCATGTTGAAGCTAAGACAGCCTGTCTGGCCAAGGTTTTGCAGGCTGGAGGTGCCGAGGTTACGCTGACCGGCTGTAATCCGCTTTCGACTCAGGATGATGTTGCTGCGGCCCTTGCCAGTGAAGGGATGCACGTATATTGCATTCATGGTGCAAGTACTAAGGAATACACCGATCACCTGTCTATGGCTCTTTCCATAAACCCTGATATTGTAATTGATGACGGGGGTGATTTTGCCATGCTTCTGCATACTACGCATAAGCATCTTCTTGCAAATCTGATCGGCGGTTGTGAAGAGACAACTACCGGTGTCCATCGCCTTCAGATTTTGTCCAAAGAAAACCGGCTGGCGTACCCTGTTATTGCAGTTAATGATGCCCGGTGCAAGCATCTGTTTGACAATAGATTTGGTACAGGACAGTCTGTCTGGACCGCTATTATGACTACGACCAACCTACTTGTAGCAGGAAAGACAGTCGTCGTTGCAGGATTTGGTATGTGCGGCAAAGGCGTTGCTCTTCGTGCAAAAGGATTGGGAGCAAGGGTTGTCGTAACCGAGATTGATCCTGTCAAAGCTTGTGAGGCTTTGATGGAAGGGTACGAAGTTAAGACGATGGATGAAGCTGCTTCATCGGGAGATGTGTTTATCACAGTTACGGGCTGTAAGGATGTTATTACCAAGAATCATTTCAAGAGAATGAAAGACGGTGCCATATGCTGCAACGCAGGTCATTTTGATGTGGAAATCAATATTCCTGAACTGCAGTCTATGTCTGCTTCTGAGAGTGAAGTAAGAGACAATGTTGATGGATATGTTCTTGAAGACGGAAGAACAATTTGCATAATTGGCAAGGGAAGACTAGTCAACCTAGCTTCCGGTGATGGTCACCCCGTCGAAATAATGGATATGAGTTTTGCTTTACAAGCCCAGAGTGCCCGGTATATTGCTCTGCACGGCGCTTCCCTCGAGAAAAAAGTGTACGGAACGCCGGTTGAGATTGATAACCGCGTAGCAGAACTTCTTCTTGAAACCAAGGGAATATCAATAGATGAATTGAGTCAGCAGCAGCACCAATATGTGAATACCTGGGATATCTGACGAGGAGATTATCATGGCAAGGACAGTTCTTTTTAAGAATTTCACGGTTATCACACCTACGAAGGAAGGGAGGCTTCTGGTTCTTACAGAAGCCTGTGTTGCCGTTAAAGGCGACAGAATTATTTATGTGGGCGAAGATAGATCCCTTGCTGTACGTGCGCTTATGGAGGCTCAGAGAGAGTCAGGCGGTACTCAGATAGGGTTTGATGAGTATAACGGCAAAAACAAAATTCTGCTTCCGACATTTGCTAATGCTCATACCCATATCCCGATGACATTGATGCGCAATTCGGCAGATGATATGTGCCTTGAGGATTGGCTGTTCAAGCGTATATTGCCCCGTGAGTCCCATCTTCGCAAGGAAGATGTTTACTTTGCCAGCCTTTTGGGCATGGCAGAGATGATTAACGGAGGAACCGGTGCTGCCGCAGACATGTATTTTATGTCTGACGAGACTGCATGTGCGGCACTGCAGACTGGTTTCAGGATGAATCTTTGTCAGGACGGGAAAACCAACGATGAAAACGGATGGAAGTGTGACCGCGCCTCTCTTTTGTCTTTCAAAAATGCCTTTCACGGAGCCGGCGGCGGACTTCTCAGGACATCGCTTATGATTCATTCCATTTATCTTTATCCGCAAAGCCTCTATCCGGAACTTGTTGCGGAAGCCGCCGACCTGGATGTGTCGATTCAGGTTCACGTTGCCGAAACACAGACTGAAGTTGATAACTGCATTGCCAAATATGGCGTTACACCTACTGCTGCCCTTGCAAATTTCGGCGTATTTGATCGCCCGTGCATCGCAGCCCACGGTGTTCATCTTACAGATGAGGACAGGGATATTCTTGCGGCCGCCCATGTTACTGTAGCCCACAACCCTTCCAGCAATATGAAGCTTGCCTCCGGTTTTGCCGATGTTGAGGCAATGAAGCTTCAGGGCGTGAATGTGGCCCTTGGTACCGATGGATGCGCAAGCAATAATAATACGGATATGTTTATGGAGATGCGCCTTGCGTCCTTCGTCGCCAAAGGATACAGTAAGAATCCGGAGAAGCTGTCTGCGGAGGAAGCCATAATTATGGCTACCAGAAACGGATTCAGCGGAATGGGTTTTTCTGACTGCGGAATTATTGCAGAAGGCATGTCCGCAGACTTGCAGATAGTCGATTACGACAGACCGTCGATGTGGCCGCTTAACAACCCTGTGTCAGCCCTTGTCTACAGTGCCGGACATGAGGCCGTTGAGTCGGTTATGATTGCCGGACATTTTGTCAAATACAAGGGAGATCTGACCACGATTGACATTGAGAAAGTTAAAGCGGAGACGGCAGTCAGAGCAGCATACATAACACAATTTGCTTGACAGATCATTCTAATATTTGTATAGTTTTATTCGTGCCTTAGATGGATGTACTATATTGCATCCGGCCGGGGTATCGTGCCGATGTGGCTCAGGGGTAGAGCAATTCACTCGTAATGAATAGGTCGTGAGTTCGATTCTCACCATCGGCTCCAGGAGAAGCCTGCAGCGCATTTGCGATGCAGGCTTTTTGCATGAAATGAATTGATTCCGTTTTGCCAAAAACGGATAGGATAACAGCTTCTTCACAGTTTATGTATTGGATTTCTGGACTCTGCTGGTGCATAATGTATATGTGGATCGGGTGGAAGCGGGTGGATAAGATAAAGAATAATCGTGATAATGAATATAGATGGCACAAGCTTGATAATACTGCAAATATATTTCCTGTTATTTCTAACAAGAACTTCAGCAGTGTATACAGGGTGTCTGTTCGACTAAAAGAAGAGATAGTACCAGAACTTCTTCAGGAATCCCTTGATATGACTTTGCCGCTGTTTGATTGTTTTAAAGTCCGGCTTAGGCATGGTATGTTCTGGTACTACTTTGAGACGAACAAGAAGAAGCCTCTTATTGGTCCGGAGCTGTCTATTCCCTGCGTATATTTCCAGCCATCCGGCAACAACCAGTTTCTCTTTAAAGTGTACTATTTCAAGAAAAGAATCAGTCTTGAAGTTTTTCATGCTATTACCGATGGTACCGGTGCCCTGAATTTTCTAAAAGAGCTGACATGCAATTACATTCGCTTAGCCAATCAGGGTGATTTCGCTGAAGAGCATAATCCCGGACCATGTGTTGATATGACGTCTGATATCGAGGACAGTTATATCAAGAATTTTAAAAAGCAGAAAAAGTCCGGTTACAGCACCGCACAGGCTTATCAGATAAAGGGTCAGAAGCTGCCTCTGTATATGATAGGTGTTATTCACGGTTATATTGACACCAAAAGCCTTTTGGATTTGTGCAGACGCAAAAATGCTACAATTACGCAATATATCGCTGCTGTGATTACGTGGTGTATATACAAAGAGTATTTGAATGAGCAGCCGCATAAACATCCGATTCAAATCTCGATTCCTGTGAATCTCCGGCCTTTTTATGATTCGACGACGTCAATGAATTTCTTTTCCTTGTTTGCTGTAGGATTACTTATCGAGAGAAGTAACTACACTTTTGAAGAAATGCTGGAAGTAATAAAATGTCAGTTTAAGGAACAACTCACTAAAGAGAATTTCTCGAAAAAAATTGCGTTTGGTGTTGCCACCGGAAAAAACATTTTCGTGCGTTTCCTGCCGCTTCCTATCAAAAATCTTTCTATGAAAATAATATACTGGAAGTCGGCAAAAGCAAATACGTGCTCATTTTCCAATCTTGGCCGGATACAGGTACCGGATATATATAAGAAGTACATTGAGAATTTTGAAGTTCTGCTTACTGCAAATAATGCGGATCCTATCAAATGCGGTTTGTGCACATTCGAGGAAAGGTCTGTTGTAACCTTTACATCTCGTCTGAGCGACACATATCTGCAGCGCGCATTCTTTCGCAAGCTGGCAAATGATGGGTTGGAGATTGTTATTGAAAGTAATGGTGTTTACGATGAAAACATGTAAGAGATGCAATGTAAAGGTGCTTGACAACACCAACAACTGCCCTTTATGCAGATCGGTGTTAACCGATTATGACGGCGTAACAGCAGATAATATTTATCCGGCTGTAGATGTAAATGTCCGCAGATATAATATCATCGCCAGAATATTTCTCTTTCTGTCAATTGTCGGAGGGATAACGGCCATTGTTACAAACTATCTGACCTATAACGGCATTTTGTGGTCAATACTTACGGTTGCGGCCATACTATATTGTTGGACTGCTATTATTCATTCGATAAAACATCACATCAATGTTGCGTCCAAGATTTTTGTTCAGACGATTTTTGCATCCGTTTTTGTAGTTATAATTGATTTCGTTATGGGCTACAGCGGCTGGGCAGTGAACTATGTTGTACCCAATTTATTTAGTATAGCCAATATTTCTGTTCTGATAATTATCATAGTAAATCGGATGGACTGGCACAATTATGCGCTGTATCAGGTCTCTATTGGAGTTTTCGGGTTTATTCCGATCGTACTATTCCTTTTTGGTGTAATTGACAGACCGTTGACTACCATAATTGCAACTGTGATTTCGGTGCTTACTTTATTATTTGCATTCATATTCGGTGATAAATCGGTTAAGAGTGAATTGAAACGCCGATTCCATTTTTGATGTGTTTCCAGCCGATTTATTAATGCTATAATGATTGCAAAAAGAATAGTGCAGCAACATATGTATGTTTGCCTTTGGAGGCGTATGGATTTTTCCTTTTTCGGTACATGTGAGTTAGCAAAAAGGAAGTGTAATATGAGTTTTTGCAGGCAAAAAGCAATTCATATGCTTGCTTTTATTATTGCGTTGCTTTTGTGTGCTTCCGTATTGTCAGGCTGTACCACGACAAATGATAATTATTTTCCAAAGGTCACCCAACCCAAGGCAACAGACTCAGCAGCTTCCGCCGGGACTACACCTGCGCCTTCCATTACACAGGCGGTGCTGTCTTCGGGAACGACGGTACTCAAAGTTGCTGCTCCATTTTCCAATAAGACGGCACAATACCTTGCCAAATTGTATACTGCCAAGAAATCCGGAGATTGGACCGCGCAGGAGAGCGGGTCTACCGTAACACTCGGACGCCTTGATACCGTCAAGCCGGCTTTCAATGTAGAAATTATCCAGACACCTTCTACCGGTGCAACTCAGAATACGATCAAACAGTGGGAAGAGAGCGGATTTATTCCGGACATTATTTATTCAGATGCGCTTGCATCACTTAAGGACAACGGAGCGATACTCCCTTTATCCGAATATGCGGCATCCAACCCTCTTTTTCTTGCAACCAGACTGTACATGCCGATGCTTAACTCATGCAGCATTGATAATGAATTATATGGCATACCCTATTCCGCTGCAGCTGAGATATTATATGTGAATATGAACTTGCTGAATGAGGCTGGTGTTAATGCTGTTCCATTTGATCTGGATCTTGCTACTCTGACAGCTGTGTCAGAGTCTGTCAGTAATATGACAGCGGAAGGAACCCCGCTTGCTGAACAAAATTTTGCATTCTATAAACCAAGCGAATTAATTCCGTTTCTTCCGTCTTCTTTTTCAGATACGGCAGATTGGTTTATGTTTGACGGCGAGTCTTTTGACTTTACCGCAAGTTCATTTGCTTCTGCCATTAATTATTTGCGTACTTATGTTTCCGCCGGATACTCAGTTGAGGGACTGTCGTCTCAGGATCAGCGGGAAGCATTTACCTCACTTGATCCTAGACTTTCGACCCGTGTTGCAATGTGGGCCGGCAGTTCTGCAGAAGTTACCCGTTGGTCAATTAATCATGCATATGCACTTTCGATTGCACAGATTCCATCAGCTGATTACGAAAAAGACTCAAGACTTGCACTAACTGTATACCCGTTATGTATCTCGTCTGAATCACAATTCCCGCAGCTGGCCTGTGATTTTGCATCATTTATTGCCCTTGATGAGGACGCAATTCTTCTTTCGACACGCTTGGAAAGTCTTGATGGACTTCTGCCGGTGGTATCTTCAACGACGGTGTGGGAGACGGTTTGCCTGCAGCAGACATTTGGGGAAGAACTTCTTCTTTTACAGGACAAAGTACCTGGTGCATATTATAATCCGGTCACAAATCACAAATCAGAATATCTGCTTACACAGCAGCTTATGAACGAATACCGTACATCACTTCTGGATGAGACACAGGATTTGCAGGTACTGATCAGTTCACTAACTAATGCCAGACTAACTGCATAGATTTAGCAAGAGAAGAGGTGATATGCTATGGCGCCGGAAATGTCGTTGTCACCCGTACGGATTCTTGATGCACCGAGACTTAAATCGGCAGGTCTTTTCGATTCGAAAATTCAGGAGATTTCTGCATTTCTCAGGGAGTCTATCTCTGATTCTTCCCAATACATGTATCTGGCTTCGCTGACAGCGGATACTGATCAGGGAATTCTCGCATTTGTCGGACTTCAGTCGATTCAGCCGATTAATCAGAATGCAGTTATATTTTGTCGCTTTTCAAATACTGTCAGTCCGTGTTCCCACGCGGATGAGAATATGAGTTCTACCTGTGTAACGATGAAGATCGGTTCGCCGGATAAGAAGACGATAGTTGAAATTAAAAGAAAAGTAATTGATTCCATTTTGCGGATCGCGTTTTTCACACTTCATCTACACCGGGTCAGCTGGATTATTCCAGCTTCCGATATACAGTCGGGGGAGATAGCACTGGCAAGCGGAATGCGGCAGGAAGCTGTTCTTGATGAGGCGCTTTTTTTGAACGGATCATTTGTGGATGCAGGTTTGTTTTCTCTTCTTGCATCTGAATATCCGGACTTTGCAGTGGCATTTGTGCCATATCCGCGGGGGGTTCTGGCAGTAAGAGGAAGTTCGACTGCAGTGGAAGGTGTACGTTTTTATACTTTTGGTGATAAGATAGTTGATAATTTCGAAAAGCAGGTAGCGATACGCACCGGGTTCGCGGATATATACGGTAACCTTTTGCCGCAGGGTTCGGTGATTTATCTGCACGCTCCCGCACAGCTGCCTGAAGAAGTGTCCAAAGCAGTCCGTGAACTCCGAGAGTATTTTGCCAAAGCAAGGACAAAATTTACCGTCCGGGTGAACTTCCCTTATGGCAGCGATTTTCAGAGGCACGTATGGCAGGAACTGCAGAAGGTTCCTTACGGAACTACTGTGAGTTATGAGGATGTTGCTCTGGCACTTACCGGTAATGATAGAATTGCCGCCAGAAATTTATCGCGTGCGGTGGGATCGGCCTGCGCGGATAATCCAGTTCCGATTCTCATTCCCTGTCATAGGGTAATTGGTAAGGATGGACGGCTTGTTGGTTTTTCGGGAGGGGTGGAAAACAAAGAATTTCTTCTGGAACATGAAATATTCGGCTTTTTCCGGGATGTACAATAGTCGCGCCAGCATATATATTAGATAAGATACAAATTTAAGGAGAAAATATGATACAAGAAACAAAGTCACACGAGAAAATTACATTACCGCCTTCTACGCTCTTAAATCCCTCACCAGTAGTCATGGTGTCTTGTGCAGGCATGAATCCGGAACTTCCGGCCGAACGTCCTAATATTGCAACAATCGCCTGGGCAGGAACAGTCTGTTCTGAGCCTCCCATGGTTTCAATTTCCGTTAGGGAGAGCAGACACTCTTTTGCCCTGATTCGCGACACACAAGAATTTGTAATCAATCTTGTTAGTGAAGATCTTTTGAAAGCATGTGATTACTGCGGAGTCCGTTCAGGTGATAAGGAAGACAAATTTGCCGCCATGTCGCTCACTTCGGCACCTGCTGAGGGTCTCAAGTATGCCCCGGCAATACTTGAAGCCCCTCTATCTCTGGCTTGCCAGGTGGTTTCTTCAACAGATCTCGGAAGTCACGTAATGTTTGTTGCAAAGATTGTAAGCGTTACAGCTGATATGAACCTTTTTGACAAAGAAGGCAAACTTTGTCTGGAAGATTCCCATCTTATCACCTATTCCCACGGTGAATACTATTCTCTTGGCAAAATACTTGGATTTTTCGGACATTCCGTTGCATCCCCCGAAGCATATGCCAGGCGTATGAAGGGAAGAGTAGTCAAAGAAAAAGAAATCACCGAAGCAGCCCAGTCTCAGGAGGCCCCGGGCGAATCGCAGGAAGACGGTTCGCAAAGTGATGATGATCAGAATTCGGATTATAAGAAATCCGAATTCAAGAAATCAAACTATTCAATTTCAGGTCCGAGAAAACCAGGATTCTCAAAATCAGATTCCGAAAGTGCAGTTTCAGGTATAAGAAAACCAAGCACATTCAGAAAAGATTCGAAAGATTCCCGGCCCTCGCGTGACTCCGGTTATTCAAGCTCCGGCCCGCGGAAGCCCAGCTTCCCGAGATCGGATTCCAGGGACTCCCGTCCGCCTCGCGATTCCGGTGATACACGTGACTCGCGTGACTCCGGTTATTCAAGCTCAGGCCCGCGGAAGCCCAGCTTCCCGAGATCGGATTCCAGAGACTCCCGTCCGCCTCGCGATTCCGGTGATACACGTGACTCGCGTGACTCCGGTTATTCAAGCTCAGGTCCGAGGAAGCCCAGCTTCCCGAGATCGGATTCCAGAGACTCCCGTCCGCCCCGCGATTTCGGTGGATCTCGTGAATCGCGTGACTCCGGTTATTCGAGCTCCGGCCCGAGAAAGCCGAGCTTCCCGAGATCGGATTCCAGAGATTCCCGTCCGCCTCGCGACTCCGGTGACACACGCGATTCCCGCCCGCCCCGCGATTCCGGTGATACACGCGATTCCCGTGACTCCGGCTATTCGAGTTCCGGCCCCAGAAAACCGGGATTCTCCAAGCCGGGATTCTCCAAGCCAGGATTCTCCAAGCCAGGATTCTCCAAGCCAGGATTCTCTAAACCGGGATTCTCCAAGCCGGGATTCTCCAAGCCAGGATTTTCTAAACCAGGATTCTCCAAACCGGGAGCACCAAGGCCCGGATTCCGTAAGCCAGGCCCGGGCGGCAGAGATCATGGCGGATCTGAAATCAGCAGCCACTGATTCCACGAACACGCGTACTCATAAACAAACTGCATGAGAAAAGCCCGGACAAATGGATTTCCATTGTCCGGGCTTTATTATGCCGTTTGAAAGAGTAACAGCAAATATTACTTCTTGCCTGCGAGAACTTTCTTAAGATGCGCAAAACGAGGAAGACCATCTTCCTTGGGTTGCTCTGTCTCGCCGGCGATAAGAGGAAGGGCATATTTGATAAACTCTTTGTTTACAAAGTTGCCGGCTTCGTTGATCCAGGTAAGAGGAACTTTTTTCTCGGTATTGGCAACATCATTAAGAGGGATCATCTTAATGATGCACTCATATTTGTCGCCCTCAGCGCGCTCAAAGCCAACCATGTAGTCTGTCATGCCTTCAAGTGCCTTAAGAACGGCCGTCTGTCCGGCAAGGAAGGATTCTTCATAATCTGACTTGGATGCACAATGAGAAGCACAGCGCTGCATTAGAGAAAGCTCAATGGCACGTACCTTGGAACCGGTTTCCTTTTTCAGGAATTCTGCCAGAACAGTAGCGGTTCCGCCGAGCTGTTTGTGTCCGAAAGAGTCAACGGCCACGTCATCTGTAGCAACAAGTTCAGGAATGAACTTGCCTTCTTTTGTCTGAACGCCTTCTGATACAGCAATAATGACTTTGCCGGTCTTTTCATAGATTGCTTTGACATCGGCCAGCATTTTGTTGAGGTCAAAATCAATTTCAGGAAGATAGATCAGGTCAGGACCGCAGCCTTTTTCAGCAGCAAGAGCAGTTGCAGCTGTGAGCCAGCCTGCATGACGACCCATTACTTCTATAACACAGATCATACCCGTGTCATATACGCGGGCGTCCTGATATACTTCCATCGTTGTGGTTGCGATATATTTGGCTGCAGATGAGAAGCCCGGGCAATGGTCGGTTCCGAAAAGATCATTATCGATGGTCTTCGGAACGCCCATGACGCGGCAGTCATATCCGGCAGACTGCATATATTTTGAAATCTTGTTACATGTGTCCATTGAATCATTTCCGCCGTTATAGAAGAAATAGCGGATGTTATTTTTCTTGAACACTTCAAGAATACGCTTGTAGTCAGTGTCGTCCACATCGGCATTGGCCAGCTTATAGCGGCATGAGCCTAAACTGGAAGAAGGCGTATACTTCAAAAGCTCAAGCTCTGCAGGATCCTCTTGTCCCATGTCGTAGAACTTCTCGTTGAGAATGCCGACGATACCATTGGCTGCTCCATAGACTTTTTCAATTGCATCGGAATGCTTGAGTGCCTCAATAAAAACACCGGCAGCAGAAGCATTGATGACGGACGTCGGACCACCGGACTGACCAAACATCAGATTTCCCTTTAACATTGTCATGATTTTTTCCTCCTGAAAATAGTTGTATTATTTGGGTCGAAAACTCGCGTCCTGTCTGTGGAAACGAATGGGTTTCAACTATATCTGATATATTAACCCAAACCACAGAAATAATAACACTTTTTCTTTTATATGCACAGTAAATTCAACTAAAAGACATAAAAGATCACTCAAACAATCAAAACTTCTATGCAATATATGTCTAAAATAATACTCGAATCATTTTTGATTTGAGTGACAAATTTGTTTGTATCAATGCATGAGTTTCTTGAAAGAGTGATTACTTCCTGCGATTTGAGGTGTGCGTCGGCAATATTTACCGGAAATTGAAGATGAAATCAAATATATATTGACAATTCGACCGCGCACACATATAATCTTCTTCGTGCCTCCGGTCATTGGCAAGGTACACACGGTGGAATTAGCTCAGTTGGTTAGAGCGCTAGTTTGTGGCACTAGAGGTCGTGGGTTCGATCCCCATATTCCACCCCATTTTTCCTTTATATAGGGGGAAAAGGAATCCCGATCAGTTTTCGACCTACCGGCATCCGATGGGGTGTAGCCAAGTGGTAAGGCACGGGACTTTGACTCCCGCACTCGTAGGTTCAAATCCTGCCACCCCAGCCATACGTGGTTCACTAGCTCAGTTGGTAGAGCACTTGACTTTTAATCAAGGGGTCCGGAGTTCGACCCTCCGGTGAGCCACCAGGAAAGACTCTGGAGTCCGTAAGGCTTCCAGAGTCTTTCGCATTTGAGAATTTTATTTTGCCGTTTGTATGTTCTGTAAAATGGGGTCGAATGACTGGAGTTATAATCAAAATAATCAAAACGTAACCTGATTGATAATGAAAATGAATATGTATTTGGTAACATGAGAATAAATACAGGCAAAAAATAATAGATCTCTCAGAAAAGCAGAACATTTGCATCCGTGCATCCGCAGAGAAATTGAATATGTATGCAGCGAGCCGGGCAACGATCCCGCCAGGGCGGCTTCCTATGAAAAACAGAAATGACTATTGCGACAAGAGAATGTCTATTTGTCGATGTGGAAGTGTTATGTATTTCACAAACAAGGAAAATAATAAAATTGGGTATTACTGCGTTTGCTGTCGTTATGAAACACGTCTTCACCGTTTTCCCTTTATGGCTAGATGGGAATGGAACAGGGAAACACAGCGTTAAGTACTGGGGGAAGCCTTGGGACGAGTGAATTCCAGGGCTTTTTTTTCTATTAAAATAGGATGCAGCACTATATTGACTTTATGGAAAAGACACAATAAAACAATAATCTGAAAACATATTGTAATCAGTCCGTCAGATGTGTTTGTTAAACTTATAGTATGAGAATCTATACCTGTGTAAACACACAGGTAAGAGAGGGTCGGCAATGAATTTACACAATTATGAAATTAATAAGGATAATGATACAAGTTGTCAAACTGATAGAGTCCGATTTGGATCCCGGGAATCTTCGCGAAGTCCGGTAAGAAAACCGTCTTTTCTGCTTCTTTCAATTCGAATGCTGGTAGTTGTTCTTGTCATACTTTTTATCTTGCCGTGTATTTCAGCTTCGAAACTAAATGCTGCCATTACAACCAATGGATATGTATCGGCATTATCAGCCAATATCCGTTCCGCTCCCGGTACGACAGCGCCCAAAGCCCTTCCAAACGCCCTGCCAAAAATGACTCGTGTGTTTATCGGTGAACTGGTAACAATTACCGGAGATCCTGGTAATTACAATTCGTGGAACAAGGTATCGGTAGTCGTAAGCGGTACGCAATATGATGGATATGTTGTGAGTAGTTTTGTAACGAAAGATGCAGCTGCACCGGCACCGGTAACTGACACATCGTCAGAATTCGAGACACTAATTGCAGGCTTTCCGGAATCATACAAACCATCTCTGAGAGCTTTACATCAGGCGCATCCGGGCTGGATTTTTAATGCGGTAAACATTGGGACAGACTGGAGTGCCCTCGTTGCCGCTGAATCAATACTTGGAAGAAGCCTGATTACGAATACCATAGCTGATTCATGGAAATCGACGGAGAAGGGTGCTTATAATGCGCTTACGAATACCTATAAAATATTCGACGGTACTACTTGGGTCAATGCATCGAAAGACGTTGTCTCATATTATCTGGATCCGAGAAATTTCCTGAGTGAAACATATGTGTTCCAGTTTCTTAATCAGTCGTATGATCCGGCCACTCAGACACAGGCCGGCGTGCAAAAGGTTCTGGATAATACATTCATGGCTACAACACCGATAGCAGATCCTTCCGGTGTACTTATGACATATGCACAGGCATTCATGAAGGCCGGTGAAATATCCGG
>Ga0209540_10002205_pt1 | contig 13966 bp, 9 predicted proteins | sample BarGraIncu01121A_FD_184501 | JGI IMG/M metagenome (GOLD analysis project Ga0209540, IMG submission 184501) | Arctic peat soil microbial communities from Barrow, Alaska - Barrow Graham LP Incubations 011-21A (SPAdes) (version 2) | ecosystem: Environmental > Terrestrial > Soil > Wetlands > Peat... | reverse complement strand
CAGCCTGAACGGGGTGACCCCGGGCGGCTGGGTGAGGTACGCGCGACTGCTTGAGCTCGCCGGCGCCGACGCGCTCGAGCTCAACCTCTATGGGGTCGCCGCCGACATCGACGTGACAGGGCGCGAGGTCGAGGACGATCAGGTAGAGCTCGTCGCCCGGGTCAAGGCGTCCCTCTCGATCCCGCTCGCGGTCAAGATCGGCCCCCACTACAGCGCATTGGGCAATCAGGCCGCGCGGATCATCGATGCAGGGGCAGACGGTTTGGTGCTGTTCAACCGCTTCTACCAGCCTGACATCGACCCCCGGACCAGGAAGGTGGCACCGGCGCTGGAGCTGTCGTCGTCTGTGGAGCTGCGGCTGCCGCTGCGCTGGACCGCCATCCTCTCTGGGCGGGTCGAGGCGTCGCTCGCGGTGACGACCGGGGTTCACACGGGCGCCGATGTCGCCCGTTGTCTGCTTGCCGGCGCCGACGTGGCGATGATGACCTCGGCGCTGCTGCTGAACGGCCCCGAGCATGTCGCAGCGGTCGAGCGCGAGCTCGTCGCGTGGGCCGCGGAGTCGGCCTTCGAGTCGGTGGAGCAGCTCAAGGGCAGTGTCAGCCAGCGCAATGTCGCGGATCCGTCCGCCTTCGAACGGGCGAACTACATGGCCGCCCTCATTGGCTTCACCAGCTCATTCCACTGACGCAGGCGAAGCCGCACCACGGTGACTTCGTGACGAGCGGCGTGGACCGATGCACTTCCCGGGCCGGGTATTTACCGACCTGGCGGTGGTGTTCGCCGACGGTACTCGCCTAGGGTTTGCCTGGCGCTGACGTGGCTGATCCCAACGTGACCCAACCAGGGGACATGGCGCATATCGGCATGGTTCTCGCTCAACAGGGGTGAGCTGTAGGGATCATTTGAGGCCTGTCGTCGCAATACCTTTCATCAGGTATTTCTGTCCGAAGAGGAAGACAAGAAACACCGGGATAAGGGAGACAACGGACATCGCAAATAGTTGCCCCCATGAGCTCGTGCCGGTCGAGTCGACGAAGGTGCGCAGCGCCACGGGGACGGTGTACATGTCTGGGTTGGTCAGGAAGATGAGTTGGCTGAAGAAGTCGTTCCAGGTCCAGATGAACGTGAAGATCGCCGTGGTGGCCAGCGCGGGCATGGACAACGGCAGCATGATCTGGAAGAAGATCCGCCCGTGACCGGCTCCGTCCATGTGTGCCGCCTCGTCGAGCTCTCGCGGGATCCCACGGAAGAACTGGACCATCAAGAAGATGAAGAACGCGTCGGTTGCCAGCATCTTGGGCACGATGAGCGGCAGATAGGTGTTGATCCAGCCGAGCTGGGAGAACAGGATGTATTGCGGGACGATGACCACGTGGATGGGCAGCATGATCGACATGAGCATGATCCCGAAGCACAGGCCGCGCCCGCGGAACTTGAGCCGGGCGAACGCGTAGGCGGCTAGGGAACAGGAGACCAGGTTCCCGAGCACCGCACCAGCCACGATGATGACCGAGTTCAGCAGGTAGCGGCTGAAGGGATGCAGGAGTGCGTTCCAGCCCGACGTGTAGTTGGACAGGTCGATCGAGCCCGGGATGAGTGCGGGGTCTCGAAAGATCAGCGCGGTCGGTTTGAAAGAGCTCGAGAGCATCCACAGCAGTGGGTAGAGCATGACGAGCCCGCTGATGATCAGGAGGCTGTGCTTGAGCAGGCCCCGCCCACGCGACCCCAATGTCGACGGACGACTGAACGACGACCCGAGACGCCCCGCCTTCCGCCTAGCTGGGCCGCCGGCCATCCCCGCCTCTGAAGGCGTGTCTAGATCCGCGTCTGTTGGGGCGCGACTGTCGCTGCGTGGGGTCATACCGGAACCTTCGCGGTTAGTCATTATAGAAAACCCAATACTTGGACAGGAAGAAGTTGGCTGCGGTCAGTACGGCGATGATCGTGAGCAGCAGCCAGGCCATCGAGGACGCATAGCCCATTTGCAGGTCGGCGAAGCCCCGCCGGTAGAGGTACAGCGTGTAGAAGAGCGTCGAGTCGACAGGTCCACCGGTCCCCCCGCTGACGACAAAGGCCTGGGTGAAGGACTGGAACGCGCCGATGACCTGCAGCACGAGGTTGAAGAAGATGATCGGTGTGAGCAGCGGGATCGTAATGGCGCGGAACTGGCGGAACTTGCCTGCTCCATCGATCGACGCGGCCTCGTAGTACATCTCGGGAATCTGTCGAAGGCCGGCCAGGAAGATGATCATTGGTGCGCCGAACGTCCACACGTGCAGAACTATCAGCGTGCCGAGGGCGTATTGCGGGTCGGAAACCCAGCTGGCGCCCTGGATGCCAAAATGAGCCAGAACCAGGTTGATCAGACCACTGGACCCGAATATCTGGCGCCACAGGATCGCGATCGCCACGCTCCCGCCAAGAAGGGAGGGCAGGTAGAACACCGAACGATAGATCGCCAGTCCTCTCACGCCGCGGTCGAGGAGGAGCGCCAGCCCCAACGCGGCGGCCAGCTGGAGCGGCACCCCCACCACGACGTACGTGAAGGTGACCTTGAGTGAGTCATGCAGCTGGATGTCGTCGAGCATCCGTGAGTAGTTCGCAAGGCCGATCCACTTCGGGGCCTGCAGGAGGCTGTAGTCCGTGAAGGACAGGTACGCCGAGGCGAGCATCGGCCCGATGGTGATCAGCGCCAGACCGATGAACCACGGAGCGAGGAAGAAGATCGCGGCCCTGTTGTCACCGCGCTCGGCGGGACTCCTCGATGCCGGGGCCTTCTTCGTGCGGCGCAGGCGGCTGAGCTCATTGACGACTGACATGTCACACCCCCGGCGAACAGACCGGGAGAGCCGTCGAGGCTGCTGTCGCGCAGGGCAGGATGTCGGTCATGGTTGCTCCTAGGTGATCGACCTTGATGGACCAAGTGGGGTCAGGCGGCGGACACCGTCGGACTTCCGAGGGTCTTCGAGCTTCTTGGGCAGCGCCTCGTCGGACATCGAGGACGGTCTCGTCGAACGTGCACCGCACTCTGCTCCCTCCGCGAGCCCATTGCCGGTCATGTGATCGGGAGCCCGAAGTCCGCGATTCGCACGCGCTCACCGGTGAGCATGGACGCGTTGGCTGCGATGCCTACGGCGACCGATCGCAGTCCGTCGCGATAGTCCGCCTGGCGGCCGAGAGGATCGTCCGCTGTGCCGCGAAACACGTCGTGCAGGAGGAGCGCGTCGCCTCCTCCGTGGCCTCCGGCGGTGGTCCCGATCGGCACGATGATTGCCTTCTCCCAGTGCTTCTGAACGGTGAGCCGCTCACCGCGGCGACGAACGTCGTCGTCGGCAAGGTCGTCCTCGACCGAGCTCGCGTCGAGCACGAGCCGGCCGTCCCGACCACGCAGGACAGCGGCCCGTTCGACCACCTCCAGCTCCGCGCGCCCCTTTGTACCGTTGACCGACACCCGATACCCCTCCCACGGGCTGTGGGCGTTGAGCGAGTACGTCATGACGGGCCCGCGGTCGTAGCCGACCATGAGGGAGTAGTTGTCCTTGATCGTGATGCCAGGGGAGAAGACGTCGCGGTCTCGAAGGTAGCCGTCGTGCTTCTCCGCATCCCAGTACAAGGCCTTGAGCATTGGATCTCGGCGCAGGTCCAGGGCAAAAGGATCGGTGCTGGGCGGGTCGACGGTCCCCCTTACGGGCCGTTCGCCCAAGCCTCGGGTTCGTGCGTTCGTGTCTCCGTAGAAGCGGAGGGCTCCGCTCGCGAACACCCAGGACGGTACGTCGCCGAGCCACCAGTTCACCAGATCGAAATGGTGGGAGGCCTTGTGCACGACCAACCCCGCCGAGTTCTCCTTCTGCCGGTGCCAGCGTCGGAAGTAGTCGGCACCGTGCATGGTGTCGAGCACCCACTCGAAGTGCACCGACGTCACCTCGCCGATCGTCCCGGAGGAGATGACCTCCTTGAGCGCGGCGTTGCGTGGTGAGTACCGATAGTTGAAGGTCAGCACGAGCGAGCGTCCGGTCTGCTCGAGGGCGTCGACGATCGCATGGCAGCCGGCCAGGTCGGTCGTCAGCGGCTTCTCCAGCACGACGTCGGCCCCGGCCCGCATGGCTCGGGTGGCGATGTCGGCGTGGGTCCAGTCCGGGGTGGTGATGACGACGGCATCCAGGCTCGCCTCGGCGACCATGCGCTCGACGTCCTGCGGCCCGAACCGCATGGGGAGCGGCCTATCCGGTCGGCGCAGCGCCACGACCGAGTCTGCGTAGTCCAAGCGCCCGGGGTTCGGCTCGCACCACGCGACGAGATCGGCGACGTCTGAGTGTTCGCCGACGAGCGCGTTGATGTACATCTGCGAGCGGGCACCCGTCCCGACCACGCCATAGCGGCGGCGGGTCACGCGATCACTGCGGGGGAGGTCTTCCCGGTGGAGGGTGGTGGGTCTGTCGGACATGGTGCTCCTTCGATTGTTCGTCGTGCGATATCGTCGTGCCGCTGGTGGTGGGTCGGGACAGCTGGAGGTCGTGCTGGGGTCATGGCGAGCGAACGAATCCTTCGTGTCGCACGACCCAGGTCCCGTCGCTGGGGAACCCTGGGCAGGGCCGCCCTCCGTCGCCGTCCCAACCGGCGATCATGAGCGCGAGCGCGGTCAGCAACCCTCCGTTGCCGGGAAGATAGACGGGGAGGGAGTCGGTCTGGCGGTTGTGACCGTTGGCCAGGAAGGTGTTCTTCGGACTGTCTCGCAGCAGCGCGTCGATCGCCCTCTCCGGCTCGCCCAGACGTGTGGCGGTCATGGCCAGAGCCGGGTAATCCCAGCCCCAGGTGCTGTCCCAGTCCCAGTCATCGAGGACGGAGGACAGGGTCGTTCTGACAACGTCGGGGTCGACGCTCTTCGTGGCCGGCACGACACCCAGGGCGTACACCATCGAGGGGTGGTCCTGGCGGATCGTGAACGGTTCGACGGCTATGGCCTCGTACCGACCGTTCCGGACGAGCGGGCGGGCCATTCCACCCCCGACGTCGTCCCAGAGCGGTTCCGGAGCCCGCCCGCAACGCACCCGCCACTCCTGGGCAACGGCCAACGCCCACGACCAGTAGGCAAGCTCGAACGGCGGGTTCAGGGCTCGATCACGAACAGCGACGTAGGACTCCTGCGCGGGCACGAGCGGCGGGCCCAGGGCGAAGCCCTGCGGAGTCGGCTCGGCGACGTCGGCCATGAAGCGCGCGGTCTGGTCGACGAGTTCGCCAAACCCTTCGCACGCCCTCGAGACATGTCCCGCCCGGCGCAACAGCTCGGCCAGATAGATGACGTGCGGCTGCTGCCACAGCAAGAACGGTCCGATGTCGCTCGGGCTCTCCTGGCCGTCGGGTCCGACCTGCTTGGGCCACCGCGCCCCCCGATACCCCTGCTCCGCGGCTGTCTTCTGCGCTGTTGCCAGGGTGCGCCGGTACCAGTCCATGCTGGGCTCGAGCAGGTCGCCGCGTCCCCAGAGGGCGAAATGCGCCGCGTGACACCAGTGCATCTCCAGGTGGAAGCGTCCGCGCCAGCTGTTGCACGTCAGACCCGTCTCCTGCGGTGGCAGGGAACCGGCACACTGGATCGCGGTGAGGTATTGCGAGAGGACGGCACGCCGCTCAAGCTCCGCGGCACGCGGGTCCGTGCTTCCGGCCAGGTCCAGCGCTGCCCCGCGCTCCCAGAATCTCGACCAGTGTTGTCGACACGCCTCGAGCACCGCGCCCACCCCGAGGGCGGGCAGGTCCTTGCCTTCTTCGCCTGGCGTGAGCTCGACCACCACCTCAAGAACGGGCGTCGTCGCGCTCACGATCACCGCATGGTCATCGTCGCGCTGGACACAGGTTTCGGCTGGGGTCCATAGCCGCACGCAGTAGGTCGGGTCGCTGGCGCCGTCGAAATTGCGACGGATGAGCGCACCGTCAGACTCGGGGCTGAGGGCGGTCTTGTGGTCACCTGGCCGCGACCAGTCGGCTGCGTTGTTCCAGGACTGCGACCCGTAGGGAAACGCCAGCCGCACGGCAACGGCGCCTGCGTGGTCGGTGTTGTCGTCGGTGTCGCGATCCACCCGTATCGCGATGGCGTCGCGATACGGGTGGATCGCCGTCGTCACGTGCAGGCGCTGCCCGGCGAGCACGACGTCGCTGTCTATGACGCCGGTCCACAGGTCCAGCACCTGCTGGCTGGCCCCGAGGTCTGCCAGCGAGGGGGCACGGAAGGAACCGGAGGCCTCTCGGACCACCAGGCCGATCCGCGCCAAGTCCAGGCGGTGCGGGTTGGCCCGCAGCCACCGCCGGGCCTCGTCCAGCCCCGAGTCGTCCGACCCGGACTGCGGGTCGGAGTCGACGTACGGGACCTCACGGCGCGCCGTCCGGTAGGGACGGCGCGTGTCCGCGAGATCGACGCCGTCGGGCCGCGGAACACTGTGCCAGCCCCACTGAGACTGGGTGCCGAGCAACGTCCCGGGTGCGCCGCCGCCCGGGTCGGTCACCGGATACTGCTCGGGAAAGGTCTGCAGGCCTGTGACGTCCACGGTCAGGCACAGCTCCCCGTTGCCGACGGACAGTGGTGACGTGGGGTCGACTTCCGCCATCTCGACGGTGTGCCGGCGCACGACTGCCTTGCGGTCCACGGCGGTCATCGACCTGCCCCTTTCATGTCCGGGTCCCGTCAGGAAATCGCCGCGTTGATCTCGGTGACGAATCGCGTGGCAGCCTCGGCGGGCTTCATCTTGCCGAACAGCACCGCGTCGTTGAGCCGCGTGAGGATGATCGGAGTCTGCGTTGAGCCCTTCGGGCCGATCACGAAGTCACCGCTGATGAGCTTGCTGATCCGGTCGATGTACGCATACTCGACCTTCTGGCTCGCGTCGAGCTTGGTCTCCAGGTGCTTGCGGAGTGCGGCGTTGGCGGGGATGCCGCGGTCCGCGCCGATGATGTCTGCCGCAGTCGGGGAGGTGACGAGGAAGTTGACCAGCTTGGCCGCTGCCTCGGCATGCTTCGAGCGAGCACTGATCGTGTACAGCTGCGAGGCCTGCAGCCACATGCCCGGACCCTTGGCCGAGGTTTCCCCCGGCGCCCGGAGCATGACCAGAGAAGTTCCTGAGGCCTTGTCGAAGTCGGGGAGCAGGTTGGACCAGGCGAACTTCATTGCCGAGTGCCCCTGGCCCATGAGCGTCTGCTCGGGAGCCGGCTGGCCGGCGAGCTCAGAGGTCTGGCTTGCGGATGGTGTCCCGTGGCCGGCCATCCGCGAGGTCATCGTCCACCAGTTCTCGACGGTCTTCGGCTGGATCGCGATCTTGCCGTCTTTGGTGTAAAGGCCCAGGCCGGTGTTCTGTTTGGCGTACAGGTCGAGCATGTCCGAACCCGTGGGGTCCTCGGCCCCGAAAGTTCCCTTGGGGGACTTCGCGGAGATCTGCGTGGCGATCCTCTCGAAGTCACCCCAGGTCCACGTGTTGTCGTCCGGAAGCGCGACTCCCGCCGCCTTGAAGATCGCCGGGTTGGCCACGAGGCCGAAGGTGTTGACACCGGTCGGGACCCCGTACTGCTTGCCTTCGAACGTCCCGTTGGACAGCGCAAGCTTGTCCAGGACCGAGAGGTCGAGCTCCTTGGAGACCGTCTTCAGGTCGAGAAGGGCGCCGCGGGAGGCATACTCGCTCGGGTAGGCGCCGCCCATCGTGATGACGTCCGGCTCGTCACCGGCCGCTACGGAGGTGGCCAGTCGGTCGAAGTAGGAGTTGAAGTCGACGGAGTCGGTCTTGACCTTGATGGTGGGGTTGGCCGCCTCGAACGCCTTGACCGCCTTGTTAGTGATCTTGGCACGGTCGGTGTTGCCCCACCACGAGAACCGGATGGTGACCGCCCCGTCGCCGCCGGCTGACGACGACGCGTTGTTGCCGCCGCCGCACGCTGTCATCGCAAGCATGGACACGCCTAGCAACCCCACCCCCAGAACTCGCCTGGTCCGCCGCCCGGTTTCGGACCGGTTCACGCCTCGTGTGGATCGCATCGCTTCACCTTTCCCGCCGCGCCGTCGCGGCCCTCGAGAGCGGTATCGGTCAACGCGTCAACCAAAAGCGTGCATCGATTCAGAGCAGCTCTGGCTCTGCGCGACCACGTCGTCGACGGTGCGTCGGATACCTCTTTACACCGGTGTAAACTTTACAACGGTGTAAGTAGAGCACGCGAACACCAATGGGTCAATGCACGAGTGCGTCGGCACTGCTGGCTTTGGCGACCTGGCGCACGACGGCACAGGCTCCGGCGTGGCGTCAGGCAGAAGTTAGGTCCCGGTCAAACCCGTCGTGGACTCGCGAAGCTCGAGCGTGAAGTCCGCGACGAACTGCTCACCGGTGGACTCGGCCGGCAAGCCTCCTTCAAGCTGCTTGACGAGCAATGCGACGGCAGTCCGGGCGATCTGTATGCGCCCGGGCTGCACGGTCGTCAGGCTCGGGCGGGAGAATCGCGCCTCGTCGATATCGTCGAAACCCACCACAGCAACGTCGTCGGGCACGCGCAGCCCACACTCGAACAGGACCCGCATCGCTCCCAGCGCAAGCACATCGTTGAGCCCGAATACCGCATCGATCGGAATCCCACGGTCCAGGATCTTCCGCATCGCCTCAGCGCCTGTGGAACGCGTCCAGACGATGGCGGCACCCGTCCGGGATGGATCGTGCTGGACCCCGGCCGCATCGAGCGCGTCGAGGAATCCTCGTGTGCGCAGCGACCCCGCACCGGCGCCTTCGGCGTCGTAGGAGCCGACCAGAGCGATGTGTCGACGCCCGCCCGCCAAGAGGTGCTCGGTCGCCGCCCGTGCGCCGGCGACGTTCGCCATCGCGACATGGTGGACCTTGCTTTGCAGAGCACGCTCTCCCAACAGGACCATCGGGAACTCGACCTCAAGCTCAGGCGCATCCCCTGCACGCAACCCAACCGGGGAGAAGATCAGCCCGTCGGACATCCGGCGGCGCTCGCTGCCCAGGACCTCGAGCTCACGCTCTCGTAAGCCACCAGTCTGTTCGAGCAACACCGTGTACCCGCGAACCTCCGCCGCCCGGATGACTTCGCTGGCGAGCTCGCCAAAGTACGGCAGGCTGAGCTCCGGGACAGCCAGTGCGATCAGCCCGGTGCGTCCGAGGCTCAGGTTTCGCGCCGCGAAGTTCATCTGGTAGCCCAGCTCGTCAATCGCGGCGAGCACGCGGGTCCTGGTCGCACCGCTCACGTAGGGGAAGCGATTGACCACATTCGAGACGGTCTTGACCGAGACATCGGCCAACCGCGCGACGTCACGCATGGTCGCAGACACCGCCAGCACCCCCCATCTCATCGATCCCACGTCGTTCGACGTCACCATGCCAGCGGCCGCAACGGCACTCGGTGGACGCGGACTGCACGGCACGCCTACTCTGCCACTGTAACCGGTTACCTATGCGAAGGACCAAGGGATGACAGTCGAGCGAACCCTGAGCGTCCGGGGAGATCGAATCATCGACGGTACCGGCGAGCCGGTGCTTCTGCGCGGAGTCGGCCTCGGCGGCTGGATGACGATGGAGAACTTCATCACCGGCTATCCGGGCACTGAGTCCCAGCAACGCCGGGCCCTGAGTCGCGTGCTGGGCATCGACGCCTCCGATGCATTCTTCGAACGCTTCCTCACGGTTTTCTTCGCGGAGGCTGACGCCGACTACCTCGCCTCCCTGGGCGTCAACTGCATACGAGTCCCCTTCAGCTACCACCATTTCGAGGATGACGCTGCACCGTTCAAGTTGAAGGAGCAGGGGTTCCGCCGCCTCGATCGCGTGGTCGAGCTGTGCGCCTCTCGGGGCATCTATACGATCCTCGACCTGCACGCGGCCCCCGGCTACCAGAACCAGAACTGGCACTCGGACAACCCCTCCCATTGGGCACACTTCTGGACTCACCCCCACTTCCAGGACCGTGTCGTCCACCTGTGGGAGGCCTTGGCCGACCGCTTCCGCGACGACCCTTGGGTAGCCGGCTACAACCCGCTCAACGAACCTGCAGATCCGAGCGGCGAGGTCATCGGCCCGTTCTACGCACGCCTCGAGCAGGCAATCCGGGCGGTGGACCCCCGGCACATCCTCTTCCTTGACGGCAACCGGTATTCGACGGACTTCTCGATGTTCACCGAAGCCTTCGCGCAGACCGTCTACACCGCGCACGACTATGCGCTCCCAGGTATCGCGAACCCGAGCCGCTACCCCGGAGAGGTACGCGGCAAGACCTTCGACCGCGACGTCATCGAAGCGACCTTCCTGCAGCGCACCGAGTTCATGCGTCACACAGGCACCCCGATCTGGATCGGTGAGTTCGGGCCCATCTATACGGGTGACCCCGAGCGCGACGCCGGCTGTCACCGCCTGTTGGCAGACCAGCTCGAGATCTACCGAGAGCACGGGGCGAGCTGGAGCCTGTGGACCTACAAGGACATCGGGTTGCAGGGTTTGGTCCACACGCCCGTCGACAGCCCGTATCTGCGGCTCATCGCACCTGCCTTGGCCAAGAAACGACGGCTTGGCACCGACTCATGGGGAGGAAGTGAGCAGGGGATCCGACAGGTCCTCGACCCTATCGAGGACCTCTTCCGCACAGAGTTCCCAGATTTCGATCCCTTCCCTGGGGGCGCGAAACCGTGGATCAACCTGCTCGTCCGGCACATCCTGCTCGCTGAACCTCTGGTGGACGACTTCGCCCGGTGCTTCGAGGGTGTTGGGACGCTCGAGGCGGCCAAACTCGCCGGATCCTTCTCTTTCGAGCAGTGCGTGCCACGCCAGGAACTCGCTCACCTCCTGCGGTCGCATCTGGCCAGCGACCCCGTCCGGTAGCGCACCTGGCGTAAGCACCACGCCGACCGAACCGCAGGCGGTCCCCATGAGCATCCTTGACCCTTCAGCACCTCGGCTGTACCCGGGATCCCGGATCGCGCAGCGTCCGAGAAGAGTGCGCTGTCTGCGGAGAAACGGGTCAGGTGTCACTTGGCGCGTGGTCCAACAGCCAGCGCACCTCGCGCAACAGAAGCGCGCGGCGACCGCAGGATTCAAGCGCGGTCACATCGTGGCCTAGCGAGTCGTAGACGACGCGGCGTCCGCCTGTGGTGTTGACCCATGCGACTGGGTGCTCCACGCGGGTCTCCGTCTGGGTTGCGAGCACGACGACTCTGCTGTCGGTGTCAAGAAGCGTGTACCGCTCGTCTAGAACCTCGATGTCGTCGAGATCGTGTGTTATGGGATGTGCGTGCCTGCGTACGTGGAATGTGGCCTCGCCGATCGGCGGATGCCAGGTCACGCCTCGTACCCAGCGTCCGCCGACGATCCCCTTCCAGTGCGCAGAGTCCTGGAAGGCGCTGATGGCCTGGTGGACCACGAGCATCGCGCCGCCGTGATCCGCATAGGTCTTGATGCGCTCGTGAACGGGCGCCCAGTCCCGATCATCGCCGTCGAAGTCGGGATCCCGTCTGCCCTGTCCGGCATTGACGATGAAGAGGTCGAAGCTCTCCAGATCGTCGACCGCATCGGGGAACATACCCCGCACGGTTGTGCTCAGACCTTGGTCCGCAAGCAGCAGTGCAATGCGGTGGGATGTCGCCGCGTGATCGTGCCACGGGTCCTCGTAACGGCCGCGTCCGGCAACGATCAGAGCGTGCTGGGGCACTCTTCCTCCTACAACTGGCTTCGGGCTTGAGCGTGGTGGGTGCGCGTGGCGGCCGAGACTTCTGCATGCGGCTGATCCTGTTGATTGACCCCAACGCCGGGGCGTGATGGCCACTCGCCAGCCACCTGCACCGTCTGCTGGGGAGACTCTGAGCCTGAGGATAGGTGACGCAGGGACTTATGGATCGGAAGGTTGGGGGTTCGAATCCCTCCGGGAGCGCTCCGTGTTGAAACGGCAGCTCGCAGTTCAGAGTCCCGGTCCGGTTCGTTCGGGCCGGGGCCCCCGTTCTCCAGCCCCCGTTCTCCAGCCACACGTGCAGATAGCGCTGCAAGATTGCCTTGTTGCGGCGCCAACTGAAGGTCGAGCGGGCAGGGGGCAGGGACGGGGTGGTTGGTGGCGGCGGCTACCGTCGGTCCGGTGACCTCCCGCGCCGCGCCTGACGCACTGGCGCTGCTGCGAGCCACGCGTGGCGTGTACCTCGTGTTCATCGGCTCCGGTCTGGGCTTCGCCGGCTGGGCAGCCCGCATCCCGCAGGTGCGCGAGGAGCTTAACTTGACCCCTGCCGCCCTGGGCCTGGTGCTGCTGGCCATGGCCGTCGGCTCCCTGATCGCGCTGCCATCCGCGGGCCTGATCGTCCACCGCATCGGCGCGGCGAAGACGATCGTCGTGATGTCCTTGATCTGCGCGACGGGCATCGCCACCGTCGGCGTGGGAGTCCTCGTGGGCGTAGCGCCCGTGGTCATAGGCCTGGTGCTCATGGGCTTTGGCAACGGAGGGTGGGACGTGGCCATGAACGTGGAGGCGGCCGCGGTCGAGCAGCAGCTCATGCGTTCGGTCATGTCCCGCTTCCATGCCGGCTTCAGCCTCGGCACGATCATCGGCGCACTGCTCGGTGCCGCGATGAACGCGCTGCATGTCTCGGTCACCGTGAACCTGCTGCTCATCGCGCTGCTCCTCGCGGTCGCGATGCCGCTGTCGACGCGCGGCTTCCTCCTTGCCGGCACCGAGGCGCATACCGAGCCCAGCAAGGACATCCATCCGCTCAAGGCCTGGATCGAGCCGCGCACCCTGCTCGTCGGCCTCTTCGTCCTGACGATGGCATTCGCCGAGGGCACCGCGAATGACTGGATCGGCGTTGCCACGATCGACGGCTATGGAGCGACGGCGGCTCTAGGGTCCCTGGCCTACGGCGTCTTCGTCGCCGCGATGACCATCGGCCGCTGGTACGGCGCGCAGATCCTGGACCGCTACGGCCGCGTCCCCGTGCTGCGGGTCTCCGCGGCGAGCGCCCTGATCGGCTTGCTGGTCGTGGTCTTCGGGCCCAACCTGGTGACCGCGATGGTCGGCACCGTCCTGTGGGGCCTGGGCACTGCGCTCGGCTTTCCCGTCGGGATGAGCGCCGCGGCCGACCAACGACACCACGCCGCCGGACGCGTCAGCGTCGTCGCGACCATCGGATACGTTGCCTTCCTCGCCGGCCCGCCACTGGTCGGACTCATCGGCAACCAGGTCGGCGTCCTACGCGCCCTCAGCGTCGCGGCCGGGCTGCTGGCTATCGGTTTTCTGGTCGCGGGCGCCACCCGCCCGATCGTCGATGACTGACCGCAGGTGCTCGGGTAGGTGGTGGTTCTTCAAGGACGTGGCCCGATGTCGTTGGAGCGAACTAGAAGGCTACGCGTTGATCTTCCACGAATCGGCCGTCGTGCCAAGAAGTCGGGAGGCGCCGAGACGTGGTGGACCGGCGGCCCATACTTCGTCTGGACCAGTCTGGGCAGGTCCACACGAAGCCACCGCGACTCCTCCTGTTTGCGGGTCGAGATGACGAAACCTGCGTAGCCCGGATTTGCCTTGACCTCGTTGTCGACCGCCTCCCCGGGGACTCGGGACCGACACGGGCGTCGACAAGGTTCACGTGATTCTTCTCGAACTCCCCTTGCGCCTTATCCGCTAGCTCGCGGGTGAGTGGTGCTGCGCTATCAGCGACGCGCGTGCGCTACGGCGAGGGCTCGCCCGTTTGAAGCGGTGGCCTGACGTGCGATCGCCGCTCGGTCATGCGCCGCTCGGTCAGTAGAACGATCGCGAGATACGGTGCAGGCGCTGGGCGATATTCACCTCCAGCGAACGGTCGTGCTGTTGCCAGCCATCATCGAGCAGCTTGGTTATCCGTTCCAGGCGCTGGGTGACAGTGTTGACGTGGACTTGCAGAGCCTCGCAGGTGCGAGCCAGGTTGCGGTCATTGCTGAAATAGGCCTCAAGGGTGTCGACCAGGTCGGTGCCATGCTCTTCGTCG
>Ga0209540_10002204_pt1 | contig 13969 bp, 20 predicted proteins | sample BarGraIncu01121A_FD_184501 | JGI IMG/M metagenome (GOLD analysis project Ga0209540, IMG submission 184501) | Arctic peat soil microbial communities from Barrow, Alaska - Barrow Graham LP Incubations 011-21A (SPAdes) (version 2) | ecosystem: Environmental > Terrestrial > Soil > Wetlands > Peat... | reverse complement strand
GGCGAGCTTCGAGTACAGGGCATTGACCTGGCTCCCGGTCAGCTTCTGCAGCTTGACCGTGCCGATGTGCGGCACGATGTGGCAGTCGACGTGCTGCACGTAGGAGCCGTACGTCGAGGGCCTGATCGTCGCCTTGACGGCCGGCAGCCATTCCTTCTTAAGGTAATCTTTGACCGAGGCTTTGGTCGGGGCGGTGTAGTTGTGCTGCTCGACGGCGACCAGCAGTTTGTTCATCGCCGCCTGACACTCCTTCTGCGTGGCGAAGCCGCTCTTCGTTTCCCTCCGGCGCTCCTCGGTCTCTCTGAGAACGCCTTCGCACTTCGGGCAGCTATCCTTGGGGCGACGCTCGATCCAGAGGCGCTTGTTGCAGTTGCTGCAGCGCTGCGCCGCGGCCAGGCCGATATCGACGATGTACTCCCAGGAGCCGGGCTCGCCGCGCTTCCTGACGTGCCCTCTCACGGCTCCGTCGACTCCTCGTCGTGGTCGGGCTGTGGGCTCGCGCCACCTGCTTTCCGCGGTTCGGTTCGAGCGAGCAGCCCCGCCTTGCGGCGCAAAGGCTCCCCACCCTGGTCTGGAAGTGCGAGGGGGCACGCTCGCTCTTTCCTACCAGTGGCCCGGCAGCGCGCGTCGTGCTGGCGGGGTCGGCCCGACGTCGGCAAGGAGGAAAGACCGGCCGCACGGGGCCCTTTCCACGTGCGACGCAGAACACCTGAACATGTGTCCGGTGGGAAGCCCCTGAGACTGCGAGTCAGTAGCCGAGGATCTCCATCTCGTCCCACTCGTCCTCAGGGAGCCGCAGGTGGTCGGCCGCACTCTTGCCATCGTTCAGCATGACCTCGACCCAGGCACCGGAAGAGACGAACTCGTCGCCCTGGCGCTTCGTGGTGCCGAGCGACGCAGCGCTGACGATCCCTTCGCGCCCACGCAGCCGCACGTGCGCCCCCACCGCCGGCATGTTCACCCGAGTCCCCTCCCCGTTCGCAGAGGCGCGAGCATAGCGCATGAGCGACGGGACGGTGATTCAGCGTGCTCGCCTCGAGCGTGGCAATGGACCAGCTCCTCGATCGACACTGGCGAGGCCGAGGCCGACGGAGCCGAGCACGATCACGTGGGTGAGCGTCGTGTCGCCGGCGAGCCGCGAGGCGAAGGCGCCGACGGCGCCGGCAATCGCCACGCCGACCACGAGGATCAGCAAAGTGGACTTGCTTGCTCTGGGTCCGTCCCCGCGTGTGGACAGAGGTAACGACCACCCGTTGACCCTGAGGTCGGCGCGATAACGGCGGGGCAACGGCCGGCCATCCGTCCCGGGGTATAGAGCAAGGACCACCTCGCTCGCGGCGGCCCCCCCAGGGGCCGCTTGTCTGAACCTAGTGGGAGGAATCATGCATGATCGTGCGGCCTCAGTCTCTCCGGAGCAGCGCGCTGCAGATCTGCCATCAGGGGTCGCCGTCGGCCGCGTCGCGAGGCCGAGGCCCGCGCACGTGGCGCGCCCCGCGGCCTGCGCCCTCTGCGGCGATCCTCTCTGCCGAGTGCCGGCCCACGTGACAGGGTGGTCTGCCCATACGGCCCACGGAAGCTTCTCGTCTGCCGCGCCTGCCGAAGGGTCGCCTTGGCCGAGGGCTACCTGCCGGTCGCCTGATCGCACTTGCGTCTGTGAAACCCAGATGTTCGCGTTGACCTCCTGTTCACCCTTGAGGGTGAGCCTTTGGGCCCTGGGTCGGAACGGCAGACTAAGAGGGAGGGTCGAGCAATGAGGGCCGAGGCGAGGTCGTGAGAGCCGAGCGCAAAGCGTGGGGGTGGGCATCATCAGCACGCCGGTGACCACCTCGATGAATTCGTGGCGACCGGTCTCCCGGACGGAGCGCGTTCGTGTCTACAAGCGCGGCCGCACCTGTGCGCTCGACGGCTGCGCCACGATCCTCTCGGCCTACAACCCGGCCAAGTACTGCTCGGCGCACCTCCAGGAGGCCCAGGCCCGGCGACGCCGGATGGCGCTCGCCCTGCGCGAAGTGCCTTGCGAGAATTGCGCCACCCCGTTTGAGACCGCGAATCCTCATCGCAGGTATTGCAGCGATCGCTGCCGGGTGGCTTCGTTCGCGCGTCGCCGGCGGGCGCAGATGCGGGCTGAAGCCCGGTTGCAGCAGGCACAGCCACAAGAAGTGGCCGCTCCCGCGGACGCGACGGTCGGGTCCGGGCACACGCCAGCTGAGGCCTCTGATGAGGAAGTTGTGGGACGCGTCGCATGAGGCCGGAAACGTCGCTTCACGGCGGTATGCCGGCAAGCCGAAAGCACGAGAGGAGCAAGAATGGACATCTTCGAGGAACTGCACAGCGAGCACGAAAAGGTCAGTGAGCTGATTGCCAGCCTTGAGTCGACCGGACGCGACGAGATGACGGTCAAGACGCTGCAGAGCGAGCTCAGCAGCCACGCCGAGGCGGAGGAGCAGGTCTTCTACAAGCGTCTCGAGGACGAGGATGAGACGCGCGACCTGGTGGCTGAGGGGCACGAAGAGCACGTGACGATTGCCCGCTTGCTCACGCAGCTTGGCGGAGGGGGGACCGGCGAGGACTTGTTCGACTCGATCCTTCTCGAACTCAAGGAGAACGTGGAGCATCATGTCGAGGAGGAGGAGGGACCGCTGTTCGAGAAGGCGCGCCCGCTGCTCTCGGAAGACGAGGCGGTGTCGCTCTGCAAGGCGTTCGAGCAGGCCAAGAGCCAGCTGCAGGCCTGAGGACACGACCCGGTCCGGGCGGGCCGGCCACATAGCGGCCCGCCCCTTCAGTCTTGATGCCCGGCGCCGACGGCGAGGCTCGCCGGGCTTCGGCGGCCGGACCGCTTTGCTCAGCCCGCGCGACGCACGTCGTCGCCACGCGAGTCAGCTGGCAATCACGCCGCGCCAGGCGCCCGTCTCACGCCCGCGGTCCTCGATGAAGCGCTTGAAGTCGTTGAGATTGGAGCGCGCCCGCGGGTTAACGAGGCCTAACGCCTCGCCCGCCGCGGCGATCCAGTCGTTCGGATCGTAGATCATCTTCAGAGTCACGCGCGTGAGCGGCGGTTCGTCGAGGCTCCTCAGCGGCTGGAAGCTCACCTCGCCGTCGTTCGGCGTGCCCGCGAGGCTGCGCCACGCGATGCGCTCGTCCGGGACCTGAGTCACGATCTCGGCGTCCCACTCGAGCGTCCGGCCACCGACGTTCGCGATCCAGTGCAGGTGGCGATCGTCGAGCTGCTTGACACTCTGGACGTCGCTCATGAAGTGGGGGAAGCTCGCGAACTGCGTCCACTGGTTGTAGGCGGTCCGCACATCGACTTCGACGTCGATGGACGCTTCGATCTCGGCCATTGTCTCCTCCTGGGGGTCGTGGGTAGGGCTTCCCCGGCACGTGCGCGCCGTGACGTTTCTGTCGTCGACGGGTGCAGCGGGGACCGGTGCCGCCAGAAGGACTGCCTCGGCGCCGTCGCCGGCGCGGCCGGGGTGCCACGATCCCAGAGAGGTCCAGAACCGCTGCGGAGCGGGCGCAGTGAGTGCGCTGTCGGTCGTCTGACGCGGGCAAACGCGCCCGCGTTTATCCGCGTCACGGCTCGGGAAATGACTTACAGCGGCCTACGAGGCCGCTCAACGTCCTTCGACTCAGGAAGTGAACGATCATGGCGCGGCCACTCTGGAAGGGCAGCATCAGTTTCGGGCTCGTCACCATCCCCGTCCACGTCTACTCGGCGACCCGCGCGCGCGCCCTGCGCTTTCGCCAGCTCGATCGCCACGACAAGTCCCCGATCCAGGAGAAGCGCATCAACGAGGCCACGGGCAAGGAAGTGCTGTGGGATGACATCGTGAAGGGGTACGAGTACGAGGAGGACTCCTTCGTGATCCTCGAGCCGGAGGACTTCGAACGCGCCAACGTCAAGGCCACCGAGACCATCGAGATCATGCAGGCCGTGCCGCGGGATGCGCTGGAGCCCGAGTACCTGGAGACGCCGCACTTCATCGTGCCCACCAAGGCCGGCGTGAAGGCGTACCACCTCCTTCGCGAGACGTTGCTGCGCACCGATCGGCTGGCCATCGCCCAGATCGTGATGCGGGGCCACCAGCACCTGGCGGCGCTCATCCCGCATGAGGACGTGATGATGCTCGAGCTGCTGCGCTTCGCCTTCGAGCTCAAGTCTGTCGCCGATCTGGACCTCGACTACGATATCTCTTCGCCCGAGGTCCGTCCGCAGGAGATCGAGATGGCGCAGCAGCTCGTCGCGGCGCTCGACGCCCCGTGGCAGCCGAAGCAGTATCGCGACGAGTACCGCGACGACCTGCTGGCGTTCATCGAGCGCAAGGCGAAGAGCGGCGACAAGCCGGTCCGCGGCGTCGGGCGCAAGGAGCGCGGCGAACCCGCCGAAGTGGTCGACATCATGGAGTTGCTGAAGCAGAGCGTGGGCGAGGCGCGCAAGCGCGGCGGCGCGCGGCGGGAGGGTAGCACGCGGCAACGGAGCGGGACGCGCAAACGCAGCGGCACGCGCGAGCGCCGGGCGAGTTGATGAGCGGGCTCGGCGATGAGCAAGCTCGAGACCTACCGCGAGAAACGCGACTTCGAGAAGACCGCCGAGCCTGAGGGCAAGCAGCGGCAGCGCCGCGCGCGCAAGAAGAGCGGGCCCGGCGGAGTCTTCGTGATCCACAAGCACGCCGCTCGCCAGTTGCACTACGACCTGCGGCTCGAGATGGACGGCGTGCTCAAGAGCTGGGCGGTGCCCAAGGGGCCCAGCATGGACCCTGCCGTTCGCCGCCTGGCGGTGCACGTTGAGGACCACCCGCTCGAGTACGGGGCATTCGAGGGAGTGATCCCGAAAGGCGAGTACGGCGGCGGCACGGTGATGCTCTGGGACGCCGGGCGCTGGGAGCCGATCGGCGACGCCGACGCGGGCTACCGCAGGGGCGACCTCAAGTTCCGGCTCGCCGGGGAACGACTGCACGGCGCCTGGGTACTCGTGCGCATGGCGACGCGGCGTCAGCCGGGTGAGGGCGACGGAGAGGGCGTGGACGCCGGCAAGGATTGGCTGTTGATCAAGGAACGGGACGAGGACGCGGAGCCGGGGGCCGCCGATCCATGGGGCGACCGGGACCGCAGCGTGACCAGCCGGCGCACGATGGAGGAGATCGCCGGAGCCGTGGCGCCGGAGACGAGGCACTCGTCCAAGCCCGGCCGGCCGGCGGTTGCGGAGCGGCCGGCCGTCGCCGACCGACCGGCACCGGCACCTCGCAAGCGTAAGCGCGGCCGATCGGCGCCGCTGCCGGACAAGGCGCCGGTCACGCTCGCCACCCTCGTCGATGAGCCTCCGGAAGGCGAGGCGTGGATGCACGAGATCAAGTTCGACGGCTACCGCATCCTCACGCGGGTGTCCGAGGGCGACGTCACGCTTCTCACGCGCAACGGGATCGACTGGACGGCGCGGTTCCCGACGCTCGCCGCGGAGCTGAAACAGCTCGAGATTGACGGCGCCCTGCTCGACGGCGAAGTGGTCGCGTACGGTCCCGACGGGATCAGCGATTTCGGGGGCCTGCAGAAAGCGCTGAGCGAGCACGACGACACGAAGCTGACATACATGGTCTTCGACCTTCTGTACGCCGGCGGCGAGGACCTGCGTCCGCTCCCGTTCGCCGAGCGCAAGGCCCGTCTTGACGATCTTCTGAGCGCAGGGCGGCGCGGCGCGTCCGGACTGATCCGCGTCAGCGAGCATGTCGCGGGTCACGGCGCGTCCTTCTACGCTGAGGCCTGCCGCCTCGGGCTTGAGGGCGTGGTGTCCAAGCGCGCTGACGGCAGCTACCCCGGGAGGCGCTCGCGCACCTGGCTCAAGAGCAAGTGCGGCCACCGGCAGGAGTTCGTCGTCGGCGGCTACACGGACCCCTCCGGCAGCCGGCCCGGGTTCGGCGCCCTGCTCCTCGGCGTGCACGAGGCCGCCGGGGACCTGCGCTACGCCGGCAAGGTTGGATCGGGTTTCAGTGACGCGGTCCTCACACGCCTCGCGAAGCGCCTCAGGGCCCTCGCGCGTGCTTCGTCGCCGTTCGACGGCGTCGTCAAGGAGCGCGCGGCACACTGGGTCACGCCGAAGCTGGTGGCCGAGGTCGCCTTCTCGGGGTGGACAACGGACGGACGCTTGCGCCACCCCGTGTTCAAGGGCGTGCGCGAGGACAAGGCGGCGAGTGCCGTCAGGCGCGAGACCGCACCAGGGCACGCGCGGCGGGTGGCCGCTGCGACGTCGCACGCCAAGCCGGACGCGGCGCCTCGCTCCGCGGCCGCAGGAAACCCCGCTCCCGACGGAACCGGGAAGTCCAAGTCGCCGGTCTCCGTGGCGGGCGTCAGGATCTCTCATCCGGAGCGGGTCGTCTACCCGGACGTCGGGATGACCAAGCTCGAGGTCGTGACCTATTACGAAGCGGTCGCCGAACGAATGCTGCCGCACCTGACCGGCAGGCCGCTCACTGTCGTGCGCTGCCCAGAGGGCGCCGCAGAGGAGTGCTTCTTTCAGAAGCACGCCATGGATTCGATCCCCGCGCTCGTGCCCCGGGTGACCGTCAAGGAAGGGCACGGCAGCATGACCTATGCGGCCATCACCACCGCGGAAGCTCTGCTCACGATGGTCCAGCTCGGCGCCCTCGAGTTCCATATCTGGGGGTCTCGCGAGGACCATCTCGAAACGCCGGACAGGATCGTGTTCGACCTCGATCCAGCCCCGGACGTGAGGTGGACCGACGTGCGCGCCGGGGCGGTGCGGCTGCGCGAGCATCTGACGGACCGTGGCCTGCAGAGCCTGCTGATGACCTCCGGCGGAAAAGGCCTGCACGTCGTCGTCACGTTGCGGCCCGAGGCAGGATGGGACGCGGTGAAGGACTTCTCGCGGGCCGTCGTCGAGGATCTCGTGCGGCTCTACCCGGGGAAGTACGTCGCCACCATGTCAAAGGCGAAGCGCCCCGGCAAGGTGTTCATCGACCACTTCCGCAACGGGCGCGGCGCCACGGCCATCACGCCGTATTCCTTGCGCGCCCGGGACGGCGCGCCGGTCGCGACGCCTCTGGCGTGGGAAGAGCTTGGCAGGACGGCGGGTGGCGGCGTCTGGACGGCGCGGAGACTCCTGCGGCGCCTGCGCTCCCAGCCGGACCCGTGGGCCGGGGCGGACCAGCTCAGCCGGCAACGCCTCCCGGAGACCTACCGGTGAAGCCGCGGCCAAGCTGAGGGAGACGGTCATGGCACAGAAGACCCCTCGCGTCGTATCCGCCGCAGACCTGCCGATCGACCATGCCCAGCGCGCTGCGCTGCGGCGGTGGCTGTGAAGGTATTGTCGCGCATCGGCCCAACGTCGTTTCGTCTTGCTGCGCACTCCTTCTGGGTACCCGGTCACCATGTCTTAGTTTCTCCCGGCCGTTTTGCTACATGAGGAGCGGTGATGACCGTCATTCGCTTTGAGGATCTTCCCTTGGCCGACCGCGACCCTTCCTGGGACGCCCGCGCCGCCGAGAAGCGTGGGCGCCGCTGGGCCGGCGCTGAGGCGTCGCCCAATGCGCGCCACCGCAAGGCCTTTCCCTGGTACGACGCGGAGAGGAAGGACGAGTTCGCAGCCTACAAGCTCCCGGTCACCGAGGTCGTCGACGGTGAGCTGCGAGCATTGCCGCGGGGCATCGTCGCGGCGGCCCAGGTCGCCGGAGGAGGCCGTGGCGGCGTCGACATACCCTCGCGCGATCTGGACGGGGTCAAGAGGAACATCGCCCGCTACTACGACAAGCTGGGGAAGACCGCGGCCCTGGCAGAAGTCCCCCTGACCGGACGAAACTGTCCATGAGCGATCATCCGGATACCTCCACTGGGGAAGCGCCGAGGCGCAAAGCGCTCTCGCGGGCTATGCGGCCGTCCTCGCCGGTCCTTCTGCTTATAACCGTTTCACGCTGAGCCGGGAGTGAGGGCTTCCTGCTCGCGGTGGGTGGCGTGCTGATCGACTTGTTCGTGGTGCGCTCGCTGCTCGTGCCGGCGCTCGTCGCGCTCTTAGCCGCACGCCCGTGGAGAATATAGGCGATGCCCTGGGAGGCCGCGCCGCAAGCCGCGACCGTGCCTGCCCGCCCCACGGGAGGCAGCACGGAGGACCAGCGGGAAGCGGCCTGAAGCTCGTCGCCGGCCTGCGGGCAGGCTTGCATCAGACACGCGCCTGAGGTGATTAGAGATCGGTCCTAGAGCCCGTGAAGTCGGTCGAGGTCCCCCTGCGCCTTCTCAAGTGCAGTCTGTGCCTTCTGAAGTGCGCTCTGGGTCTGTTCCCAGCGGCGTCGGGCGCGTCGCTCCTCGGTCTCCGCCTCGCTGAGCGCGGTCTTCGCCTGCTGGAGTCTGGCGCGGGCTGCGCCGTCGTCTGGCTTCTTCCTTTCGGGCGCAGCCGACCTGGTCCGCGTTGTCACCTTCGACCTGTCGGGCGTGACCCGCTTCATCTTCGCCGCGGTGGCGCCTCCGGGTTTCGGAGCGGCCGGGGGTGCGTAGGTGAGCAATGTGCCGAAGCCGCGAGGTTCGAGTTCGCGCTCGAGTCGAGCTTCAAGCAGCTGCTCGGCTGCGTCATCGTCCACCGCGGCTGCGAGGAGTGTTTGGCGCACGGCCCCGCCGCCGATGCGCGTCAGCCCTTCGAGCTCCGCGTGTTCCCGCTTCGTCGCCGCGGCTAGGTCGACCTTGCCGGAGAACTGCGCGTCGCGGAGCTCGGCAGCCGTGTGTAGGAAGCGCTCGACCTCACTGCGGTGTTCCCGGACGAGCCGGTTCACGGCGGCGGCGACCGCGGTCGGTTTGCGCAGCGCCTTCACTCGCGCTGCTGTTTCGCGTTGCCCAGCCTTGCGCAGCGCGCTCGCCGCCTGGTTGCGCGCCCGCGTGAAGTCAGCGAGCGGCAGTCCGTAGAGCCGGTCGACGATCTCGTCGATGGTGGTCATCCTCCGCGAATCCTCGTTCGACGATGAAGGTGCACTAAGGAAGGATCGGGCAGATCCACGGCAGCGCGTTCAAGCCGGTGGCCGGTCACTCGGCGTGGCGAGCGGCGGGCCGCGTCAGCGTCCCCGGGCCCGCCGCTCGCTCGCCCTGTTGCTCATAGCACGTTGAGGCCGCCGAGCAGAATCCCGATCACGATCAGCACGATGCCGAGCAGCAGACTTCTGCGGACCAGAGCCACGACGCCCGCGATGATCAGGATGATGCCGAGGATCCACGGGACCGCGATGAATCCGCCATGCACTAGGGCAGCGAGCAGCGGAGCTACGAATGGTGCATGCATGATTTCCTCCTTCGTGCTCGGTTCTTCCCGCGGCGACCAGGCCACATTCGGGGTGTCCGTTCTCGGAGCGAGGGCGTCCCAACGGCGACCTGGTGGCTTGGGGCTGCTTCCCGGCTACACCTATTTCGTAAGAGACCTGCCCCTGACGACGTGGGTGCCACCATGACTCGCCGTTTCGGACATGATCCGAGGAGACGGCGAGAGATGCTCCTGAACGAAGTCCCCGAGCGGCCCAGCGGCGCAAGCGTTCCGTTGCGTGTCCGGACGCCCTACCGGGACAGAGCGGCGTCCGTGGCCGTCGGGGCATTGTGCACCTAGAAGACGGCCGCAGTGCGCAGGCGCTGAAGAGGCAGGCGTGCCTGCCACCAGTGGCCTCGATCCTCCAGGGCCAGGAGCACAGCTTCTCACTAACGGCGTAGGACCCGTCGCACCGGGTACACGAATAGTGTGGCCGCGGTTCTTCCGCTCGTCGGGAAGCCGCGGCCGGTCCTTGTCCCGTTCGCGATTTGTGAAAGAGGAGCCATGCCTGAACAAGAGGAACTGCTGAAGCGCATAGAGGGTCTGGAAACAGCGATGGCCGGCCAGACAGCTGCGATGGCGGGTGCCCAGACGACCCAGGCGGCAGCGCAAGTAGGGACGGCCGCGACGAACGCCGCGCTGCAGGCTGGGACCTGGAGCACCATGGTTGCCGGCGGCGTGTGCCTGATCGCCGGGCTGTTCCTCGGCATGATGGTGGGCAGGGGCCACGACTGACCCTCCGTAGGAGCGAACGTAGAAGGGCTGCCTCCGGCAGCCCTTCTACGTCGCCTCTTCCTCGCCATCACCTACCTGGAACGCAACGGCGGTAGCGATTAGCCGGGAGCAAGGCGGGTAACACAACCGGGGAAGCAGACCCGTGGATGCCAAGAGGACAAGAGACAGGAGCAGCAATGGCAGAGAGCCCCGACAAAGGTTCGAGCAGTCGTCAGTCGATGAGCGTGGCCGGTCGAGCACCTGGGGAAACGTCGCCCTCCGGCGAATCTTCTTTGGTCACTGAGCGCGGGCGCACGAGGATCGCCGACACGGTCGTGGCGAAGGTCGCAGGCATCGCTACTCGCGAGATAAGCGGCGTACATTCGCTCGGGGGAGGTGCGGCTCGTGCCGTGGCGGCGATCCGCGAGAGGATCCCGGGCGCGACGACCAATCAGAGTCAGGGTGTCGACGTCGAAGTAGGAGAGACCCAAGCGGCCGTCGACATCGACATCGTGGCGGACTACGGCGTGCGCCTCGCTGATCTCGCCGCAGCCATTCGCCAGAACGTGATCCGGGCCATCGAGACGATGACAGCGTTGGACGTCACCGAGGTCAACGTGAGCATCAACGACGTTTACGTCGACGAGGGAGACGCTGACCAGGGCGACGCTTCCCGCGTGCAGTGAGCACGTGACCGCGTCTGACGCACATTCACTCGGTGCGGCAGGTGAAGCAAGCGACGCTGTTGCCGCAGAGGTAGCTGCTGCCGTGACTGCAGTGCCGGGCGTGGCGGGCCTCCACGGTGGTCGCTACGGGGACGTAGCCACCTACCTGCCCCTGAGACGTGTGACAGGTGTACGCCTCAATGCTCGGGAAGATCGGGTGGAGGTCCATGTGGTGGCTGAATACCTTCCCGATCTGCTGGAGCTAGCCGAGCGCGTGCGTACCGCGGCTCGTGACGTCGTCCTGCGCCCCATAGACGTGACTATCGAGGACATTCGAGTGCCTGAGCAGGCGCGCGTGCCGCAGACGCCGCACAGAGAGGAACACCAATGGTGAAGAACGCAAACGTGGGACTGATCGTCGGTGTGCTGCTCGCCATCGCAGTCGCGGTGGGCGGGCTCGTGGGCCTGCTCGGCGCGATTGTCCTCGGAGGTCTCGGCTACGCAGTTGGTGCTTACCTCGACGGCAATCTCGATCTCGGCTGGATCACCCGGCCCAAGGGCCGTGGCTAGCCCTGCTCCTCCGTCGGCAGACTCCCGGTCTGCAGCAGAGCATCTCACCCGGATGCTCGACCGGCCGGCGGCGGAGCGTGGCCGGACGCGCATCGCCGATCGCGTGTTGGAGACCATCGCGTTGAGAGCGGCCTCTGAGGTCTACGGCGTTGCTCACATCCCCGGCCTGCTCGGCGGCGTGCTGAGTTCTGGACTTCCTTCGGCCGCCGTCACCACCGCCGGAGACCATGTGAGATGTCGGCTGTCCGTAGCAGCCCGCTGGGGGGACTCCGTCACTTCCACGGCCGAGAGCGTGCGACGCGCGGTGGCCGTGAAGGTGGCCGACCTGACCGGTTATGTCGTCGAGGCGGTAGACGTGCAAGTGGCAGCAGTCGTACAGGATTCTGCGGCCGATCGCACGAGGAGGGTGGCATGAGCCTGCCATCAGCCCCCGAGCCTAAGCGCCCGTCACCGGTACTCGGGTGGGGTCTGCTCCTGGCCGGGCTGCTCACTGCCGCCGGCATCGCCCTCCTCGAAGATGTCGTCTACCGACTCGGGCTTGTGCAGCGTTCGTGGCTCGGCGAGGCCGTAACGGGTCTCAATGGACTCACCCCCCGGTTCTGGATGATCGTGCTCGGCGCGGTGCTCGTCCTTCTGGGCCTCTGGATGCTCGCGAGTGCCCTGTCGCCCCGGCGCAAGGCTTGCCTGAGGGTCCGGTCGCAAGACGTCGACCTGTGGATCGGACTGCCCGACGTAGCTCGGCTCGCGGCGCGCGCAGCACGAAAGGTACCGGGCGTCGTCGATGCGTCGGCTGCCGCCAGGCGGGGTGCGATCCGTCTCCGCCTGGAGACCACGGGCACGAGTGATGGCGGCGTCGGTCCCAAGAGCCAAGAAGTGGTCCTCGCACGATTGGCGGGGCTCGAACCCACGCCGAGCATACGGGTGACCGCTCGGAAAGCACGATCATGAGCCGGACCCTTCACCTCTGGAACAAAGTGGCCGTTGCCGTGGCCGGCCTGAGCATCGCCGCTCTGGGCGTCGCGATGATTCTCTGGAGAGCAGGGGTTCTAGCCACTCCTACCTCCATAGACACGACGACGGTCATGCGCGTGATCGCTTCCGACTGGTGGCCTTGGGCGGCGGGAGTCGTCGGACTGGTCGTCGTTCTTCTGGGCATTCGCTGGTTCGTCGCCTACATCCCGCGCCCGGTCGCGACCGGGCTCGCGCTCTCAAGATCCGACGAACACGGCGACCTCAGCGTATCCCTATCCGCGTTGGCATCTGCCATGGATGATCGCATTGCGGTCGCGCCTGGTGTGCGCCGCTGCAACTCAAGCGTGCGCCGGGATCGAGGTGTTCGTCTCGTCGAGACGCGCGTCCATGTGGACTCCGGAGTGCATCTTCGCATGCTGACGGAGGTAGTCGGCGACGTGGCGCGGGATGTCGAAGTAATGCTGAGCGGGGATGCGCCTGCTGCCCGCGTGCGCGTCTATGTGAACAGATCGCGACGGGAGATGCGGCTGAGGGTGGACTCGGCAGCTTCTCGACTGCCGCAGTCAAGCGATTCGGCCTGGCAGCCCCCGTCGCCTGCGAGTGCGCCTGAGCGCGAGTATCCAATCCAAAAGTAGACTCCGTGACTATACTCTCCGAGCCGGCGGACCCTCGCGGCGCAGCGCGCTCGGCCCACTGTGTTGCGGCCGACCCCGCTGCCGGCAGATAGCCGTGACGGAGAGCCCCGACAGCCACGCCGAAGTTCATGGCGAGCAAGGGCAGGATCGAGCGAGGAAACGGCACCCGCGGGCGCGCGATCAGCGCCCGGCCAGACCGCAGAGATCGCGCCGGCGCTCGCTCGGCGGAGAGCTAGTGAGAGCCGCGCCGCACATCCGGCAGGTCGCCCTGCGCCGCGCGGCTTGACGTTCGGTCCCGGCCGCTTCCCCGGAGGATCCAGGCGGCGCCGACGGCAAGCAGCGCGCCGATCATCGGGCCGAGCGCGTAGATCCAGTAGGTCCCGAAATCGGGAAGCACCGCGTCGGGGCCGAAGCTCCGGGCCGGGTTCATCGACGCCCCGCTCACGGGGCTCGCCCACAGCCCGGCCAGCACGATGTACGCGCCCACGCCGACGGCCGACAGCGGCCCGACGTTCTGGGCGCCCGACGCGGTGCCCAGGATCACGCTGACAAGACCGAACGTGAGCACGATCTCGATGACGAATGCGGCGGCGGCGCTGTATCCCGGGCCGGGCTCCGTCGCGCCCAGGCCCCCGACCTTGCCGAAGAGCGCACAGGAGCAGGCAGGCGAGAGCGGCACCGAGTAGCTGCACGATCACGTAGCCCGGCACCCGTCGCCAGGGGAAGTCACGGCGCATGGCGAAGGCCAGGGTCACGGCGGGGTTGAGATGGGCGCCCGAGACGGCGCCCATGAAGAGGATGGCGGCCACCACCATGAGGCGCAGGAATGCGCCGGCGACGGCGCGGGCCTCGAGCACCGCGCACGCGCCTTGGCCTTCCGTTGCCGCCGACGCGCGCATGGCACCGTGCCCCTGGCCGATCGGTTCGAGGCGTTCGGCGCGGATGAGTTCGTCGACGCCGTGCCTGCGGCGGTGGGCGGCCTGCCGGCAGCGGTTCGAGCAGTAGAGGCGTGTCCGGCCCCCGGCCGTCTGTTGGACGAGTGACCCCCACTCGAGGCAGATCGTCTCCATGCCCTGAGGGTAGCGGCGCCGTCACCCGTTTCGTAACGCAGAGGACGTCGAATC
>Ga0209540_10002203_pt1 | contig 13970 bp, 11 predicted proteins | sample BarGraIncu01121A_FD_184501 | JGI IMG/M metagenome (GOLD analysis project Ga0209540, IMG submission 184501) | Arctic peat soil microbial communities from Barrow, Alaska - Barrow Graham LP Incubations 011-21A (SPAdes) (version 2) | ecosystem: Environmental > Terrestrial > Soil > Wetlands > Peat... | reverse complement strand
CACCATTAACTCCAGATGTTCCGGCGCGAAAAGATTGGCCAGCTCCACAGCTTGAGCAATGTCCTCAGTAATGATAATAGCGCCATATTTATTCAGGGAGTCCTCTATTATTTTCTTTCTCGATAAAATCTTAAACTGGCGATCGATTTCGTTTGACACTTCGCGGGCCAAATCCGTAAGCGGTGTCAAAAGAACAGCTGCCGCCATTTCATCGTGCTCGGCCTGTGCCAGCATATCCGCTGCCACAAAAGACGCGTTGGCCGTTTTATCGGCGATAACGATAACTTCGCTGGGCCCCGCGATCATATCTATTGCCACCTGACCAAAAACAAGTTTTTTGGCCATGGCGACATAAGCGTTGCCGGGGCCGACAATTTTGTCGACGGGGGGAATTGTTTTTGTTCCATAAGCCAGAGCGGCAATCGCCTGCGCGCCGCCGATTTTAAATATCCGCTGTACGCCGCTGATTTGGGCCGCCGCGGCAATGAGTGGATTTATTTGACCGTCTTTGCAAGGACTGGCTACAATTATTTCTTCCACACCGGCAATGCGCGCCGGAATTGCCGCCATGAGCAGCGTCGAGGGATAAAAAGCTTTTCCTCCGGGCGCGTAAATTCCTACACGCTGCAAGGGTAAAACCCGCTGGCCTAACTCCACACCACTTTCATTATTAATCATAAAGCCTTGCGTAACCTGGTGGCGATGATAATTTTCGATGCGCCGGGCCGACAGTTTAATTACTTCTAAATCTTCCGGCCTTACCCGTGTCAGAGCTTCTTTCCTCTCCCTAGCTGTTACTTCCACTGTAGCCGCGGTCAATTCATGTCCATCAAATTTGGCCGTATATTCGAACAGCGCTTCATCGCCTTTAACTGTAACATCGCGGATGATTTCCGCAACAGATGCTAAAAGTTCCGGGGTAAACGTGCCGCCTCTCTGGCGCAATTCACTGAAAAATTCCGCAAACCCGGCGGCATCGGCTCTGATGATTTTCATACTATTGTGCCATCCTTTTAATATTCGCGCCCAGTGCGGAAAATTTCTTCTCTATTGCCTGATAACCCCGATCAATATGATAAACGCGGGAAATTTCCGTTGTTCCCTCAGCGACGAGGGCCGCCAGAATCAGGGATGCGGATGCCCTAAGATCCGTAGCCATGGTTTGCGCGCCGTGCAAAGCAGGCACACCGCGGACAACCGCGCTGCCACCTTGAATTAGAATATCGGCGCCCATACGCATCAATTCGCTGACATGCATGAAACGGTTTTCGAAAACAGTTTCGGCAATCACGCTAAGGCCGCTGCCTATACACATATAGGCCATCATCTGCGCCTGTAAATCCGTGGGAAAACCGGGATGAGGAAGAGTTTTGACATCGACACTATGGATTTTTTTCCCAGCGGATACTTTCAATCCGCCGGCGATGTGAGTGATTTTCATGCCAGTGTCCCGCAATTTGTTAATTAATGCTTCCAGATGCTGGGGGTTGCAGCCCATTACGTTTACTTCGCCCCGCGTAATTCCCGCGGCAATCATAAAAGTTCCCGCTTCAATGCGATCGGGAATTATTGTCGCCTCCACAGGTTGCAGCGATGTCACCCCGGTTATAGTGATTACGTCTGTTCCCGCGCCGCTGATTTTTGCTCCCATGCCTCTGAGAACTTCCGCCAGGTTGACAATTTCCGGTTCGCGCGCGGCGTTGTTTAGAACTGTAGTGCCCTGGGCTAAAGTGGCCGCCATCATGATGTTTTCTGTTCCGGTTACAGTCGGTATATCAAAATAAATATCCGCTCCTTTTAATCTTTTGGCCTTCGCTTCAATATAGCCGTTGTTCAATTCTACGTGCGCCCCCATATCCTGCAAGGCTTTGATGTGCAAATTAACCGGCCTTGCGCCGATAGCGCAGCCCCCGGGAAGAGAAACGCGGGCAACACCCATGCGGGCCACCAGCGGTCCCAAAACCAGGATAGATGCGCGCATAGTTTTAACTAAATCATAGGGCGCGTCACAACTGGTGATCTTTTCGGCGCTTACCTTGCAAGTTTCATTTCCATCAATTTGCACACCCATACTTTTTAAGAGTTTTTTTATCGTTTTTATATCCACCAGATCGGGGATATTATGAAATGTATTTTCGCCCGAGGTCAAGAGGGCACAAGCCAATATCGGTAGGGCGGCATTTTTTGCTCCACTGATCTGAACATCTCCGTAAAGAGGTTCACCCCCTTTAATAACTATTTTATCCACTTACTTTGCTCCTTGCTTTAATCACGCGCGGCAGTCCGGCATAATCCTTACGCATTTCAATGCGATCATAAAATCCGGAACCTTCAATGATCCCGCGGATACCTGCTTCCTGTTTAGCTCCAATTTCCAACAAAAGCCAACCATTTTTTTGCAGATAACCATCCGCCTGATATATCAATTTTTCGTAAAATTCCAATCCGCTTTCTCCGGCAAAAAGCGCTTCGCGTGGTTCAAAGGCTTTTACTGAAGCTGGCAACTCTTCGTAATCGTTGGCCGCGATATAGGGTGGATTGGATACAATTATATTAAAAAAACCGTCAACCGGTTCAAATAAATTGCCCTGCCGAAAATCAATTTTTTCTTTAAGTCCCAAAGTGGCCGCATTTTTTTGCGCCAGATTAAGCGCCGCTATCGAAATATCGGTGGCAACAACTTTTGCGCCGGGAATTTCTTTGGCTAAAGCAATGGCAATAGCGCCACTGCCTGTGCCTATGTCTAAAATACGCACGGGAAGGGAAGTAAAATTGCGGTAAACATCCAAAGCTTCTTCAATAATGATCTCGGTATCAGGGCGGGGAATGAGCACAGAGCTATTTACTTCCAGAGTGAAAGACCAGAATTCTTTGCGGCCGGTAATGTAGGCCACCGGTTCCCATTGCAATCTTCTGGCGATGATATTTCTAAATGCGGTAAGCTGTGTCTCGCTAATTGTCATGACCGGATTTTTGTAAAATTCCAGACGGTCGCAGCCCAAGCAAAAAGAAAGCAAAACTTCCGCATCGAGCCTGGCGGAAGGAATATCCGCCGCTTCTAAAGCTTTTGTTGACTCATTGAGAATGTCGCGAACAGTCATTGCGCCGTTTCCTACAGAAATTAATGAAATGATATCCGGATATTTGAAAAATAGAGTGTTGCAAAAAAAATGTCAAGTGTTTATAAATTCAAAACATTAATATTTTAAAAGATTTTAATAATTCGGTTTTATTGATATAGAAACAACCGGACTTGATCTACGGAAAGGGCACAGAATTAATTTAAAAACATAAAAATCTATCGGCAGATTAATGAATATCCACCTTAATTTACCTGTTTTTTGTCTTGACTTTGGGAAAGGGTGTAGTGTATTTTATTAATAAACCGTAATTTTTATCTACGGCAACATCGACGCCATAGGGTGAATGGCGTGTCTCCGTGAGGGGACGCAACTGCCAGACAGAAACGGGGCACTGTCAGTTATGAGACGTGATGGTTTTCCCACGAATGCGGGAGGTGATGAGCCACATTAGTGGGTTGTTCCCTGGTTCCATAAGATTTTAGTCCTGAAATTTCTGTTAGGTGCGGTCGATGGATATGAAGCGTGCGTATTACGAGGATATTGAGCTGTTTAGTAGCGGTACTGTCCTTGTATGGTCTTTGGCCTTGATCATCTTCCTTTTCACTCTTCCTCTGTATCTCCCTTCCTATAATATTTATCTGCTCAACATTATTCTGGTTAATGTTATCCTCGCCGTGGGGCTCAATATACTCGTCGGCAACACAGGGCAGATTTCTCTCGGCCATGCCGGTTTCTTCGCCATCGGCGCCTATGCGACGGTGCTCCTCATGACGAAGCTGCAGGTGCCTTTTTTTGCCGCCATCATCGCCGCCGCTTTTATTGCCGCCTTTTTCGGCTTCATTATCGGATTACCGGCCATGCGCCTGAAAGGCCCGTATCTGGCGATAGCCACGCTGGGCTTCGGTCTCACCATCATGCACATCATCGGCAGATGGGAAATCTTCGGAGGCCGCATGGGCATCAAAACACCGCCCCTGGACCTTGGCCTTCCGGGATCGGCTTTAAGCCTAGTTATCGAAGGCGATGAGAAAATCTACTACCTTATTCTCATTATCACTATCCTCATGGTGATCGGAGCCCGAAATCTCATGAAGACACGCGTCGGCAGGGCATTTGTCGCCATTCGCGATGATGATATCGCCGCCGAAGTCATGGGTGTGAACCTTACCGTTTACAAGACCCTTTCCTTTGCCGTGAGCGCTTTCTACGCGGGAGTTGCGGGCGGCCTTTACGCCTTCGTGGTCACCTTCTTCGATCCTTTCACCTTTAACCTCATGCTATCTATCATTTTCCTGGTGATGGTCGTGGTAGGAGGGCTGGGCTCGGTGCCTGGTGCCATCATGGGGGCAATTCTCATTACATACCTGCAGTACGATTTCTTGAAAAACGTGGAAGAACTGCCCTATTTGGGTGCGTTCTTAGTACAAATATCAAAGCAATGGTTTACGGTGATCGGATTGGCAAACTTTAGCAACATAGCTCTCGGAGTCATAATGCTTGCCATTGTTATCTTCGAACCTCTGGGCATGTTCGGGATATGGATCAGAATCAAGAGATACTGGAAGACATGGCCATTCTAGATCGAAAGGGATACGGAGGGATATGATTGAACAGCTACTTATTGAAGGCTTGGCTATAGGGGCGTGTTACGGGCTCTTCGGCGTTGCCGTGGCTATCATCTACAAGACCTCGGAAGTGGTTAACTTCGCGCAGGGCGAGATGGGCATGATCGCTACCTTTGTGACCTATCATGTTCTTGTTGTATACAACTTCCCCTTCTGGCTGGCCTTTCTTATTACCATGGTTTTTGCCATGCTGCTCGGCATGCTTATAGAAATATGCTGTTTACGGCCGGCCAAAGATCCGAACGTGCTCGGCCTCATTATCCTAACATTGGGCGTAGAGATGCTGCTCATGGCGATTGCCGGTTGGAAGTGGGGGGCTGAACAGAAGGATTTTCCTTTCCCGCTCTCCGTCCATAAGACTCATGAGATATTTCCCGGGTTGATGCTAAACGAATGGTCTATCGGTGTATTCATCCTCTCGATTGTCATCATGGTTCTTCTGTTTCTATTTTTCAGGTTCTCGAGACTGGGAATCGCCATGCGGGCAACCCAGCAGAATGTCAATGCGGCAAAGATTATGGGAATCAAAGTGGAGCGGGTCTTTTCCATTACCTGGGCTATGAGCTCGCTCATTGGTGCTGTAGCCGCCATGTTTTTTGCCGCCCGCTCGGTGCTCGATCCCAATTTCATGATGGAGCCCTTCATGCGAGCCTTTGCGGCGGCAGTCTTGGGAGGTCTTACCAGCATTCCCGGGGTCGTGGTCGGAGGTCTTATATTAGGGATTATAGAGAATTTTTTCGGCTATGTCTGGCCGGAGTGGAAACCCATTGTAGCCTTTATTGTCATTATCATTGTTATAACTGTGAGACCGAGCGGATTATTTGCGAAACATTATATTAAAAAAGTGTAGTGTATGGTGTCCGGTATGAAACGGAAGCTGAGGGATTATAAGACGAAGACGTTAATGATGATTGTCATTGGCGTGCTCTTTGCGGCTGTTGTTGCCGGTCTTATCCTTTGGGATGCACCGAGAAACAAGGTTGAATTTATCTTCGAACGGGCTGCTATCGAACGGGCTACCCGCGCCTATTTCCAGGCGGAGATGGAGCATAATTTGCAGCAAGTTTACGCGCAGCTTGCCCCCTCCTCCACCTACAAGCAGACGCACACCTACCGGGAGTTTTTGCAGGATGTCGGTGATTCACCGGTCCGGATTCAGACTTACCGGATAGTGGATGTTTATCGCTTCCGGAATAATGATAACAGAGAAAACTATCCTGCTGTGGAAAAGATGGTGCAGGTGGAGGTGGATGTTGATTTGCACTTTACAGACACAGGCAGAAAAAGCACTTACAATTATTGTTTTACGTTTCTCAAGGAAAGGGGGGGTTGGTACAAAGGATGATGGCCGAGGGAGCAGCGGTAATGATGACGGACCATCTTTGATAAGCGCACCATTAATACAGGAAATGAAAAAAGGAGGGTATTATGAGAAAAGTTTTAATCGGAGTAATGGTTCTATGCACTGCTTTTCTGGTGGTAATTCTGGCCTATGCCGCCGGGAAACCAGGTTTTGATGCCAAGGAAATCAGGATCGCCCAATGGGGGCCACAGACCGGCCCGGCGGCGCCATGGGGATCGGTAGCCAGGGGAAGTGATCTCCTTTTCAAGATCGTCAACGATGAAGGCGGCATCAACGGCCGCAAGATTAAATACTTCATCCGTGATGACCAGTATAACCCGGCACAGACTAAAGCTGCGGTTAAGGAACTGGTCGAACGCGAGGGCATTTTCGCCTTTGTAGGTGGCGTGAGTGCGGCCTGCGGCATGGCGGTGAAGGATTATCTAGCTGAAAACAAAGTCGTCTGGGTGGGCCCATCAACTGCCATAAACGATTATGTGTTTCCGGTTAATCCGTATCTTTTTGCCGTCTACCCACTTTATGAAGATGAAGCAAGCATACTCACCAAGTATGTGGTGGAGAAACTTGGGGCCAAAAAGATTGCTTTCTTCTACCAGAATGATGCCTACGGCAAGAGCGGGCTCACGGGTTGCAAAATGAGGATGGATGCATTAAAAATGAAGCTTGTGGAAGAGCTGACAGTGGAACCCGGTGAGAAGGATCTTTCTTCACAGATGCTGCGCTTGAAAAACTCTAAGGCCGAGGTAGTTATCATGTGGGTTAATCCCACCTCAGCTACCATCGCGCTGAAAACAAGCGCCACCATCGGATTCAAGCCCCAATGGGTGTCATCCAATACCCTGTCCGACTTTGTCCTTATGAACAAGATATCTGGCGGTCTCTGGCAGGGTATAATCACCGGTGCGTTCGCCTTACCACCCAATGCCAATAATCCTCTCATGAATAAATACCGCGAAGCTGCCAAAAAATACGCACCTGAAGAGCGCTTTGGCACTTTCTACTTGGCGGGTATCCTCTTTGCTGAGCCATTAGTGGAGGCCATCAAGCGGACAGGGCCCAATCTGAGCACGGCAGGCTTACTGAAACAACTCAACTCCATGAAGGGTTTCAAGAGCATAGGTCCAGCTATAAACTGGTCGCCGAATGTCCATCAGGGTACTGACTCGATCCAGATCCAGAAATGCGGACCCAACTCCAGCTACATTTTGCTGCAGGATTGGACCTCAAACGATCTGGCTACATGGAAGAAAAAGAAGAAGTAACATAGATGGGGCGGGGTATGCCCCGCCCCTCATTTACAATTAATAAAAAAATCTGATCGGGTTTTCCCGGTCAATGGTATTAGGATGCTTGTACATGCCACATTTCAAGATTGAGAATTTGAGTATTTCCTTCGGTGGAATTAAAGCTGTAGAATGCGTGAGCTTCGAGGTTCAGCACAATAAGATATTCTCTATCATCGGGCCTAACGGAAGTGGTAAAACCACCATATTCAACATGATCAGCGGAATTTATAAACCTGACTCCGGAAAGATTTTCCTGGAAGATGAGAATCTGGTGGGTTACCGGCCGGACAACATAGCCCGTAAAGGTATTGCTCGTACCTTCCAGAATATCCAGCTCTTCGGCAACGCCAGCGTCATGGATAACCTCATGCTGGGCAGACATATCCATATGAATACAGGCATCATGGGTGGTGCCTTCATGTGGGGTAAACACTCAAGTGCCGCTAAGGAAGAAGTTAAGAATAGAGAAATCATAGAACATATAGTCGACTTTCTCGACCTTCAGTCCGTACGTGATCAATTCGTTTCGAGCCTTCCTTACGGCAAGCGCAAGCTCGTAGAACTGGGTAGAGCCCTGGCAATTGAGCCTAAGGTTTTGCTTCTGGATGAGCCATCCGCGGGTATGAATACCGAAGAAAAGGACGACTTAAAAATATGGATCAAGGATATCCAGGAAGATTATCAGGTGACAATTCTGCTCATCGAACATGATATGAATATGGTCATGGGCATCTCGGATAGAATTCTGGCCATCAGCCAGGGCGTGAAGATAACGGAAGGCACCCCCCAGGAAGTCCAGAAACATCCCGACGTCATCGCGGCTTACCTGGGCGAGGAGGAGAAATAATGCTCGAGGTTAAAAACATCGAGACATGGTACGATTTGATCAGGGCGCTGCATGGCATTTCCTTTGAGATTAAGCAGGGAGCTATCGTAGCGCTTCTCGGCAGCAACGGCGCGGGCAAGACCACCACACTCAAGACCATCATGCGCCTGCTCGACGACGACCAGCCGGAAAAAGGCACCATTGAGTTCATGGGTAAAAGGATCGACCGGATGGACACCGAAGAGATCGTCCGTCTGGGTATCAGCTATGTCCCTGAAGGCCGCGAAGTCTTCCCTGAGCTCACGGTTATGGAAAATATTCTTATGGGATCCTATACTCGCAAGGACAGGCGGGGCATTCAGGAGGATATCGAAGCGGTGCTCAAACAATTCCCCATTTTAAGAGAACGCAAAAATCAGGAGGCCGGGCATTTAAGCGGCGGCGAACAGCAGATGCTCGCCATCGGCCGTGCCCTGATGAGCCGCCCGAAGTTATTGATGCTCGATGAACCGTCCCTAGGTCTTTCGCCGCTGCTGACCAAAGAGATATTTAACATTATTCAGAACATTAACAAGCAGGGGGTGACCATACTGCTTGTGGAACAAAACGTCAACATGGCGCTCAAGTACTCCCATTTTGCCTATCTACTGGAAAACGGCAGAATTGTCCGTGCCGATAAACCGGAGGTCCTTCGGGAGGATCAGGATATCAAGGAATTTTACCTGGGTATCGCCACGGAACAGTCTGTTAAGGGGTACAAGCGCTATAGAAGGAAGGTCCGCTTTCGTTAGCCTTGCCTGTTTACGGCTTGAAGATACTTCTACAAACCGTTTCTGTTGATCGGAGAGTGTAAGGGGGAGAGAATGGCAATCAATACGTTGCCCAAAGCGTTGCTGAACATCGTAGAAAAACAGCCGAACCGTGTTGCCATGAGAAAAAAGGATTTCGGCATCTGGCAAGATATTACCTGGGCTGAGTATCTGGAAAACGTCAAGCATGTCGCCCTTGGCCTCCATGCTCTCGGTGTGAAATACGGAGAGCATGTGGCGATCATTGGAGAAAACAGGCCGGAGTGGCTCTACTCGGCCCTGGGCATCGTCTGCGCCGGCGGGGCCTGGGTTGGGGTCTACACGACCAACCCGGTGACGGAATGCGAATACGTGGTCGGTCACTCGGACGCAGTCGTCTACATCTGCGAAGATGAGGAGCAGCTGGACAAGGCGCTTGTTTTCAGGGAGAAGACTCCGAAACTGCGGAAACTCATCGTCTGGGAGATGGAAGGCCTCAAACATTACGAAGACCCCATGCTGATGAGCTTTCAGCAACTGCTCGATCTGGGGAAAGAAGAAGATCGCCAAAATCCAGGTCTCTTCAAACAACTGGCCGAACAGGCACAGCCGCAGGATATCGCCGGCATTATTTATACATCGGGGACAACGGGACCGCCCAAGGGAGCATTGCTTGCCCATGAGGGCTATCTCTGGGTCGGCCGTACAGCGCGTCAAGTGATGCCAGCAACTCCTGATGACGAGACCATTTCTTTTCTGCCCCTCAACCATGTTTATGAACAGATTTTTGATATAATGTTTCATCTGACCGTAGGGCACATCGTCAACTTTACGGAAAATACCGATACGGTGATGGCGGATATGCGCGAAGTTTCGCCGACAATGTTTCACGCCGTACCCAGGATATGGGAAAAGTATTACTCCGGAATTGTTCTGAAAATGGCTGACGCGACATGGCTCAAAAGGCAGCTCTATAAGATTGCCGTAAAGATTGGGACCAGGTACAACAACAGGGCGCTAGCCAAGAAGAGGGTGCCCCTTCATCTTTACCTAGCCTATCACCTGGCATACTTTGTTGTCTTTAGGAAACTCAAGGAGCGTCTCGGCTTTGACCGGGTGCGATTAGGCGTTTCCGGCGCCGCCCCCATTTCACATGAGATATTAAAGTTTTTCCAAAGCATCGGGATCCCCATTCGCGAGGGGTACGGCATGACCGAAACGACGGGCATAACCCACATGTCTAGCGAAGTGGACTACAAGGTGGGAACGGTCGGCAAGGCGTTACCGGAAACTGAGGTCAAAATAGCCGAAGACGGCGAGATCCTTGTAAAGCATAAAGGTATTTTCAAGGGTTATTACAAGGATGAGGAGCAGACCAAAGAGGTACTTGTCGATGGGTGGATGCACACGGGCGATGTGGGTGTGATTGATGATGAGGGATACCTCAAGCTGACGGACCGGAAAAAAGACCTGATCATCACAGCGGGCGGTAAAAATGTCGCCCCGCAGTACCTCGAAAATCTTCTGAAATTTTCACCTTATATTAACGATTCCGTTGTCATCGGAGATAAAAGGAAATACCTGACGGCGCTCATCGTCATTGACGAGGAGAATGTCACCAAATATGCGCAGGACAAAAAAGTTCAATACACGACTTATGCCACGATGACTCGGGCCGAAGAGGTCATCGCCCTCATTGCGGAAGAAATCGACAAGGTGAACAAGCAGGTGGCGCGGGTGGAGAATATTCGGAAATTCAAGATTATCGATAAAAAACTCTACACCGAAGATGGTGAAGTAACGCCGACCATGAAGGTTAAGCGAAAATCGATCAATGCCCAGTTCGGTGACCTGATCGAGTCCATGTACCGGGAGTAAGGGATGCGCTCCATAAGTTGGAGAATGTGGCAATCTTTATATTATCAAAGAATTATGGGATTGCTTCAGTCGTTTCACTCCCTCGCAAAGTCATTTTATTGATGGAGTAATAAAATTTGCAACAAAATATTTAAGCGCACTCGCTATAACCGCAAAAACGGCAAACTGCGCAGCCACCTTCATGTTCAACAGCCCCGCCGCAATCCGGACAGGCCCCTTTGAAAAAGGCCCGCTTCTTATTAACAGGACCGCCGCCATTGGCCGACATATGGGATTGAATGGCTCTGGCCACCGCATCGGCGCAGGACAGTATCTTGTTCTCACCGAATCCGGAAGGCGAATGGCAGGAAATACCCTGGAGCTGCTTGATTATCTGTCGCGTCTGTATTCCGCTGCGCCAGGCAAGGGATACCATGCGTCCGATGGCTTCGCTCTGTGATGCCGCGCAACCGCCTGCCTTCCCCATCGTAGTGAACAATTCAAAAAGTCCCGTGGTGTCCTCGTTGACCGTGACATAAAGCGGCCCGCAACCCGTCTGCATCTGATATGTCCAGCCTTTAAGGACTTTTGGTCTTTCCCGCTTCGTTGCCGGTTTTTCTTTATCAATATTTTCTTGTGCGGGTTGTTCTTCTTTTTTCCCTCTCGTCAGCACCTGCTTATCTCTTGATCCGTCCCGGTATATCGTTACGCCTTTGCAGTCCAGTTGATAGGCGAGCTCATAAACTTTGGCTACATCTTGAACCGTCGCCCCATTGGAAAAGTTGACGGTTTTGCTGACTGCGTTATCGGTATATTTCTGAAACGCGGCCTGCATTTTAATATGCATTTCCGGTGAGATGTCATGCGCGGTAACAAAAATATTGCGGATATCTTCGGGTATTTCGTCAATGTTATGGATAGTTCCTTGCTCGGCAATACGCTGCATCAATTCCGGAGAGTAAAATCCTCTTTTTTTCGCGATGGTTTCAAAATGAGGATGGACTTCCACAAGGATATCATTATCCATGACCTGCCGGACATAAGAAACCGCGAAAAGTGGCTCAACGCCGGAAGAGGCATTGGCTATAATCGAAATGGTTCCGGTGGGTGCGATAGTCGTCACAGTAGCATTGCGCAGCGGCAGTTCACCTTTTTTATCATATAGAGAATCTTCAAAATTAGGGAACGGACCCCGCTGTCTGGCAAGCTCTTGTGACGCACGGTGACCCTGCTCATTGATAAACTGCATAACTTTTTGGGCCAGTTCAATCGCCTCTTCGGTGCTGTAGGGAATGCCGAGCAAAATCAGCATATCCGCCCATCCCATTACACCCAGTCCAATTTTACGGTTGGCCAGGGTCATCCGGGCAATTTTTTCAAGTGGATATTTATTGACCTCTACAACGTTATCCAGAAAATGAACTGCCATATGAACAACCGCTTCCAGTCTTGCCCAGTCCATCTGACCATCTTTAACCATTTTGCTCAGATTGATTGATCCCAGATTGCAGGCTTCATAGGGCAGGAGCGGCTGCTCGCCGCAGGGGTTTGTTGATTCGATCACGCCGACATTAGGGGTGGGATTATCGCGGTTGAGCCTGTCGAGAAAGACAATGCCCGGCTCGCCATTTTCCCACGCCTGAGTGATAATCCGGTTGAAAACCTTGCGCGCGTTGAGGTTTCCGGAAACCTGTCCATCGCGGGGGTTGACGAGCTCAAAATTCTCGTCTTTTTCTACCGCTTTCATGAATGTTTCTGTCAAACCCACGGAAATATTGAAATTGTTCAGTTGCTTTTTATCAGATTTACACATGATGAAATCCATGATGTCCGGATGGTCAACCCGCAAAATACCCATATTGGCGCCCCGCCTTGTGCCGCCCTGTTTGATCGTTTCAGTGGCTACATCGAAAACACGCATAAACGAGATTGGTCCACTGGAGATACCGGTGGTGGTTAAAACGATATCGTTAGCGGGACGCAGGCGGGAAAAGGAAAACCCGGTTCCGCCGCCGGACTTGTGAATAAGGGCAGTATATTTAACAGCGTCAAATATTTCTTCCATGGAATCGCCCACGGGCAACACAAAACAGGCAGATAGTTGGCCCAGTTCCCTCCCGGCATTCATTAAGGTGGGAGAGTTGGGTAGGAATTCCAGATTGCTCATCATGCGGTAAAATTCTTCAGCAACTTGTGACGCATCCGCCTTTTCATCAAATTTTTTATCAGCAGCAGCAATGGTATCGGCTACACGCCTGAACATCTGGGTGGGAGTCTCCAGAATTTTCCCTTCCTTATCGCGCTTGAGATAACGCCGCTCCAGAACTGTGATGGCGTTTTTCGTTAAATTCGGGACAATCGGTGTGTAAGCCTTCTTTTCCATTGAGTTTAGCTCCAGAGAGTATGGTACGAATAATTGATACTACATGTGGTGTTGTATTTTCTATTAACTACAACATTTAGGCTTTGTCAATAGTGGAAAGGCATCTTTATTGAAAATAATGAAAATTGTTTTCAGTTCGCTTTAAAAATGGAATCCGCGGCAGCGGATAATTAATAGTTTTTGTTTAAAACAAAAAACGGTGAGTGGTTGGAGGTAAAATAATCGGGTGTCCTTTGCAGTATTTCCGCAACTGCCGGATGTTTCTTGAATATTTTTTCCAAAAATTTGCGCACGTCCGTGCGATGCCAGCCCAGTGGATGCTCGAAGTCGCGATAAAGAGATAAGTCTCCTTCATAAAAATCACGCGTTTTTAAGGATTGTGCATCTTCGCTCAGTGCCGGTAAATTAAAAATAGCCAGATTCAAAAATTCAATACAGTCATAATGGCGGCAGACAAAATCCAGCGTTTTACCGGCGCTTTCTTCATTTTCCGGTGGTGTGCCGAACAGAAAATAACAATATGTGGCAACGCCTGCTCTTTTCAGCATTTTCAAGACTGCTGAAGCTGTGGTCAAATCAATTCCTTTGTTTAGTTGATCAAGCACTTCCTGATCGCCGGATTCAATTCCGAGTTTGAGCATGGTACAGCCGCTGCGTTTTAAGGATAAACAAAAATCAGCATCAGCCAAATGTTCTGTGATCCGTGTAAAGCCATACCAGGGCGCGCCCGGCGGCCTTTGCGCCAGCGCTTTCAGCAGT
>Ga0209540_10002200_pt1 | contig 13977 bp, 14 predicted proteins | sample BarGraIncu01121A_FD_184501 | JGI IMG/M metagenome (GOLD analysis project Ga0209540, IMG submission 184501) | Arctic peat soil microbial communities from Barrow, Alaska - Barrow Graham LP Incubations 011-21A (SPAdes) (version 2) | ecosystem: Environmental > Terrestrial > Soil > Wetlands > Peat... | reverse complement strand
AACTTGTGTAAGGGGAGTTTTTACCTGCTTTCAATTACCATTGTACCGCGACACTCGTAAAACTCAAAATATACCTGGACTTGCAAAAAACACGCCATGCCTCGCTTATTACGGCCTCAGAAGCTTTGTCTTGATATGAGGGGACAATCTCTCCCGGCCTCCATTCGCTCAGCAACGCTTTCTTTCTTTATTGCCGCACCGTTATATTTAAGCCATTCAGCGACCTGACGGACAGATACTTAAATTTAAATGGCCTAAATATAACTCCTAAAGCAAGGAATAATTCTATATCTTAGGTGTGTAACCCTTTAGAAAGACATTAAGATGAAACAGACATTAATAATATTACTTTTTGGACTAGTTTTTTTATCCCGTGATAGGACTAATAAAAAGGAGAGTAAAATAGTTGGGGCAGACTCTAATATTAGACAGACAGAGAATAATAACATTTCTCCTCACACTGTCCGTGGACTTTTTGACAAAGCATCAATTACAGAGTCTTTAGAATTTAATAATGAGTTTGAATTTGATACTTTGCAATCATTCTTATTCTTCAAGTCAGGCTATTTTTTGGACAAGACAGAAAAAAATGCAATTACAATTCAATGCCAAACGGATACGACATATTCAATCAAACTATATTCCTTCAAGGATCATGATTGGCAAATAATTGACAGTATAAGTGGCTTAGACGCTTTTCCATGGCAGTTTTACGCAAATTTTGAGGACTACAACTTTGACGGACAAAAAGACATTTATATTCAAGTTTCTGCATCAAATGGTTGGTCCTTATCAAGGGGACACTTGCTTATCATTGATCCCTTTACAAAGAAATTTGATCTCCACAATGAGACAAGAGATTTTGCTAATATGAAGCCTGATCCGAATACTAAGACAATCTTTACTGAATTGTGGAATGGATATAATCTACAAGGACAACATCAACTAACAATTTTCAAAAATAAATGGATTAATGGGCAATTAAAGACAGTCAGTGAAAAAGACACAACATTAAAATAGTCTCTACTGACAGACATTTATGAAAAATGGTATGAAAATTTGGTTGAGTCACTTCGTTTTGGAACCTTACAAAAAATAAGAAAACACTGTTCATGACACGGAAATAAAGTAAATAAGTTCTTCATTCTTTTTACGGGACTGATATACGGGTTTTCAGAACCCAAGACAATTCAGTGCATCAAGACAAATTTCTCTATGGATGAGAATTCTAACCCTGGCCTAAATATAACACGGATGGTATAGGTAATTGCCTTCGGCAGCCCTGACAGCTTGGTAATCAGCCCCAAAGTCTATGCGAGCAACTTCATCCTTACTTATTAAATTTTCGGTACCGCGACAAATCCTGCAACCGAGACAATGTTAATAGGCCTGCCGGCCGACGCTCTGCTGGCAGCGTTTTTTGCTTTGCCACTTATAAAGTATACCTTGATAAGAAACCTTCTCGCCGTCTACCGGGACTTTGCCATCTTGACAATTTTGTCTGGACGAGAAACCTCACATCCATCTACCGGGACTGGCAAAAAACTCGCCAGCCTGACACAGACGGCAACTAACCATACCACCGGGCCGTTGTACGTAACGCGTAACCGCGTAAAACATAAGTCTCACTGCATTAATATGTTACGCTATGGATATTATTCTCGTATGTCCCAAATGTCCAACAACTTACATTCTTTACACGGATAGTATAGAATTAGATAAATCAGGAGAACTGATCTTCAACCCTGAACCAGTCTGCCCTAAATGCGGGTATACTGGTGAACCTATTATCAGTGATGCAAGTATGGAGGAAATTGATGATCTGGTTTTCTCTGGCAAAATTAAGTCCAGAAAATAACTTTTTCTTGAATACCAGTTCTGATTTTACTCGTATCTTAGTGTTTGCTTTCGGACCATTTCCTTGTGTGGTGGAAGAGGTCCTTACAAACACTCTCGCTGCATGTGTGAATGTGCTATTCATACACCTCAGAAGCATGACTGGTTTGGTGAGAAAAAATATCGCCTTGCCACTTTCTTTGACCTCTGGTGGGATGAGTACTGCAAACACCCAAAACATTTTATTCAACCCGAACAATACAAAGCTGTTCGGGATATACGATCATGCCGGACAGCAGCTCTTGGCATAGACATCTACACCTGCCCTAATTGCGGAGAGATAACTGAAGTATATCACAACTGTAAAAACCGATTCTGTCCAACATGCAGTTGGAATGATACTGTCAGATGGGCCGAAAAAGTTAAAGGGAACATGCTTAGCATACCTCACAGACATGTTGTTTTTACCATCCCTCACCAGCTCAACTTCTTGATAATAAGGAATAAATTTATTCTGCTCAATACACTCATGCAGACTTCAGCTGAAGCGCTCAAAGACTGGGTCAATTACAAGTTTGATTTGCAGCCAGGGATCATCTCCGTTCTCCATACAGCGGGCGAACAGAAAGAAAATCACTTTCACACCCATATGATCCTCTCCTGGGGAGGAATAAATAAGAACAGAACCGTTCAACAGATCAAAGGAAAATATGTCAATTATGACTATTTAAAATCCAAATTCAGAGGCATATTCGAAAGGAGGCTAATCGACCTATACGACTCTGGTAAACTTGACCACAACTTCAGGGACATAATAGAGTTTAAACGGTTCCTCAAACGCGTCAATGAAAAAAACTGGATAATACACTTTGAGGACCCGATGGAGACTCCTGCCGATGTTATAAGGTATATCGGCCGGTACTCAAAGAGAGCATGTCTTAGCGAATACAAAATAACCCGGATGGAGAATGAAATAATTGCGTTCAAATACAAGGACAATAAAAACAAAGACATTAACGGAAAACCAATCGAAAGAGAACTGGTCCTTAACTACCGTGACTTCTTCGCTCTTCTGCTCCAACATGTACCCCTGCCCGGTTTCAGACTGGTCAGATATTACGGGATATATTCCAACCGCGGACATCTTCCTAAAGAATTATTCAGCGGTAGTGATGATGTTACTCTTAACTGGAGAGAGCTTCAACAGTCTGAAACAGGGCAGGACCCCCTCCTTTGCCAAAAATGTAATGTCATAAAAACATACTCACATTCAATTGCAGAATCAAAAAACGGAACTTATATATATTACAGACTGGGACTCATTACTGACCCTCACGCGACATTCTCAGCGAAAGTCGCTTAGTGCATCTCATGGGATAACTATATACTATAGCGAAAAAATGACAAAAAATGACTTATTCTGGCTTCGATAACATGACTTTTACTGGAGAAAATACTGTATCTCATCAAAAAATAAACAGGACTTGTGACTTCGAGACAACCCCTGCTGACAAATTAAAAATTGAAATTCCTATAAAAATAAGCGCTACGTACAACAAGGACAATAAAGTTAATAAACTTGTCACGGTATTTGCAAACCATTCCTGCTGTTAATAAAATAACAGTATAAGGGGACAGCACCGTGACTGCGCCACTGCTCTCAACGAAACTTGTGTAAGGGGACAGGTGACCTGCTCTCAATTACCATTGTACCGCGACACTCGTAATGCTCAATAAAACTTGTACCCGGACGGCAAAAAGTGCGCCATACCCTCCTTGCACCGTGACAGTTTCACGGCTAAAGTACCAGGACCCTACCCGGTGCTTGCGTCGGGTACCACAACCTCCCCATATTGCCGGGCCGTTAGTGGTTATGCAACACTGTACTAACTAATTAGGTTAGGTCATGAAAAGAGAAGAAAAAATCGCTAATGACTATTTTATTTCAGGTAACTTTACTAAAATACAATATGAACCAGATGGAAATATCCCCCCGGATTTTCTTCTAAATGACTCTATCGCTGTTGAAGTTCGTAGATTAAATCAACATTACCGACGGCAAAAAAACATTGTTCCCCTTGAACAGTTAGAATTTCAACTTATCCCAAGAATTAGGAATTTATTAAAGACCATTGAAGCTCCCGAGATTAATTCATCTGCTTTTTTAACAATAAGTTATGGAAGACCATTAAAAGTAGATAAAAAGCTTATCGCAGATATTGACAACATTCTTCAAAACCATATCCAATCTATTAAAGAGAAAAGGGAATATATTATTAGGCACAACTTAAATATAAGAATCTGGCCCACAAAAAGGAAATTGTCTCAAATTTATGAGATTGGAATACTAAGTGATCACGATTCAGGGGGAGTTGTTGTCGGCGAGATTTACCAAAATTTAAATATTATTATTAAAGAAAAAGCATTAAAAATCCAACCTTATCTAAAAAAATATAGTGAATGGTGGTTACTAGTGGTTGACTATATTGGCTTTGGGCTTGATAATCTTGATATCAACCAATTAAGATCGTTATCTTTAGAAACCCATCCCTTTAAAAAAGTAATTATCCTGCCTCCCTATGATTTTAATAAGGTTGTAATAATTGACAAATCGATTAATACTTAAAAGAAAAGCACAAACCACTAACACGGACAATAAAGGTTATAAGACTTGTCACGGTTTTTGCAAACCGTTCCTGGGACATATAATCCAAAAACCCTGAATCATGTTAAATGTTTCAGTATAGTTTCAGTAATAACAAACAAAAAAGCCTCGATATTGTTATGTATCAAGGCTTTTGTTGTTTTATAAAACACCTAGAGGAGAGGTTTATCTGAAGACGTATCTGGTGGTGTTATATTAATTACTTCAGAAATTACAAGGAAGATCAGATTATTCCTGATGACATATGAAAGAACTCAAAAATGCTTTGCCTTTTCCGAGAAATAAGTTTTACCTTTGGTATTATTGACTAATACTTAATTATTATGAGAAGGCAAACACCGTTTACATTGGAAGAAGCAAAAGCTTATATTATTAAATCTATACAGGATTGGGAAACCGTTAATGAACCTGAAAAGATTATCTCTTTAGCTGGTATGGCATACAATAGAAATACTAAGTCTAATATTGCTAGTAATAAAGCTAAATTAAAGGTTGCTCAAACGAATCTTAATCAAATTGAGGCAATTATCCGTAGAATGGATGATGCTGATACTTCAACCCTAGATACACAAAGAGAGATATTTGCAAAAGAAGTAGCAGAACTGGAAGTTTTAGTAGTCAAAGAAGCACCCATAACACCTAAAATTAGGAAAACTAAAAGCAGATTACCTCGTTTGCCATCACAATTTAAATAGAAATTTGCTAATCAAAAATTAATTAATACTTTTGCACCATGTTAAAATTAACGTCTATTTTGGGATTTTTCGATTCCCCTATGGACTACAAATTTTTTAATTTATTATTACAGCTATGGCATATCATAAGTCATCGGAAAAAAGGATCAGGCAGACTGAAGGAAAGAATGAAAGAAACAAGTATTATGCAAAAACAATGCGTAATTCGCTTAAGGATATCCGTTCGACAACTTCAAAGAAGGAGGCTGAAGAACTTCTTCCCAAAATGAATTCAATGCTTGACAAGCTTGCCAAGAAGAAAGTAATTCACAGCAAGAAGGCAAGTAACCTGAAATCATCAATTGACAAGCATGTTAACAATCTTAAGTAACTGCTTATAAGTTATTTTAAAAAGGCTTTCTCGGAAGCCCTTTTTTATTTTGTATCATTTCAAGATACATCCCCCCGACCCTCCTCAAGGAGGGAGATCAAAGCACAACCCTTTTTTATCTACTGACAATTTCTTAACTTGCATGTGGAATAAATGTTTAACTGCATGTCGCTGAAAATTACTGACTGGGCTGAAGAGGACAGACCCAGGGAAAAGCTGTTACAAAAAGGAACTGCAAGCCTCAGTGATGCTGAGCTTCTTGCTATCCTCATCAGTTCCGGAACAAAGAACAAATCGGCCGTCGACCTCGGCCGTGAACTTCTCCAGATGGCAAACAATAACCTGAACAACCTTGGGAAGCTTACCATAGGAGACCTGAAAAAGCTTCACGGGATAGGTCCTGCACGGGCAGTCACAATTGCAGCAGCCCTTGAGCTGGGGCGCAGGCGAAAGCTGGCAGATGCCGAAAATGTCATCCAGATAAAATGCTCAAAGGACGTCGCCGATATTTTCCAGCCGCTGCTGGCCGACCTCCAGTACGAAGAATTCTGGATACTTTTTCTTAATAGATCCAATAAGGTCATCAACCGGATGAAGCTGAGCCAGGGAGGCGTAAGCGGAACGGTGACTGATGTCAGGATGGTGATGAAGACGGCAATAGAATATCTTGCTTCGGGAATAATTGTATGCCATAACCACCCCTCGGGAAATCTTAATCCAAGTGAATCCGATTCCAAAATAACGCAGAAGATAAAGGATGCCGGCAACCTGATGGATATCCAGCTCCTCGATCACCTGATAATCTCCGAAAAGGATTATTACAGCTTTGCTGATAACGGGCTATTATAGCTTTTTTATGCTGCCTGTATCCTTGCACTCATTCAATAGCTCAGTCATTGTTTTCTCGAATACAGGGTGGACAGTACGGGGTGCGATTTCGCACAGTGGAACAAGGACAAACTTGCGTTCTTGCATTCTTGGATGCGGTATCTTAAGCGATATGGTGTCGACCTTCTGCCTGCCATAAAGAAGTATGTCGATATCAATGATCCTTGACGAATATTGCTTCCCGTCCCTGAGCCTGCCAAGGAGCGATTCTATCATAAGAAGCCTTCCCAGCAAACCCGATGGCTTGAGGTTTGTATCTACCCCGATTACCATATTAAGGAACTGATCGCTGCTCAGGAAACCCCAAGGCTCAGTCTCGTAAACAGATGAGCGGGAGACAATAATGCCTATAACCTCGGCTATTTTATAAAGCGCCTGATCCAGGTTTTTCTCCCTGTCGCCAAGATTTGTCCCAAGTCCGAGATATACTCTTTTCATCTGTTAGTACTGAGTATATCAAATGTATTAAATCGGATAATACCTTTATATAATCATCCGGTTTTTTATATATTTATAACTCATTTAATTAAACGAACCAAGATGAAAAATTTTCTAATCTATACCCTGGCCACAATAACAGGCATAATATTAGTTTCCTTCATATTCTTCATTGTCATGATCGGGAGCCTGAGTGTGATGGTTGCATCAGGGAATAAAGCCGTATCAGTGTCTGATAATTCAATTCTGGTTCTCAAAGGGGGTGTCCAGATACCTGACCGCACCGATCCTAACCCGTTTGCCGGCCTTGATATAATAAATATGACTATAACTCCGGCACCGGGACTAAATGATATCCTGAACGACATCGAAAAAGCTGAATCTGATCCGAAGATAAAGGGAATCCTTATCGAGAACGGACTTCTGCCATCCGGTTGGGCTACAACGGAAGAGATCAGGAATGCGCTCCTTAAATTCAGGAAAGAGTGCGGCAAATTCGTCATTTCCTACTCCGATTATGTGCTCGAACAGGAAGGATACTACCTTTCAACAGCAGCGAACAAGATATACATAAACCCTTCTTCCATGGTCGATTTCAAAGGTCTTAGCGGCGAAGTGATGTTTTATAAAAAAGCCCTCGAGAAAATCGGCGTCGAGGTCCAGGTTACCCGTCATGGCAAGTTCAAGGGAGCTGTGGAACCTTATATCCTTGACAAGCTGAGTGACGAAAACAAGGAGCAGATTAAGGAGTATGTGGGTTCAATCTGGAATCATGTGGTAAAAATGATGTCTGAAGCAAGGGGTATTCCTGAGGAAAAGCTTAATCTTCTTGCCGATAATCTTGCCGGTAATATCGCTTCATCTGCTCTTGAAAACGGACTTGTTGACGGGCTGCTTTTCCGAGATGAACTTAATGATACTCTTAAAGTTCTTTCAGGACTAAAAACAGATGATAAGATCCATTTTATTTCAATGAGCAAGTACACCAGGGTTTCTGATACGAGAACGGGAAAGGTTACAATTTCAAAGATAGATTCCTCCGGGAAAATTAAAAAGGTTCCTGATACCAGGAAGGTTACATCTTCAAGGAACAAGATTGCTGTTATATATGCCTCCGGGACAATTGTAATGGGCAAGGGAACTGATTATAATATTGGGGGGAACAGGTATGCAGACCTCATTCGTGAAGAGAGGCTCGATACTTCTGTAAAAGCAATTGTGATGAGGGTTAATTCTCCGGGCGGAAACGCAGTTGCATCCGACATCATGTGGAGGGAGCTCATGCTGGCTGCCAAGGCCAAGCCTGTTGTAATATCGATGGGAAACCTGGCTGCTTCGGGCGGATATTATATCTCAGCCCCCGGGACAAAGATATATTCAAGCCCAACTACTATTTCAGGGTCCATAGGAGTTTTTGGCATGATCCCCAATGCCGGGAAACTACTCGAACAGAAGCTGGGCATATCTACCGAAAGCGTAAAAACAAATGCCAATTCGGATTTCCCTTCAATTTTCAGGCCGATGAGCGTCTATGAAAAAGAGACGATGCAGACAAGCATCGAAAAGATCTACAGTGATTTTGTAAGTAAGGTTGCTGAAGGGAGGAAGATGACTACAGCGTCGGTCGACAGCATCGGACAGGGCCGTGTATGGAGCGGATCAAACGCAATGAAAATAGGACTCATTGATGAGATGGGAGGTCTTAAAGATGCAATCAATGGAGCTGCCGTTCTTGCCGGAATCGATTTCAATTCGTATTCGATAAGAGAACTGCCTGAAGCAGAAGATCCCTATACCAGGATATTAACCCAGCTGGGAGGTGAAATGAGAATGAACCTTATTAAAAAAGAACTGGGTGAATCATTCAGATTCTATAATGAATTGATGGAGATGAAAGATCTTTCCGGCATACAGGCACGTCTCCCATATTTTATTGAGATCCACTGATAAATGGCAAAAACAAGGAGCATTTTCCTATACCCGTTCTCTCTTTTGTACGGCCTTTTTACCGGCGTAAGGAACTTCCTGTATAGCGCAGAAATTATAAAATCACATGAGTTCAGCATACCGGTGATATGTGTCGGAAATCTGTCGGCAGGTGGAACGGGGAAGACTCCTCATACCGAATATCTCATTGAACTCCTTCAAAAAAGCTTTAAGGTTGCGATTTTGAGCAGGGGCTACAAAAGAAAATCATCTGGATTCCTGATCGCTGATTCAAACTCCACTGTTTCCGATATCGGGGATGAACCATTACAGGTTTCGCGGAAGTATCCGGGTGTAATCATTGCCGTTGACAGGAACAGGGTACATGGCGTGGAGGAGATTATGAAAACCCATCCCGAAACTTCAGTAATAATTCTTGATGACGGATACCAGCACCGGAGGATAACTCCAGGAATATCAATTCTTCTTTCCGACTTTGATAACCTTATGATAAATGATCATATGCTCCCCTATGGTAACCTGCGGGAGACCAGACACAACATGAGCAGGGCGGATATAATTCTTATAACAAAATCGCCTGAGAATATTGCCCCGATCCAGAGGAGAATTATCATAGGGGATATTAATAAAAAGCCATATCAGAACCTCTACTTCACATCCCTTTCCTACAAGGAGCCCATGCCAGTTTCTGAAAATAAGGAAAAAAATGAAGATCCGTTTTCATCAGGCCAGGTCAGCGACAGGGGATTTCTTCTTGTCACAGGTATAGCTAATCCCGCACCCCTTGCAGAATACCTCGGGAAGAGAGCGAATGAAATTATTCACCTGTCATTCGGCGATCATCATAACTTCACAATGAATGACATTGAAAAAATCAGCAACGCATATAATACTCTCAAAGCGCCACTTAAGTATATCATTACTACCGAAAAAGATAGTGTCCGGTTGCGGGAATTTACTAATATTGCAGAACCAATCAGGTCAGCAACTTACTATGTTCCTATTGGAATATGGTTTTTAAATGACGACAAGGACGAGTTTGATAATCTGATAGTTGATTATGTTAGAAAAAATAAACGAAACAACAAAGTTTCTTAAAGATAAGGGGTTCATAAATCCTGATGCAGGAATTGTTCTTGGCACCGGACTTGGAGGTCTCACAGCCAAAATGGAGAATTGCATTGAGGTAGATTATAAAGATATACCCAACTTCCCGGTTTCAACGGTTGAGGGGCATGCAGGAAAGCTTATTTTCGGTGACTTCGGCAATAAGAAAATCGTTGCAATGAAAGGCCGGTTCCATTATTACGAAGGATATGGCTCGGAACAGGTAGCACTGCCCATCAGAGTCCTGAAATACCTCGGTATAAAATGTCTTTTCCTGTCGAATGCTGCAGGTGGGGTGAACCCGGACTTCAGGATCGGCGATATCATGATTATTACCGATCATATCAACCTTCTCCCAAATCCTCTTATTGGACAAAACGACGACAGGATAGGCGCACGTTTCCCTGATATGGGCGAAGCATATGACAAATACCTTATTAAAAGGGCGTTACTGATTGCACAGGATCATAAAATACGAGTTCATAAAGGAGTCTATCTTTCGACCAGCGGACCCACCTTTGAAACTCCGGCTGAATACAAGTACTTCAGGATCATCGGTGCTGACGCTGTCGGAATGTCGACAACACCGGAGGTCATTATTGCACGCCACATGAATCTCCCTGTTTTCGCGGTAAGCATCATTACCGATCTTGGCGTTGAAGGCAAGATAGCCTACACAACCCACCAGTCTGTCCTTGACGAAGCAGCCAAAACCGAAGAGCGCATGACTTCCATCATGACTGATATGATTTCTGCATTATAAGATTGTTTTCTTTAATGAGTTCCCCTCCAGGGAGGGGACAGAGTGGGTGTAATAAAATCCTTACCAAACTCTTTCTTATTTATAGTTCCCCTCCTTGGAGGGGCAAGGGGTGGGTTTATTTCTATTGATCCAATCCCCAATAGTTCTCAATACATTTGACATGCTCCTCTTTATCTCTATATCTTCAAATCTTAAAAAATGAACTCCAGGTTTTTCAAGTTCTTTTTGTCTCTTATCATCGTAATCATATCTATAAATATGTGTGTCTCCGTCAATCTCAATCGCCAGTGAAAGCTCCTTACAATAAAAGTCAACTATGAATTCTCCGATTGGCCTTTGCCTGTCAAAGTCATAATCAAAGAAATTCTTATGTTTTAGTTCATTCCAGAGTAATACCTCTGAAAGTGTCATGTTTTTACGAAGTTGCCTTGCAAGTTCCTTACGCTTTGGATTATATGGGATTATTTTCCTTTTATTTGGCATCTGTTTCATTATTTTTAACCCACCCCAAACCCCTCCAGGGAGGGGATTTAAATACTACCTTACAACTGTACACACTTTCTTCCAGGATTTTGTCTTGCCTTTTTCATTATAGAGTTCTATAAGAACTATGTAGACCCCGGTTGATACCAATGAGCCGTCATCGGCTGTTGCATCCCATACAACCGATGCCTTATTCCCTGCAAAAAAGTTTTCACTGAGCCTCCTTACATAACCGCCTGTCTCGTCAAAAATGGTAACTGAAATAACATTTCCAAGTCCTTCAGCATTTATATCTATTACAAGAGCGTCCTCGGTTCCGTCATTATCCGGAGAAATTCTTGCTGAGGAAAAAATTATTCTGTCATTTCCCTCCAGTCCTCCGGTAAATACTGAATTCTCCTTCCCCGGAGTTCCCCATCCCGAGTTCTCGGATGCAGAATGCCAGCTTGTGCTTTCCCCTGATTCCATCTCCGGCCGTATCTTTTCAAGCGATACACCCTCCTTGCTGACAAGAAGCGGATAGTGCATCTCATCGGAATAGGAGACCTCATCAATCAGGTCAAGATTCCTGTTCAGAAGGAGCAGATGGCCCTTGTCATCAGGCATTGAGGGAAGAGATGACGAGCTGAATATACTTTCAGGATCGGAAGAACAGTACCGTCCAATTACCCTTTCCCGGTCAGCCGTGACAGTGAAAAACTCGCCGGGAATTATACATCTGCATTCATCGGAGAGAGGCTTTATTTCCGATGTATCGCCGGATTCGGTATTTACCGAAGCAAAATAGAGCTGCGAAGCATCAACTGTTTTATCCGAGCAGTTGAATAATTCAACATAATCTGGCTCGTCCGGGAATGGATTGAAAAGCAATTCATTGAAAACAATGTCGCCCCTGCCAGCCTTTTCAGGCAACCCGAATCTGAATGATGCGCGGGAAACAGGATTTCCTGCGAAATCTGTTACATCAGGTGAAACATTCAATGAATATACTTCACCCTTGAAAAGAGATAACGGGGATTTTATGATAAAAGATCTGAGCAGTGGGTCAGCTGATGATACTGAAGCAGCCTCCCTACCACTGATTAAAATTTTGCCCGGCGACCCTGCAATTTCAAAAACTGTCTCTGAAAAATTAACTCTGAGGGTTATACTGTCGGCCGGGAAAACATTTTCAATTCCGTAAAATTGTCGATCAGGATTGCTTCTGGCCGATGAATTAATTTTCCCAGGGGTTCCGCCGTTTCCCGATGAGGAAGCCTCCCAGTTACCTTCATTATAAAATGGATAACCGGCATCGATCATTTCGAGCGACCAGCCTCCTGTTTTCTTCAGTTCATTCCCATACCATGCCGATGAATAAACCAATCCGTGAATCAGATTTCCCAAGCTGTCGGAAATCCATAGCATTCTTCCCTCGTCGGTCAGCGACGGAAACGATTTCAGTCCGATAACCTTGCCGTAACATGAAAACGCCGATGTGTCAGCAGCCGGACATAAAATAATATATTCACCTGCGCTTATGCTCACGTCAGGGAATGAGGCACTTTGACCTTCGGTTGATAGGCTCCATTTTTTTAAATTGAATCTGAACCGGCTCCTGTTCGTAATTTCCAGGTACTCTTTTTCGGGAAGAGAGACTACAGGAACCGGGTCGGCCATGATTTCTGAAATAATTATATCGCCTGGATCAGCCCATACCGGTGTGAATTCCATGCTTGCATTCTCGCTGCAATTTCCCAATCTGTCGCACAGCCGGGAGATAATTAATTTGTCCGTGTTTTTATTATTGAACCTGTTGCTGAAAGTCAGCCTGAACGATTTTGCACTTGTCCTGGCAATCCCGGCAGGAGAATTATCACTGCCGGCAAGTGAGAAGTTTGAAAGAAGCGAGAAGTCATCTGACGGATCTTCATTAAGAGTCAGATCGAGCGAGCTGACCCCGGATACCAGGCAACTCACCAGCAGGGGAGGCTGGTTGTCTTCATGGAAAATGCCTTCAATCTTAAGGTCGTCAAACCAAAGAAGCCTGTCGCGGGTTGATGTATATCTGTAACCAAGAATGAAAAATGATGAGTTGAATAATTCATTATCCTGTCCGGCTGACCTTCCCTTTAATTTATCAAGCTTATCATAAACTTCAATTTTCCAGTACCCCGTAATTGATCTTTCCACAATAAGCTTTGCTGCATCTGCTGTTCCTATGTCGTTCTGCCAGTTTACGGGGCAGGCAGCAATGACTGACGGAGACCCGTTCTTTATTCTCCAGAGCCGCAGGGTGTCGTCATATCCGGTAAGGTTGACTCCCACAGCAAATCCGTTTTTAGCAGCTCCATCTCCAAGGGCAGCAGGATCTGCATCGGAAATAAGGTACGCATACCAATTGTTCGATGCTGACGGGTCATAGCCATGTCTGATAAGGAATGTCCATCTGGTCAGTCCCTCGTCAGGATGAAGGTTTCTGATGGGGATGCCAATGCAATCAAATCCTGACAGGCTGTTGTCAAAGACATGATGCAAAGAATACATCCCTGAAAGTCTTTTTGTTGTGTCGGCTTTCCAATGACCTTCTGTGCCCTGAACCCAGTTTGCCAGAGAAGCCGATTCGAAATTTTCGATGATCTGACCGTTTGCCAGATACGGCAAAAACATAGCCAGTAAAATAACTTTTTTCATGCAGCGGGACAGATTGAAAAAAAAGTTAATTTTGACCGTTTTTAACTTATAGTAAATTTAATAATAACATTTAATTTTCCAAATTTAAAAAGATGAAGACATCTGTTGTTGG
>Ga0209540_10002199_pt1 | contig 13986 bp, 10 predicted proteins | sample BarGraIncu01121A_FD_184501 | JGI IMG/M metagenome (GOLD analysis project Ga0209540, IMG submission 184501) | Arctic peat soil microbial communities from Barrow, Alaska - Barrow Graham LP Incubations 011-21A (SPAdes) (version 2) | ecosystem: Environmental > Terrestrial > Soil > Wetlands > Peat... | reverse complement strand
ACTTAAGGGCTGATCTATTGTAATAGGTACCTTTTCAATTATCGTGTTTGTTGTGTCCAGGCTAAGAGTACGCAAATCTGTAATGCTTACTTTCCTGACAACGCTATTAAGCGACAGAATGAAGTTCTCCCAGTTTGAAAGGTTAAAATCGCGCGACATTATCCTGTCAATAAGAATAAATTTGAAGTCGCCTTCAAAATCATGCATCTTCAGGGATTCATAGCTGCTTTGAAGCTTTATTTCCCCCGAATTCTGAAGGTCTTCAAGCACCTCCCTGAAATAGAGGTTGATCTTTGGTTCAACCTTGAATCCGATATGAAAATCAACCCTTATAAGTATACCAGGGATTATCTGTGTAACATTATATTTAAATGTATTGGGCTCATTGACCCTGTCGACATGAAGGAGCCAGTAAGTATCGGCCCGCTTGGGCTGCTTCTGAAAAATTGAATATATAACCTTTGATTCAACCTGGTCATGCCTGTTTGCTCTTATAATATATACCAGGTTTGTGGCAAGCCTCGGAACCGATTCATCTCTGCTGAGATCTTTGAATAGATCAAGATATTTATCAAGATCGGCAAAAGTAATATACCTGTTCTTGATCTTCCTTCCGAAATACCAGCCTACCATTATCAGGGAATACAATGAGGCAAGAATTAATGTCAGCCAGCCACCGGAACTGAATTTATGCAGGTTGGCAATAAGGAAGCTTCCCTCAATAGTAAGGTATGACATAAGTAGCGCAAGCACAAGCCTGTGATTCAACCCCTTCTGGTAAAGGTAGAAAGAAAGAAGGAATGTGGTCATTATCTCAGTAATGGTGATCGCCAGGCCGTATGCGGCATTCATATTAGTTGACTCCCCGAAGAATAATACCACAAGGCTGGTTGCAAACCAGAGAAACCAGTTTATACCAGGAAGATAAACCTGCCCTCTGACATAGGTCGGGTGAAGAATCCTGATCTTAGGCCAGAAGTTGAGCGACACAGCCTCGCTTATTATTGTAAATGATCCGCTTATGATTGCCTGGCTGGCAATGACGGCTGCTGCAGTAGCCAGAAGGACTCCCGGAAGCAGAAACCATCTCGGCATCATTTCAAAGAACGGGTTCATATAAGCGCCTGTTTCGATATGCATCATCAGCCAGGCACCCTGTCCGAAATAGTTAAGCAGTAAAGCTATCTTTACAAATAGCCATGAAACCTGGATATTCTTCCTGCCGCAATGGCCCAGGTCGGCATAGAGAGCTTCTGCACCCGTTGTACAAAGGAATACAGCACCCAGTAAAATAAAACCTCCGGGATATTGAGCCAGGAACCGATAGGCATAAACAGGGTTTATAGCAGCCAGAATACCCGGATGGAGTATCAGCTGCGAAAATCCAAGTATACCGAGCATTGAAAACCAGATCAGCATAATCGGTCCGAAGGAGCTTCCGACGAAATTGGTTCCGAACTGCTGTATAAAAAAAAGTGCTGCCAGAATAATAAGAACAATCGGGACAACATGTATTCCAGGGTCAACTAACTTTAATCCTTCAACTGCCGATGTCACGGTTATGGATGGTGTTATCACCCCTTCGGCTAAAAGCGCTGCACCTCCTATTATTGTCAGTACAGCAGGCCAGGAAGATTTTTGTTTTATCAGGGCAAAAAGGGCAAAAATCCCTCCCTCACCGTTGTTATCGGCCCGAAGGGTAATAAGTACATATTTTATAGTTGTGGAAAGCGTCAGGGTCCAGAAGATACAGGAGAGACCTCCATATATAAGCAACTCATTGAAATTCTTGCTTCCTCCGATTATTATTGCCCTCATTGTATAAAGAGGGCTGGTGCCAAGATCGCCGAAAACTATACCCAGCGTTATTATCAGTCCGGCTAAAGAGAGCTTTTTTATATCAGGATGATGCTGGGCCATGTTAAATTATCAACACGAAAGAGGGCAAAATTAAATATTATTAATGTCAGATAGAGATATAATTCCAACAAAATTCAGTGTCAGACAATAAAGAGAGTTTATAACCCAGTCTTTAAAATTATTTTTTTAACTTTTAAACGGATAATGTATGAAATTAAAAAGAGATTCTTCGCTTCACTTCGTTTCGCTCAGAATGACAATAACTTATGTTTTTAGGGAGTTGTTGGCTGGAGGCTGTGCCTCCAGCCAACAACTCCTAGTCCCTGACTCACTAAACGCTTGTCATTCTGAGCGGAGCGAAGAATCTCTCAATTTTAATCGGTTAATATGATTTTTTAACAATAAAATTATCTTTGCTGAGGTTGAATCAATAATAAGATTCCGGTTCTTACTCATATAATATGCTCAAAAAGTTAATATCCACTTTATTTCTCCTGATTTTCGGCGTTACAGCTAACGGGCAGGTAAATAACCAGCTTGCAAATAAAGTCTCGATCCTGTTCATGGGAGACATAATGGGTCATGATGAACAGATCTGGTCGGCCGAGAACAGGGAAACTCATACCTATAATTATGATACGGTTTTCGCCTATGTGAGGCCGATTATATCTGAAGCCGGTGTTGCAATAGCCAATTTTGAAGTCACTCTTGCCGGTCCTCCATACAAGGGGTATCCCCAGTTCAGTTCACCTGCTTCCCTGGCTGTAGCATGCCGGAACGCAGGCATCGATTGCATGGTAACTGCCAATAATCATGCTGCCGACCGTGGTAAAACAGGTATTGCAGGAACCATCAACCGTCTTGATAGTCTCGGCATACCTCATACCGGCACATTTCTCAGCCAAGAATCAAAGGAAACTCTTCAGCCGCTGATGATAAGAAAGGATGGACTCTCAATTGCCCTTCTCAATTATACTTACGGCACCAACGGGAACACTGTTCCGGAGCCGGTAATAGTAAATTTGCTTGACAAGGACCGGGTTGCTGCAGATATTGAAAAGGCAAAAAGCATGAAGCCTGACCTGATAATCCTCTTCCTTCACTGGGGGAACGAATACGATACAGTTCCATCGGCAAACCAGACAGAAATGGCCGGCTTTTTCTTCTCAAAAGGTGTTGACCTTATAATCGGGTCACATCCGCACGTTCTTCAGAAAATGGTATGGTACAAAAATGGCAATGAGATGAACAAGGCTGTGATTTACTCTCTTGGCAACTTCATCTCGAACCAGCGGAAACCAAAAACCGACGGAGGGTCAATGGTTAAAATTGATCTTGAAAAAGAAGGAACCTCATGGAAAATATCTAATGCAGGCTTCTACCTGACATGGGTCTACACTCCGATTGTAAAATACAGGAAGCAGTTTTATATCCTTCCCTGCTCGGAATTTGAAAAAAGGCCTGAATTTTTTGCCAATCCGGTTGACTTCCTGCAGATGAAACAATTTATTGACGATTCAAGGAGATTGCTCAACAACCAGAACCTTAATATAAAGGAGTATATTTATAACGGAAGCAGCTGGTTGTTAAATAATTAACAATATCCGGGCAAAGGATTCCAAATTAAAATATTTTTAATTATACTTGCATAATATCCATTTAACGCGATAACGCAAATGAATAGTTCCATAATGCTTCTTTCTGCAACTGCCATCTCAATCGCGTTTATTCATACTGTACTCGGGCCTGATCATTACCTGCCTTTCATTGTATTAAGCGAGGCAAAGAAATGGAGCATCAGGAAGACTATGATCATAACTTTCTTCTGCGGCATTGGTCATGTGCTTAGCTCTGTAATCCTTGGGCTTATTGGGATTGCAGTGGGGATTGAAGTAAAAAAACTTGTCTCTGTCGAATCATTCAGGGGGAACATTGCCTCATGGCTTATTATCGCATTCGGTCTTGTTTATATGGTTATCAGCATAAGAAACCTGCTCAAGAAGAAAAAACACACTCATGCGCATATCCATTTAGGCGGTGAATTGCATTCTCATGAACATAATCATCATCTCGAGCATACTCATATTCATGAAAATGATGCAGCTAAGACAACTCCGTGGATCCTTTTCATCATTTTTATTTTCGGCCCCTGTGAACCCCTGATACCGCTTGTCATGTATCCTGCCGCCCAGAATAATATAAGCGGAGCTGTAATTGTATCTGTGCTCTTTTCTATTGTCACAATCAGCACCATGTTGGCTATAGTTCTTTCCTTCAAATTCGGACTAAGCAAAATAAATCTTAAACCTGTCGAGAAATACAGTAATCTGCTCGCGGGCTCAATGATACTGCTTACAGGCCTTGCAATACAGTTTCTTGATCTTTAATTATAATGATTTCCTCAGTGTTGCATGTCGCCCGGCAGGATCCGGAACAATAACCTTACATCCGGGTCGGGAGTGAGTTCAAATCCCCGTTCAGCTTTTATATTTATCTTCGTTATCCTCTCTTTTACAGGAACCGATATGGTTCTGGATCCCTTTGAATCCTTCACTCCAAGTTCCAGATTGAAGGAATAAATATAATTCTGGGTTTGTTCGATCGTGATTACAGCATTCCCGTTTTTGTCGCCCTCCTGCCTGATCTTCAGATCCGGCTGTCCTGAAACATACAACCATTGATGGAAAAAAATTTCAAGATCTCTTCCGCTTACCTCTTCCATGCACTTCCTGAAATCATCGGTAATGGCATTCCCGTTCCTGTACCTTTCATAATAGAGCCTCATCCCTTTCCAGAATTTTTCTTCACCAACCTCATATCTCAGCATATGAAGTACCCATGCTCCTTTCTGATAGGAGTTAGTGTTTAGAAGACTCATAAGGTTAGTAATTGTGGTATCTATAACAGCACCCGGGCTTCTCTCAAAACTCCTGATAACCTTTTCTCGGGCTGATCTCATAATTTCGGTAAGATTCTCTTCCCCGTAATTCTTCTCCCTGTAAACTGCAGCAAGGTAAGTTGCAAAACCTTCACTGAGCCAGATATGATGCCACTCTTTCTCAGTCACCGAATTACCGAACCACTGATGCGCTATCTCATGGGCCATAAGGTCCTCGTCTCTGCCTTGACCTGTGACTGAATTTTCAAAATAAAAGATGGCGCCTGCATTTTCAAGACCGCCGAAAATGGTTTTTGACTGGACATTGGCAAGCTTTTCATAAGAATAGGGTCCGAGGAGATTACAGTAAAATGAAAGTGGCTTAACTGCAACCGAATAATCATAAAACCCTTCAGTGCGGTTCTCAGGAAATACCCATGTCCAGACCGGAATCCCATTGACCGTTCCAACGAGCTCCGTTGCAAATGATGCTGCAGCAAAAGTCATCACCTTGACAGGAATCGGGATATCTTCCTTCCATCTGGTAAGCTTCTGTCCTCCCGGCAAATCACTTTCCTCCGTCAGATGACCACTTGCAACTACTTCATAATGAGCCGGTGCGGTAATATTGAAATCAACGGTGGCCTTGTCGGAAGGATGATCTACCACAGGCAGATAACACGATGCCCTGTCGGGCCAGTGATCAGCAAAAAAAGTGCGGTCACCAAATTTATTCTTCGAAATAATAAGTCCGTCAGCAGGAACTCCCGAATAGCTTATTTCAAGATTGCCATGGCTGCCTTTGCTTTCAGAAATTGATGGTGTAATTCTGAGCCTGTTATAAGAATGTGTCCAGGTAACATCTGAGCCGTTGAATGTTACATGGCTGATCTTCATACCTTTCCCGGCCTGGTTTATGTTCTTAAGATCAAGTGAGAATGAGGCAACGGGTCCTGAAAAATTTATTTCCACATCAGTCACCCCGGTGATAGCATCACTTGAGTCATTAAGGCATATGTTAAACTCATAGTGAATTACGTCAACCAGCGGATCAGGCTTATAATCTGCCTGCCCTCTGAGAGATGAACTCAGCATTAACAGGATTATGAACGATAAGGATTTTTTCAACATTTAAAGTTTAATAGGTACTTCAAAGATAATAAGCGGGTTGAAAAATAAGCCAAATTTGCCTTAAGTTTCTCTCGTTGCGGGCGGTTGTCAACAATTTTCGTGAATTGGCATATAATTATTAGATTTGCAGTAATTAAAAACCAGATAATGACTTACGATTACAATACCCAGCGAAAAAGGATGGCACTGCCGGAATATGGAAGGAATGTGCAGAAGATGGTTGATCACATTAAGACAATTCAGGACAGGGACGAAAGGAACCGTGCTGCCAGAACAATAATTCAGATCATGGGCAACCTGAATCCGCAGTTACGCGATGAGGGTGACTTCAGGCATAAATTATGGGATCACCTTTCGCTTATTGCAAATTTCGAGCTTGATATTGATTCTCCCTATCCTGTTCCGGAACAGACAAAATTCTTTGAAAAGCCAGGGCCGGTGCCTTACCAGCAGGGTAACGTCAGGTTCCTGCATTACGGACGCATAGTTGAGTTAATGATCGATGCGGCTTGCGAGCTGAAAGACGGAGAGGAAAAAGAATACTTCACCACCCTGATCGTTAACCAGATGAAGAAATCGTACATTACATGGAACAGAAGTCAGGTACCTGATGAGGTAATTATAGGCGACATGACTCTTCTTTCGAAAGGCAGACTGAAGATGACCGAAGGTGTAAGGATCCTTGAGGTCAGGGAGCTTCTGCCCCCGGCTAAAAAGAAACCTCAGGGTAAGTCGATGGGAAAATCGCATGGCAAGCAGCAGAATAAGCCATTCCATAAGAAGCAACTTCATAACAGGCATTAATGGGCACTTTTATAGTACAGGGAGGGAAGTCACTGAAGGGTGAAATAATTCCCCAGGGCGCAAAGAATGAAGCCCTCCAGGTTATCTGTGCTACACTGCTTACTCCCGAAAAAATCACAATAAATAATATCCCGGATATTGCCGATGTAAACAATCTGATAGAGCTCCTTGAATGCATGGGTGTTAAGGTTGTCCAGGAGTCTGATTCATCTTGCTCTTTTGAGGCCGGGGAAGTCAATCTTAATTATCTGCAGACACCGGAATTCAGAAAGCAGAGCATCAGCCTCAGAGGATCTGTGATGGTTGTCGGCCCGCTCTTGGGCAGATTTGGCAAGGCGTTCATCCCAAAGCCAGGCGGAGACAAGATCGGACGCCGACGTCTCGATACACATTTCATCGGCTTCCAGAAACTCGGAGCCAGATTTGAATTCGATTCAGCCGATCCTTTTTTTAAAGTGGAAGCAGAATCACTGGTGGGAACCTACATGCACCTTGATGAGGCTTCAGTTACAGGAACTGCAAATATTATAATGGCAGCTGTTCTTGCCAAAGGCAGGACGACAATATATAATGCCGCCTGTGAACCCTATATCCAGCAACTTTGCCGCATGCTCATGTCAATGGGAGCAAAAATTGACGGAATAGGATCCAACCTGCTATATATTGATGGCGTAAAGGAACTTAATGGTTGCACACATACCATCCTTCCCGATATGATCGAGATTGGTTCATTTATAGGTATGGCGGCAATGACAGAATCTGAAATAACAATTAAGGATGTCTCATACGACAACCTGGGAATAATACCTGACTCCTTCCGCCGGCTTGGCATCGAGCTTGAAAGAAAGGGTGATGACATCTTTATCCCACAGCAGAAACATTATGAAATTGAGACCTTCATTGACGGGTCAATAATGATTATAGCAGATGCTATATGGCCCGGGCTTACACCCGACCTGCTAAGTGTTTTTCTTGTAACCGCAACCCAGGCAAAAGGCTCTGTTCTGATTCATCAGAAAATGTTTGAGAGCCGCCTCTTTTTTGTTGATAAGCTGATAGACATGGGCGCACAGATAATCCTGTGCGATCCTCATCGTGCCACAGTTATAGGAATGGATAAAATGATAAAGCTGCGGGGAACTATAATGACCTCACCCGATATAAGGGCCGGGGTTGCCCTGCTTATCGCGGCAATGTCGGCCGAGGGCGAAAGCGTGATCCATAATATCGAACAGATCGACCGCGGGTACCAGAATATCGATGCACGTCTGAATGCTCTCGGTGCTGATATCAAAAGAATCTGACAATTTCAAAAGGCATTACGGTGTTAAGGTGTCATGAAATTAGTCCTTTTCAATATTTCGCCTTTCTACCATTGCACCTTTGAACCCTTGAACCATTCTTTCCCACTGTCAAAATGTCAACTGTTTCCCATTGGCAGGTATTTTGCTTATTAATGAAGTAATAATTCGAAAATTTGAGAGTGATGGTTAAGAAAAAGAGACCCGGTGAAGAAGACGCCGGAGAGGAAAAACATATCGAAACGTCTGATAATAAAGAGAATAACAATTCTCTGGGTTACTCCAGAATGCTAAGCAATGAGGATGACCTTGCAGAGAATGATCTTGGGAATCCGGAAGAACCTTCTTCATCAGAAATTGGTTCTTCTGACAAAGTTGTTACGAGAGAGAGAGAATTGGAGGAAAAACTGGCAGAGATGCAGGACAAGTATCTTCGTCTTTCGGCCGAGTTTGATAATTACCGTAAAAGAATCCTGCGCGAAAAAATGGAACTCTCAAAATACGCCAGCGAAGATATGCTTCTTAAGCTCTTACCGGTCATGGACGATTTTGACAGAGCAGTTTCAAATATCGAATCATCGTCAGATTACACGTCAATAAAAAACGGGATTGATCTTATTTATGTGAAATTCAACGATTTTCTGAAGCAAAACGGAGTCAGGGAGATCGTTTCGCTTAACTGCCCCTTCAATGTCGACCTTCACGATGCTGTAGCAAAAGTTGCTGTGGATGAGGAGGATAAAAAGGGAAAAATCATAGATGTCATTCAGAAAGGCTATTATCTTCAGGATAAGGTTATAAGACATTCCAAAGTCGTAGTCGGGGAATAAAACTCGGTCTGCTGGAAAAGTGCAGTCAATTGCAAATTAAAAACGGATGGAAAAAAGAGACTATTACGAGATCCTGGGGGTATCAAAAAATGCCACAAAAGAGGAGATAAAGAAGGCGTACAGAAAACAGGCCATTAAATTTCATCCCGATAAGAATCCTGGTGACAAAAAAGCTGAAGAGAATTTCAAGGAGGCTGCGGAAGCATACGAGGTTCTTAGCAACGAAGAAAAGAAAGCCAGGTATGACCGGTTTGGTCATGCCGGAATGAGTGGTTCAAACGGCGGATTTAGCGGCAGGGACATGACGATGGATGATATATTTTCGTCGTTTGGTGATATTTTCGGAGATGCTTTCGGTGGTTTTGGCGCTTTCGGCGGCAGCAGGCGCGGAGGCAAAAGGGTTAATAAGGGTTCAAACCTGAGGGTTAAAGTCAAGGTTAATCTGCATGAAGTTGCAAACGGGGCAGAAAAGAAAATAAAGGTCACAAAGTACGATACGTGCGAAACCTGCGGAGGTACCGGGGCCGCTGATGCTCAAAGCATGTCGACATGTTCCACTTGCCATGGATCAGGCCATGTTACAAGGCTGACTAATACAATGCTCGGGCAGATGCAGACTTCCTCGGTTTGCCCGTCATGCGGCGGAGAAGGGAAAATAATAACAAAGAAATGTTTGACCTGCTATGGCGAAGGGATAGTGCAGAAAGAAGATATTATCAAAATAAACATACCTGCAGGTGTCGCCAAAGGAATGCAGATGACCGTAGGCGGAAAGGGCAATGCTCCCAGGAGAGGCGGGGTAACCGGTGATCTCCTGGTGGTTATTGACGAAGAGGATCACCCCGATCTCATAAGGGAAGGCAATGACCTCATCTTCAACCTTTTTATCAGCATACCCGATGCAATGCTGGGTACCCATGTTGAGGTGCCTACAGTAGACAATAATGTTAAAATAAAAATAGACCCAGGCACCCAGCCCGGGAAGATCCTCCGGCTAAGAGGCAAGGGATTGCCTGAAGTTAACGGCTATGGTCACGGCGACCTCCTTGTGAATGTTAACGTATGGATCCCAAAAACCATAACCAGGGAAGAGGCAAAAACCATCGAGAAATTCAGGGAGTCGGGATCATTCGAACCAAAGCCCGATAAAGACGATAAGGGCTTTTTCGAAAGGATGAGAGGATACTTCGAGTAGGAAATCAATAGATTTCATATATTTACTCCTCATTTTAAAAACTAATTATTCTTTTATGTCACTCTTTGAAGCAAGGAATGTATCCAAACAGTTCGGCAGCTTCAAGGCGCTGGATAATGTAAGTATCTCAGTGCCTGAACAATGCATATACGGCCTGCTTGGACCAAATGGTGCCGGTAAGACAACTCTTATCCGCATCATCAACCAGATAACCGGTCCTGATACCGGTGAACTCTTCCTGAACGGCAAGAAACTGATGCCTGAAGATGTCTTGTCTATCGGTTACCTACCGGAAGAAAGGGGCCTTTACAGGAAAATGAAAGTTGGCGAGCAGGCTCTCTACTTTGCTCAGCTTAAAGGACTTTCAAAAGCTGAGGCAATGAGAAGGCTTAAATACTGGTTTAAAAAACTCGATATTGTCGACTGGTGGGGAAAGAAAGTTGAAGAGCTTTCAAAAGGCATGCAGCAGAAAGTTCAGTTCATAATAACTATTCTTCATGAGCCCAGGCTTATCATCTTCGATGAGCCTTTCACAGGCTTCGACCCTTTAAATGCCAACACAATAAAGAACGAGATCCTCTTCCTGAGAGAACGGGGAGCGACAATTATCTTTTCAACACACAATATGGGGTCAGTTGAAGAGCTCTGTGATAATATCACCCTCATTAACAAAGCGCAGACAATACTTGAGGGCAGTGTCGATGAGATACGCAGGAATTGGGCTGCAAATGAATATGATCTCGTCTTTAACGGGGATGTCAAAATAGAGGGAAATGGTCAGTACCAGATCCTTAAGCAGGAGTCCGACAATGGAATTAGTACAATAAGGCTCAAGACCACAGTCACCATTGGAACAAATGAGATCCTGAATAACCTTATGAAATCAGGGACGATAGTCTCCTTCAACCCTGCTCTTCCTTCCATGAATGAAATATTCATCAGGGTGGTCGAATCAAAGAATTAATACCCGCTTTTAACATTGAAATATCAAGATTATGAATAAGGTATCTGTTATAATAAAAAGGGAGTATGTTACAAGAGTAAGAAAAAAGTCATTTATCATAATGACTCTTCTGGCCCCCGTCTTTATGGCTTCCATGGTCGTCCTTCCTACTCTCCTGATGCTGAATAAAGACAAGCAATTCAAGAAGATTGCTGTGGTTGGAGATGGAGCTGTCGTATTCAAAAATGCCATCACAAATACAAAAGATGCTGAGTACGTTTATCTCGATAATGTAGATATGAATGACCTTAAGAAGAACTTCCAGCAGGCGGGATATTATGGCATTCTGTATATTTCTCCGGAAGTCTCCACCACTCCAAATGCAATCCAGCTATTCTCAAAAAATCAACCGCCAATTGATCTTCTTGAACACATTGAAAGCTCTCTTGAAAAAGAGATAGAGAGACAAAAGCTGCTTGGTTACAACATAAAGGATCTTGATGATATTCTGAAGAGCATCAGGACAAAAGTGTCGGTGCAGACAATTAAAATTGATAATTCCGGCAAAGCAACTGAAACAAGTACCGGAATAGCAATGGCAGTGGCATATGTCGGAGGATTTCTGATGTATATGCTTGTTTTCATGTTCGGGGCACAGGTAATGAGAGGTGTCATTGAGGAAAAAACAAGCAGGGTCGTAGAAGTAATCGTTTCGTCAGTCAAGCCTGTCCAGCTAATGATGGGTAAAATCCTCGGGATTGCACTGGTTGGATTAACCCAGTTCCTTATCTGGATCTTCCTTACTGCGGCGATCGTTGGCGTGGTAAAGACAACTGTGCTTAAAAAGAGCAGCGTTGGCGAAGTAACCCAGATGATACCACAGAGCGTTATGGCCGACAACCAGCTGCAGCAGGCCACTGGAACAACTTCAGCAAATAAGCCTGCAGAGGTCAATCCGCAGCTTGCCGAAGTCTCAAAAATGTTCGATAATGCAATGAACCAGGACTGGCTGCTGATAATAACCTCATTCATCTTCTATTTTATCACCGGGTACCTGCTTTATGCCTCAATTTTTGCGGCAATCGGTTCAGCTGTCGATAACGAAACAGAGACACAGCAGTTTATGCTTCCTGTGACAATCCCGATCATCCTTGGGCTTTTTGTGGCAATGGGAACAATGCAGAACCCTGAAAGCTCCATTTCATTCTGGTTCTCAATGATTCCCCTTACCTCACCGATAGTAATGATGGCCAGGATACCGTTTGGCGTTCCTTACTGGCAGATAGCCGTTTCGATGGTTATAATGATAATCACATTCCTTGCATTTGTATGGATGGCGGCCAAGGTTTACAGGACCGGTATTCTCATGTACGGGAAGAAATCATCATGGAAGGAAATATGGAAGTGGCTGAGATATAGTGGTTAAGATAAAAGACAAAAGGGAAAAGGAAAAAGGAAAAAGATAAAAGTAAATCCATAAATATTTAATAAAGGGTTGATAGTAAAAGGATCCCCTCCCTGAAAGTCGAAACAAAGTGAAGATTCCGCAAAGCGGAAGGAGGGGTGGGTTGATTTAACGAAAATAATATGTCAAAGATTCTGGTTATCGACGATGAGAAGGCTATCCGGAACACACTGAAAGATGTCCTTGAGTATGAGAAATATGAAGTCGACCTTGCTGAAAGCGGAACCGCCGGTATAGAACTTTTTTCAGGCAACTCCTATGATGTGGTGCTATGCGACATCAAGATGCAAAAGATGGATGGCATTGAAGTGCTGCAGAAGCTGATGGACATTTCATCGGTCACTCCCGTCATCATGATTTCGGGGCATGGCAATATTGATACCGCCGTTGAAGCAATTAAAAAGGGAGCATATGACTTCCTTGAGAAACCACTCGACCTCAACCGCCTTCTCATTACTATCCGCAATGCAATGGATAAATCGACTCTGATTACTCAGACCCAGGTTCTGAAAAGCAAGGTCAGTAAAATGTATGAGATTGTCGGGGAGTCGGATGCCATTATGAAGGTAAAGGAGATGATCGACCGTGTTGCTCCTACCGAAGCAAGGATCCTTATAACAGGCGCCAACGGAACCGGGAAGGAACTCGTGGCTCACCAGATACATGAAAAGAGCAGCAGGGCAAAAGGGCCCTTCGTGGAGGTAAACTGCGCAGCCATTCCCTCTGAACTGATTGAGAGCGAACTGTTCGGACATGAAAAGGGATCATTCACTTCTGCCGTGAAGCAGCATATTGGCAAATTTGAACAGGCAAATGGCGGAACACTTTTCCTCGACGAGATCGGCGATATGAGCCTTCCAGCCCAGTCTAAAGTTCTGAGGGCACTCCAGGAAAACAGGATAACAAGGGTTGGCTCCGATAAGGACATCCAGGTGAATGTGAGGGTTATTACAGCCACTAATAAGAATATCAGGAAAGAAATCGAATCGAACAACTTCAGGGAAGACCTGTATCACAGACTCAGTGTCATTCTCATTCATGTGCCATCTCTCAATGAGCGTGAGGAGGATATTCCGCTCCTGGCAGAGCATTTTAACTCCCTCATCTGCAAGGAGTATGGAATGAGCCCTAAAACAATAAAAAAAGACGCAATAAAGGAGCTTCAGAAAATAACCTGGACAGGTAATATAAGGGAATTCCGAAATGTCATCGAAAGATTGATCATCCTGTCCAGGGATAGTATCTCCGGAGCCGATGTTATCGCTTACGCAGGACCAGTGTCCGGATTCAGTATATGAGCATTTACAGGATAGAAAAAGATGTGCTCGGCGAGAAAAAGGTCCCTGCCGATGCACTCTATGGCATTCATGCCGTAAGGGCAAAAGATAATTTTCCTGGCAATACTCCTTTCCCGGTTGAATGGTACCAGGCTGTAGGTATTGTAAAGGTTGCGTGTTACAGGACCTACAGGAAATTCAGGGATGCTGCTGTTAAAAAACTAGGGAGCGATCTGCCATTTAAGCCAATAAATGACGAAATCCTTGATGCACTAATTGCTGCCGGCGGAGAAGTAGCTGAA
>Ga0209540_10002198_pt1 | contig 13993 bp, 12 predicted proteins | sample BarGraIncu01121A_FD_184501 | JGI IMG/M metagenome (GOLD analysis project Ga0209540, IMG submission 184501) | Arctic peat soil microbial communities from Barrow, Alaska - Barrow Graham LP Incubations 011-21A (SPAdes) (version 2) | ecosystem: Environmental > Terrestrial > Soil > Wetlands > Peat... | reverse complement strand
TAGACGTTGGCCACAGGATTCAAGTGCAGCTGATACACACCGATGTGGAGCAGGGGTTCATAGATTTCAAGAGAATTGGCTGATCAATTCATCAGATGTGCTCAAAAAACCCCTCTTGTCGGGTGAATCGACCCAAAGGTAAGCCTATTTCTCTAAATGACGGACACCGTTCCACCTCCCTTTCCCACTCGCATCGCCAGCCCCTGCTTTTCGATGCAAAATCTCCCGATGCAAAATATTCTTGACTATTGAGTATTATTATTTATATATTCGTGACACACTAAATCAGCGGGAGGAAATTTATGTCTAATCTGGTTCGTTTCGGTGTTTCGCTCGAAGATGACCTTTTAAATAAATTTGACCGGCATATCAAAAAGCATAAATACACAAACCGTTCCGAAGCTGTGCGCGATTTAATCCGGGAAGAACTGGTTAAAAAAGAATGGACGGAAAACAAGGAAGTAACTGGCGCGATAACTCTGGTTTATGATCATCATACAAGGGAGCTGGTCAACAAAGTCTTGGACATCCAGCATGATTATCACGGCTGCATTCTTTCCACACAACATATTCATCTTGATCATCACAATTGCTTTGAAATTATTGTGACCAGAGGAAAAGCCACGGAAATAGAAAAGCTCTTTATGAAATTAAAATCGATAAAAAGCGTAAAGCATACCGGTTTCCTGATGGCTACAAAAGGAAAGGATTTAGCCTGATTACACAAGGGCAGTAAGCTAAAAAATGCATATACCGGATGGATTTTTAACAACAAATGTATGGGCGTCGGCCTGGGCAATTTCAGCGGGCGCTGTAGGCGTTTGTTTGAAAAAAACTACGCAGATACTCAAAGACCGTATGGTGCCGTTAATGGGGATCATGTCCGCTTTTATTTTTGCCGCTCAGATGATTAATTTTCCGGTTATCGGTGGAACTTCCGGCCACTTATTAGGCGGAGTGCTAGCGGCTGTTCTTTTAGGTCCTTATGCTGGCGCCGTTGTCCTCACCTGTGTTTTGATCTTTCAATGCCTTATTTTTCAAGACGGGGGGCTTTTGGCTCTGGGCGCCAATATTTTGAATATGGCGATTATCGGAACGCTTGGAGGCTACGTTATTTTTAATGTTTTCCATAAAATATTTGGCAGTGCAAAAGGTTTTATAATCGGAGCCGCAGTTGCTTCCTGGTTTTCCGTGGTTGTAGCTGCATCATTTTGCGCCTTGGAATTGGCCATTTCCGGGCTATCGCCACTTCGTATTGTGCTTCAGGCAATGGTGGGAATCCACGCGATAATTGGTATTGGTGAGGCATTAATCACGGTGGCAGTTCTGAGCTTCATTCAGAAAGTAAGACCTGATCTGATTTACGGATTGATCCGAAACACAGAGAGAATATGAACCGAAAAGAAATTATCATTGGACTTATCATCGCTTTGATTGTGGCATTCTTTTTATCGCCACTTGCTTCATCCTTGCCGGACGGCCTGGAAAAAGTGGCACATGACCATGATTTTATCGCCAAAAGTGAACAGGGTTCTATTTTAAAATCGCCCATACCGGATTATTCATTTCCAGGAATAAAAAATGAAAGAATGGCAACTGCCATATCCGCCCTCCTCGGAACATTGGTTATCTTTGGAATTAGCTGTGGTCTTGCCCTATTACTAAAACGGCGAAGGAACTGAAATGCATCATTCATTTATCGACGAACACAGTCATATTGACGGCGTATTGCAACGTCTTGATCCGCGTATCAAGATCGTCAGCTTTGTCGCGCTCCTTTTCTTCATTATCTTCAGCCGTCCTGATTCTCTGCTCAGCTTTGCGCTGTATGGCTTATTGATTCTTCTACTGATTGGAATTTCTAAAATACCTGTCTATTATATTTTAAAACGATGTCTTGTTATTGTTCCCTTTATCTTGATGACGTCACTTTTTTTACTGTTTGATAATCAGGGAGCAACTATTACACTCTTTCATATCGGCACTTTTCAGATAAATATTGCGGCTGCGGGATGGACAATGTTTCAGAGCGTCATGATCAAGGGTGTCTTGTCGGTGCTCTGTCTTACATTGCTTACGGCCAGCACACCATTTCCGCAGTTATTGGCTGCGCTGGAAAACATGAAGTTCCCTAAACTGATTACGATGATCTTATCTTTCATGTATCGATATATATTCCTGATCGAAGATGAAGCTATGAAAATGTGGCGGGCGATGAAATCGCGCTCAGCCGGTGGTTTAAGCTGGCTGCGTTTAAAGGCCATGGCCAACATGATTGGAATATTATTTATCCGGTCATATGAACGGGGTGAAACTGTTTATCTGGCAATGTGTTCCCGCGGTTTCGATGGAACACTGAAACGCACCTATCATTTTGACTTAAGAAAACACGATCTTGCTTTTCTTTTCAATATTTTCATCGCCTTGATCAGTATCACAATTTTGGACAATTTCTTTGGAAGATAATATAATCGAAATTGAAAATCTGAGCTATTCTTATCCGGACGGAAACAGGGCGCTTTCCGATATAAATCTAGAAGTCGAACATGGTGAAGCACTGGGGATTATTGGTGCCAATGGCGCCGGTAAATCCACCCTGCTGCTTCATCTAAACGGGATATTGCAAGGAAGTGGTAAGATTAAAATTGCTGGGCAGGAGTTAACCGAGAAAAATATCAACTTCATCAGAAGGATTGTGGGATTGGTATTTCAGGATCCGGATAGTCAGCTTTTTATGCCGACAGTCTTTGAGGATGTCGGCTTTGGTCCGACAAACATGGGCATGAAAAAGCAGGAAGTGGCAGCATCAGTGCGCAGTGCGCTGGAAGAAGTAGATATGCTGCCGTTAATCGCCCGCTCCTCTCATCACTTGAGTGTCGGGGAGAAAAAGAGAATCTCTATTGCCACGGTCTTATCAATGAATCCGCAAGTTCTGGTTATGGATGAACCAAGCAGCAATCTGGACCCCAAACATCGGCGCGAGATGATTAAGCTCCTCAATAAATTAGAGATGACCAAGGTTATAGCATCACACGATTTGGAATTGATTGCCCAAACATGTTCGCGCGTAGTTCTCATGGAAAACGGAAAAATCATCTCCGGTGGAACCTGCCCCAATTTCCTGGCCGAAGTCTCACTTCATTGCTAAAGACAAGACAGTTGTACTAGCTCAATAATTCGGTAACTTTTTGGAGCTTATCAAAAGGTGTTTCATAATTCAAGCCTCCATGCCTGCGAAGGTGATTAAATTCAAATAAAAAGTTGCCAAGGTTTAAGATAATATCTTCTTGAGAATCAAATGAATTGGGATAGAAAAATTCATTCTTTAGAATTCTCCAAAACGCTTCTATCTTGCCGTTAGTCTGCGGGTGATAGGGTTGCGTATAGATGTGTTTGATCCCCAGTTCATTACACAACGTTTCAAATGGATGCTCTTTACTAAGTACGCCTTTAAATTCAGGACCATTATCAGACATGACTGCATCATATTCAAAATTATATATCTGTTTGAACCAGGACAGCGACCGAGCCATAAAGTAGGTTAGCGTGGATGCCCTTTTATCCTTAATCATCTCGGCATAAGTGAGTCTTGTGCAATCATCACAGACAGCAGCAACATAAAGTTCTTTAATTTTAAAAGAGCAACGGAGATCCTTGGGTATCTTTGTCAGATCAATATGGGCCAACTCTCCGGGAGATTGCTTTTCATAGCGCCTGATAATCTTTTTCGCTGATTCGTTGAGCGGGTATCTGGCCTTAATTCTATCCATTGTGGCCGAAGAAGGTGTCTCGTCCAGATAGTAAGGCTTAAACAAAAGAACCAGTTCATATCTATTAGAACCAAAACGGCGATACGCTTTTACAATGTTGCGCTCAATGGGTTTAGGGACTCTTCTGCTGCCTGGTTTTGCGCCGCGTGTAGCGGGCAGAAGAGCCTCAGATGTCTTACCACCTTCTACCCACTTACGATAATAACGGCACAGCTCTTTCTTTGAGATATGGTGCGCTTCACAAAGATCCTTCACATATCTGAATGGCCGCGGACTTACTTTTGCCTTTGTTCGCTCATACTCTTTTAAAATCGGTATCCATCGCTTGACGATGATTATTTGTGAATACTTCATCCGGTCTCTCCTTTAGTATTTCTGTCTACATATTATACCAAAAGAGTTACCTAATTAGTGAGCATTAACAGCTGTCCCTGATATTCCTCTATATTTTCCAACCGGCCATATAGCCTTCGGCAATGGCATCCAGGGCTTTGCGAGTTTTGACGGCATCACCGATGCTAATCAACTCGGGAACCTTCCCTTCCAATATCCCGGTTAATTCGTTGCAAAGCTCTACACCAACTGCCAGGACAATCGTATCAAAAGTACCGATGTTTTCTTCGCGGCCGTCTCTTTCAATGATCAGGCCGTCCGGACGTATCTTTTTGACCTTTGCGCTGACATAAATCCGGACATTTTTTCCCGCCAGATCCTTTAACAAATACTCTCTGGCCGAGGGCGATACATCCTGGGCTAACTTCGGCAGCATCTCCACAATAGTCACATCTTTGCCGTGATTGGCCAGATAGCTGGCGGTTTCGGAGCCGATCATCCCCCCCGCCGATTACTGCCACACGAGCTCCGGCATTAGCTTTTCCCTCCAGCACATCCTGGGCATTCACGATATTGACCTTTGGGGCACAGGGTGCGGCCAGCGACAGTGGTTTGCTTCCCGTAGCGATCACAACAACATCCGGTTTCTGTTCACTGACAATGCTTTCCGTAAGCTCCGTCTGGAGATGGATGGAAACATTTTGATCCGCCAGTTGCTTTTTCTGCCAGATTATAAATCCTACTATTTCACCTTATTTATGCTCTACGATATCAGTCAGCATTGATGCCTCCCGAAGCTTGTCCCCGCGAAGGCGGGGATGTCAGGGGTCCATGCGGATCATCAGTGCGATAGATGACCGCCAAGTGATCCGGGCTATACTTGAACATTTGGGAATCTGGCTCGTCCGATCCAGGCCACCGCCAAAAGCTCACGCCCGCCAATCCGGGAATACGCCGTTGTCGATCTCCAGCTCCAAACACACGCTGATACTATCTACGGCGACCCCGAATACACACGCGTGCCCTTCAGGGTATGGGATGAATACATATACCCTGAAGGGCACAAGCAGTCATAACACATCATAAAAAAGGCGTGCTGGAGAGGTCTGTCTGAATTGGGACTGAAACGACCTTTATGGCGGGTGAACAGACCAAAAGGTGAGCAGATTTCCCATAAGGACGTATGTCGCAATGTACCACCGGCATGGTCATCGGTGCCGCACCCCACATTTTGTGGCCAAGATTTCCTTGACATACAAGACCGAAATACTTATAGTTCAACCATGCACAAGCAATGTCTTATCAAATTTTGTGGTCAGTTTTCATTGACATACAATTGCAATTTCCTTATAGTCTTTCCTCGGAAAAAGAAGCTCTTATCAAATCAAGATGGGGCGCCTTCGTTCGAGAGAAATTATCAAAAGAAAAACCAAGGTTACCTGACCTGAAACTTGTCCATCCATGAAACCCATTATTTAGAAAAGGAGAGAAAAATGAGAACCAAGGAAGAGTACATCAAAGGCTTGGCCAAGATGAAGCGCAACCTTTATTACGACGGCCATTTGATTGACCGGACAGACGAACAGCAGATGCGTTGCCTCGACACTATCGGGACTACGTATGACGAGGCCGAGAAGCCGGAAAACCAGGACCTGATGACGGCCATTTCCCATCTAACGGGTGAGCGGATCAACCGTTTTACTCATATCCATCAGAATGCCGATGATCTGCACAAGAAACAAGACATGACGCGTATGCTCTGCCAGAAGGTCGGCAGCTGCATCCAGCGTTGCATGGGCATCGATGCGACGAACGCCATCTACAACGTCTCCTACGAGGCAGACAAGCAGAACAACGGGGCGACCCAGTACCACGAAAACTTCAAGAAGTGGCTGACCCGTTTCCAGACGGAAGACCTGGTCGGCTGCTGCGCACAGACGGACGTGAAGGGCGACCGGATGCTCCGGCCCGCCGATCAGCCGAATCCGGGGGCTTATGTGTATATCAAGGAGCGCCTGAAGGACGGAATCGTGGTGGAAGGCTGCAAGTTGCACATCTCCGAGGCCTCCGCAGCCGATGAGGTGCTGGTGGTCCCCACCCGAGCCCTGCGCGCCCAGGATAAGGACTACGCCGTCGCCTTCGCCATTCCGGGCGACTGGGATGGACTGAAACAGGTGGTGACGATCCGCAGCTATCGGCATCGGGAGCATTACAAACGCGGGTTTGTGGAGGGACAGACCGATTCATATATGATTTTCGAGAACTGCTTCGTCCCTTGGGAACGGGTTTTTCTGGCCGGCGAGTGGCAGCAGGGCGGCATCAACGCCCTGCTTTTCGCCCTCTTCCACCGTCATTCTTATTCAGGCTGCAAGCCGGCTCTCGGCGACATCATCCTGGGAACGGCGGCGCTGGCCGCCGAGGTGAACAACATCCATAAGGAATCCCATGTCCGGGAGAAACTGGCGGAGATCATCATGGTCACCGAGCTAGGCTACGCCGCCGGTTACACGGCCTCCGCTCTGTCCAGTCCCCGGGTCTTCATGCCCGGCAAAGGGTTCGTCCCCTATGGTCCCGGTTCCTATATTCCCCATTCAATTTACTGCAACGTGGGCCGCTGTCTCTCCGGCGAGGCGGTCTGGCACGAGTCGGAACTCCTCTGCGACCTCGCCGGCGGCGTCGTGGCCACCTTCCCCCATGAGAAGGACTTTATGAATCCCGAGACGGGCGATCTGCTCCTGAAGTACACCAAGCGGAACCCGAATATGTCCGCTGAAGACCAGGCCCAGTTCTGGCGCTATCTGGGCGACAAGCTCTGCTCGGCCTATGGTGGCATCAGCAATTTCGGTGCCTATCACGGCGGCGGCTCGCCAATTATGGAGCAGATTGCTATCACCACCCAATACGACATCGAATCACGGAAGAAGTTGGTGAAGTATATCGCCGGTATGAGCGGCGGGGATCGGGAAGCACTGGCGAAAAATTAGCGCCTACGGCATTTTTCATTGACGTACAAGAATGATTTCCCTATACTCCCTTCCCGTAAAAGCAAGTTCTTATCAAAGAAAACCGGGGTGACGATAGAGAAGACTTTTACAAGATCGTTAAAAATAGAAGCCTCCTATTTTCCGAAATAGCGGGCGCGGATCTCTTTTTTGTCCACCTTGCCCATGGCGGTGATGGGAATGGCGTCCAGGAACCTGATGTCGCGGGGACGTTTAAAATCGGCCAGTTTGTCTTGGCAAAACGCCATCAATTCTTCGGCTGTGGCCGTCATGCCCTCGCGGAGGACGATGAACGCCGCCACATCCTCACCTAGTTTCGGGTGGGGTTTGCCCACGACACAACACTGTTTGACGGCAGGATGCTCATATAGAACGCTTTCCACCTCGACGGAATAAACGTTGTATCCCCCCCGCACCAGCATGTCTTTCTTACGGTCCACATAATAAATGTACCCGTCTTTGTCGTAATAAGTGAGATCGCCCGTATGAAGCCACCCGTTTTTAAGCGTTTCTTTTGTCGCCTCGGGGTCTTTATAGTATTCCTTCATGACATTAGGGCCGCGGAAGATCAGTTCGCCGACCACGCCGACGCCCACATCCATATCCATGTCGTCCACGATACGCCCTTCCATGTCGGGGGCCCAAGGGAGGCCGATGGAACCGATTTTTGCCAGATGATCCTCCGGGCCAAGCCGGGTGCCTCCGACGCCGCCTTCCGTAAGGCCGTATATATTGACGAGCTTCAATCCCGGCCAGGCATCAAGGGCCTGACGGATGACTTCTTCGGGCATGGCTGATCCGCCGTAGGACATGATTCGGAGGCTGGACATATCGAATTCAGGGAACTGCGGATGTTGCATGATAAAAATAATCATCGTCGGCGCAAGGCAGATGGAAGTCGTCTTCTCCTGCTGAATAAGCCGCATGGATTGCACCGCATCGAATACGGGTTCCCAGATGAGATAATAACCATACCAGAGCCAGGTCATGATATGCGAGCTTACACCGGTCGATGTGAAAAAGGGGAAAGGGGTCTGATGCCTCATATATCCGTAATGTAGCCGGTGAAAACCCCAGGCGTTGCCATGCAGACGGCCGCAGGCTATCTTATTCGCCTCCGTCAGAACCACGCCTTTAGGACGTCCAGTGGTGCCGCTTGTGTAAATGATGTCGGCGTCATCCTCCGGCTTGATTTCCACGTCCGGAGGCGAACCGATGCTTTGCAGGAGTTGCCCATAGGCAACGGCCCATTCCGGAACAGGTTTCCCTTCTTTTTCGATGCAGATTATTTTCTTGATCTGGGGGATCTTCGCCCGTAGCTGGTTCACCAGCGCTTCGTACTCGTGACCGTAAACGAGATATTCCGTATCGCTGTTGATGACGATGTATTCCACTTCACGGGCGACGAGACGGACGTTCACTGGTATAAAAATCGCCCCGACTCGGCGGGCGGCAAGATAAAAGCAGACATTTTCGACATACGAGGCATTCATGAAGGCCAGTTTCTGCCCTTTCGTGACGCCGAGATCGGCGAGGCCTTTCGCCAGGTGGTCCGTGACTTCCTTTATCTGTCTCCAGGTGAGCTTCTCCCACAAGCCGGAACGGTAGTTGACGGCATATAAGGCCTCTCTGTCGGGGAAAGCCTCCAAGTTCCTCTCCAAGGCCTCCTGAATCGTCTGCGGGCCATTCCACATCATTTTCTTCCCTCCAATCAATGATCGCAGTAAAAACGATCAAATTGTTAACAAACTCCTGTCGCCGGGGATGTTCTACAGACCTAAATAGGCCTTCCGCACCTTTGGGCTTTTCAATATGTCTTTTGCATCGCCCGACAAAACGACGCGCCCGTTTTCTAGGACATAACCCCATCGGCCGAGTTCCAGCGAGGCCTTGACATCCTGTTCCACCACCAGAATGGTCACCCCGGAATCATTTATCTTTGCCAATGCGGAAAAAATTTCTTTGACGACGATGGGGGCTAGACCCAATGAGGGTTCATCCAGCATCAAAAGCCTCGGGTCTGCCATCAATGCCCTGCCGACGGCCAGCATTTGCTGCTCCCCGCCGCTCAATGTTCTCGCCATCTGTTTGGACCTCTCGGAAAGCCTCGGGAAGAGATCAAAGACTTTGGCAAGATTCTCCTTGCGTTTTGCCCGCGCCCTGGGCAGGATGGAACCAAGTTCGAGGTTTTCCATCACATTCATGTAAGGAAATACATGACGGCCTTCGGGAATCTGGACGAGTCCAAGCGCGACACGGTGATGCGATTCCAATGCGGCAATATTTTTCCCTTCAAATATAATCGACCCTTTGCTGCAGGGAATCAATCCCGAGATAGCCCGAAGAAGGCTCGTCTTCCCCGCGCCATTCGACCCGACCAAGCTCGTGATGGCGTGTTCCACAATGGATAGATCGACATCCCTGATGACTTCAACGTCTCCATATCTTACGCATACATTTTCAAGCTTCAGCAGGTTCATAGCCTTCTCCGAGATACGCTTTGATCACCCTTGAATCATGAATGATGTCCTGGGGAGCCCCTTCCGTTATCTTACTGCCTTCAGCAAGCACCATCACCCTGTCGGACAAAGACATGATGGCCTGCATCACGTGTTCCACAAGCAATACCGTCACGCCATGATCTCTGATTTTTTTAATAAGCGCTATCGCTTCACCAATTTCATATGCTGTGAGCCCGGCCATCACCTCATCCAGCAGCAGAATTTCGGGCCCGGTCGCCAAGGCTCTCGCCAATTCAAGCCTTTTTTTATCGGCAAGGGTGAGCGAGTGCCCCGGAGAATCCTTTTTGTCCAGCATACCCACAAAATCAAGGACCTCCAACGCCAGCCTTTTGGCCTCAGCACTTTTGCCTTGACGGCAGAACGCTCCGACCATGACATTTTCCAGGACGGTTATATTTTCAAAAGGTTTGACCAGTTGGAAGGTTCTCCCGACCCCCAGCCTGCAGATGACGTGGGATTTATGGATGCCCGAAAGCACCTGCCCCTTGAACTTGAAGAGTCCCGAATCCGGTCGATAAACCCCCGAAAGGACATTAAACAAGGTGCTTTTTCCCGCGCCGTTCGGCCCGATGATGCCAAAAATCTCCCCGGCGTTTAAGGAAAAACTGAGATTATTGATGGCCAAAAGTCCCCCGAATTTTTTTGAAACGGCTTCCACTTCCAAAATGACATCCGTTTTTGACGGGCGGATTGTCTCAATCATGCCGACCTGTTTAGGAAGCGCCTTTCCGCGGCTGTCCTCTCCGCCCGCGTCCGGCTTGCCGCTGAAAACGGGAAGCTTTGCCAGAAGCCCTTTGTAAGGTCCGGAAAAAAAATCGATGATGCCCCTGGGCATGAACATCACCACGAGAATAAGAAGCGCCCCGTAAATGACAAAGTAAAGACCTTGAAATGAACCGCCTATCCACGTCCTGAGAAATTCCTGCAGCGGTATAAGCAAAAGAGACCCGATTGCCGGACCGACGATGGTGCCCATCCCTCCGACCATGGATATCAAGGCGAGGTTCACGGAAACACTCAGGGAGAATTCCGAATGGGGTTCCAGAAAAAGGACATACTGGGCGAATATGCTGCCTCCAAGCGCCGTCAGGCCCCCGCTGATGATCAAACCCATCATCTTTGCCTTGCTTGTGTTCACACCCAGCGATTCGGCCGCCTGATCCTCGTCGCGCAGCGCAACAAGCTGATAACCCAATCGGCCCCTCTTGATCCATGTCGAAACGCCGAGGGTAATGAGCATAAAGCAGAAGGCGACAATGGCGTAAGGCGTCTTGGACTCGAAACAAAGATTGACAAATGATGGTTTGAACGGAATGGAGAGGCCTTCGGAGCCCGCGGTCAACCCTTTGAAGTGAACCGCCAACAGGAGCAGCACCTCGCCGATGGCGATGGTCGCAAGGGTGAAGAACGGTCCCTTCAGGCGAAAACAAGGGTACCCGATAATCACGGCAAGAACAATGGCGAGCCCGATACTTGCGATCGTGCCGAACAGCGGCGGCACACCGTATTTTACAAAAAGGAGGCTGGATACATAAGCGCCAAGCCCGCAGAAAGCGCTATGCCCGAGAGAAAGCTGCCCTCCGAAACCACCGATGATGTTCCAAGCGCTGGACAGCCCCGCAAACATGAAGATCGTGAAATACAGATTTAAATAGAAGGAATTCTTTGTCAGAAGCACCAACAGAAAAATCAACGTCAACGTAACAAGCGGGATGTATATTCTCGGTTCCCTTACTCCCTTGAGTTCGCCTGGGGTCATCATTTCATCCCCATTTCTTCAGCGCCTACAATTCCCATCAACCCCGAAGGCCGAATCAAAAGAACAATAATAAAAATAAGAAAATACACGACCTCTTTTAAAGATGGGTCAATATAATAGCCGCTTAAGGAATCCGTGACCCCGATGATGAATCCACCCAAGAGGGCACCGGCCATGTTCCCCATCCCACCCAGGACGACGACCACAAATGCCGTCAGAACAAAATACACCCCCACGGAGGGAAAGACATAATATACGGGAAGGATCAGCCCGCCGGCGATCGCCACAAGGGCGGTTCCGATGCCGAAGGTCAGCATGTAGATCCTGTTCAGGTTTATACCCATCAACCTGGCCGCCATCCTGTCCTGGGCGATGGCGCGGATCTGTTTGCCGATATACGTATATTTAAGCAGAAGAAACAGGACCGCCGAAACGAGGATCGCTGAAAAGAAAATAATCAGCTTGGCATAGGTCATGGAAATGCTTCCCATGGCCAGGGTCTCTTTGGCAAAGGGCATATTAATGCTTTGGTAGTCCCCGCTGAAGAGAAAAAGGGCCAGGTTCAAAAGAACGATCGACAGCCCGACCGTCGCAAAAACCTGCATGTAAGAGGGGGCATCGCGAAGCGGTCTGATGATGATCTGGTCGATGGCCATACCCACCAGGAACATCAGGGGAACGCTGATCAATAGGGAAAAATAAGGGTTGAGGCCGAATAATGCATAACAGAAATATGTGACGTACATGGACAGCATCAAGAATTCGCCATGGGCAAAATTGACCACCCTCATCACACCGAAGATCAGGGTCAGGCCGATGCTGATCAATGCATAAATGCCCCCCAAAAGCAAACCGTTCACAATGAGCTGGAGCAGAATCATCTAGACAAAGCCCTCCACATAGAGATCAAAAGAATGAATGCTAAACGGTGCACCGAACCCGTCTATAGGCTGTAACTGCTCAGGTATATAAGCTGAAGACTGAAGTATAATAAGAGCCTTCAGCCTTCAGTCCGTCCACTTGAGCCGGTGCCGTATATTTTATTTGAGAATCACGAGACTCTTGCCGGGAGATGCCGCCTTATCCGGCTGGACGATGACGAGTTCTCCATTTTGCCACTGCGACACGAAATAACGGGCCAGCGTATTCTGCCCCATGTTTTCGCTGCCTGGGGGAGCGAATTTTATGCCGTAGCGGAGAATGGTTTTATGTCCCGGGATATCCGTGCTGATGGCCGCCTTGACGATCTTTTCGGAGTCAACGGAACCGGCTCGTTTGATCACGTCCCACAGAGCCATTGTTCCCATGTAGTTGATAACCGAGAAGACGGCGGTCGGCTCCCGTCCGAAGGTTTGCACATATAGGGCGGAAAGCTTATCGATGCCTTTGGCAAAGGCCGGGTTCAGATTATACCCGGGGTATCCTACATTGCATACTTTGTTGTTGATAGCGTTGCCCAAAGCTTTTTGGTATCCGGGAAGGTTCATGCCGCCTCCCGATCCGACAAACATCCTGACTTTCAGGCCCAGCTCCTCCGCTTGTCTGAAAAACAGGATGCCGTCGTTCTCATAGGACGACTCCAGGATGACATCCGGGGTCGTTGCTTTTACCCGCATCACCAGTGAAGAAAGGTCGCTTGCCTTGAAATTGTAGGATTGATCCATGACGAGCTTCACGCCGGTTTTCTGGGCCATATCCCTGATGCCTTCGGCACAGGCGGTCCCATAGGCGGAATCTTCGTAAATGCTGGCTATGCGGATGGTGTCTTTCGTTTTCCCTATTTTTTGAGCAAGGACATCAACGGCGAAACGGAGCTGATCGCGTCCCAAGTCGGATCCTGTAGGGCCGGTCCTGAACACGTACTTCAACCCCCTTTTGGTGACTTGATCACCGACGGCGCCCAATTCCCAGTAAACAACCTTGTTCTGGTCCGCTTTGGCGCTTGCCGCTAGGCTGATCGAGCTGGAAAACGAACCCAGAATAACCGAGACCTTTTCCACGGTGCACAATCTCTCCACCTCACTGACCGCTGCCTTGGGGTCGACGGCGTCACCGTTTACAAAAACGATTTTCTTCCCAAGGATTCCCCCCTGCTGATTCTGGATAATCCTTGCAAGTTCCGCCCCCCGCCAGCTTTCCAAGCCCAAATTGGCGAGCGGTCCTGTCCGCGAGAAGATGGTTCCGATCTTGATCACACCTTCGTCTGCAAACCCCGCGGCGGCGAAAGCAAGCAACCCCGCCAGGCAAACAGCCAAACTTAGTAAAACGAATTTCTTCATTTGTCTCCTCCTTTTATTGATCGTTAAGCTCCCATCACGGGCAGTTAGAAATGATTTAAGAATATAATTTTATCAAAATAATCAATTTAAGACCCATTTGTCAAGACAATTATTTTGGGAGGAAATAGGGGTCAAATCTTGACGGCCTGTTGCCCGAAGCATTTCAGTTTCACATTTGTAACAATAGGCTATCGTATTTTTATACACAATAGCAATCATCAAAATATTCGACAGTGGAAAAACGGCGAAGGAAAAACGAAAATAAGTTTCTAAAACTGTCCTTTTCAGTTTGAATGAAAGACAAGATTAGCGATGTCCTTGCAGAAGA
>Ga0209540_10002196_pt1 | contig 13996 bp, 11 predicted proteins | sample BarGraIncu01121A_FD_184501 | JGI IMG/M metagenome (GOLD analysis project Ga0209540, IMG submission 184501) | Arctic peat soil microbial communities from Barrow, Alaska - Barrow Graham LP Incubations 011-21A (SPAdes) (version 2) | ecosystem: Environmental > Terrestrial > Soil > Wetlands > Peat... | reverse complement strand
TTACCGTCATGAAGGTTTCTGGCAATGTATGGATACCTTGCGGGATAAATATCTTTTAGAAAAATTATGGCAGAGCGGCCATGCGCCATGGAGGGTTTGGGATTGAAAAAAACATTCTGGCTTGACCGTCCTGTATTGGTGACAGGTGCTAGTGGTTTGGTTGGTGGCTGGTTGGCTAAGCGACTCAAGGATGCAGGCGCTGACGTCGTTTGTATCGTGCGCGATTGGGTACCTCAATCAGAACTAATAGGGTCCCATCTCATTGAGCAGGTCAAAGTGGTTCGGGGCGATATTCGCGATCATGCCCTATTGGAACGTGTTCTGGGTGAATACGAAATTGACACAGTGATACATCTTGCCGCACAAACTATTGTAGGTATAGCCAATCGAAACCCGATATCTACATTCGAAACAAATATTCAGGGAACCTGGGGTTTGCTGGAGTCTTGCCGTCGCAGTCCGGCGGTGAAACAGATCGTAGTTGCCTCCTCAGACAAAGCCTACGGCGATCAGGCGCAGTTGCCCTATGATGAGAATACACCCCTTCAAGGACGGCATCCTTATGATGTGAGTAAATCATGTGCGGACTTAATCGCAGCCTCTTATGCAAAGACATACAATTTGCCAGTGGCGATAACACGATGCGGAAATTTCTATGGAGGTGGCGACCTGAACTGGAACCGGATTGTTCCCGGCACAATTCGATCTGTTTGCCGAGGTCAGCATCCAATCATTCGTTCAGACGGTAATTATGTGCGTGATTATTTTTATGTGGAGGATGGTGCCGCCGCATATATGCTTCTCGCAGAACAATTGGCGGAAAGACCGGAGTTGAAAGGGGAAGCGTTTAACTTTTCAAACGAATTGCAGGTAACTGTGCTCGAAATAGTGCAGAAGATATTAACCGTGATGGGTTACGGGTTGGCGCCAGATATCTGCAATGAAGCGTCGAACGAAATCCGCCATCAATACCTGAGCGCTGCCAAAGCACGGCAGGTGCTTGGCTGGCACCCGCTTTTTAACCTGGAAGAAGGACTGAGACTGACCATTGAGTGGTATCAAAGATATTTCGAGGAGTTACAATGAGTAACGGCGTACCTGTTCACCGCTTCAATTTTCAACCCACTCCCATAGCTGGGCTGATGGTTGTGGAGCGCAGGCCAATAGAGGATCAGCGGGGATTTTTTTGTCGCTTCTTTTGCGCCGAAGAATTCCAAGCCGCCGGGTTGAAAAAACCTGTTGCGCAGATCAACCACACATTTACGAGGAGCAGAGGGGCTGTCCGCGGCCTGCATTTCCAGTATCCGCCCTATGCTGAATGCAAGATCGTCAGTTGCCTTTGCGGTGAGGTTTACGATGTCGCCGTGGATATCAGGAATGGTTCGTCCACGTTTTTGCAGTGGCACGGTGAAATTCTGTCCGCAACGAATCAAAGAAGCCTTTTGATTCCCGAAGGCTTTGCCCATGGTTTTCAAACGCTGACAGACAACTGCGAACTAATTTACCTTCATTCCGAAGCGTTCCATCTGCATGCGGAAGGGGCGCTCCATGTTGCGGATCCAAAGATCGGAATCGTCTGGCCCATAGCCGTGACAGAACTGTCGGAACGTGATCGAAGTCATCCTTTTATCGATTTGGATTTTAAGGGAATTCCCCAGTGAACTGCCGCCATTGCCACGCCCCATTGGAACATGTCTTCCTCGACCTCGGCTTTGCCCCGCCGTCCAACGCTTACCTGAAAGCGGAAGATCTGACCAAACCGGAGCTTTACTTCCCCCTCAAACTCTATGTCTGCACCCACTGCTGGCTGGTTCAGACAAAAGACTACGCCCGCGCCGATGAACTGTTCACAGGCGACTACGCCTATTTCTCATCCGTATCGCAGAGCTGGCTCGATCACGCCGCTCGTTATGCGGAAAAAATCACGGAACGTCTTGGACTTAACTCGGATAGCTTCGTCATCGAGATTGCCTCTAACGATGGTTATCTGCTGAGGAACTTCGTCGCCGGAAGCATCCCCTGCCTTGGCATCGAACCAACCGCCTGCACAGCCGAAGCCGCCTGTGAAATCGGCATCCCAGTTCTGCGCGAATTTTTCGGCGAGGTTCTGGCAAATCGACTCCGCACCGAGGGCCGACAGGCCGATCTCATCATCGGCAACAACGTTTATGCCCATGTGCCCAACATCAATGATTTCACTGCCGGGCTGAAAGCCGCGCTCAAGCCCGGCGGCACAATCACCCTGGAATTCCCACACCTGCTGCGCCTCATCGAGCGCACCCAGTTCGATACGGTTTATCACGAGCATTATTCTTATCTTTCCCTCTACACGGTAAACCGTATCTTCGAAACCACCGGGCTGCGGATCTTTGACGTGGAAGAACTGTCTACCCACGGCGGCAGTCTGCGTATGTATGGTTGCCATGCAGACGATTCGCGACCCCAGGCGATTGCAGTACAGGCGCTTCTGAATGAAGAAGAGAAGCAGGGGTTGCAGTTGCTGACCATCTACCGGAATTTCCAATGCCGGGCCGACCGGGTTAAGGACGGGCTGCTCACCTTCCTAATTGAACAAAAGCGCTCCGGTAAGAAAGTGGCCGCATACGGTGCCGCCGCCAAGGGGAACACCCTCCTCAACTACGCCGGGATCAAACCGGACTTATTGCCCTATGTCTGCGATGCCGCGCCTTCCAAACAGGGGAAATATCTCCCTGGCAGCCACATCCCTATTCTACCGCCTGCAGTACTAAGGGAAGACGAACCGGATATCGTACTGATTCTTCCCTGGAACATCGCCGACGAGATAATTGAACAACATGCGTATGTACAGGAGTGGGGGGGAATCTTTGTGTCGGCTGTACCTGAAATGAAGGTCATGGAGGTCAAAGCATGAGCCGCATCTACTACACCAAACCCAGTATTACTGAATTTGAAATTCGCTACGCGACCGACGCAGCCACAAACGGCTGGGGCGAGCGCTGCTACGAATACATCACTCGCTTTGAGGACGCGTCCAGGCAGCATCTTGGTGTAAAATATGCGATTGCCACTTCCAGCTGCACGGGGGCCTTGCACATGGGGCTTGCCGCGCTGGGCATCGGTCCGGGAGACGAGGTCATTCTGGCTGACACCAACTGGATTGCTACGGCAGTGCCCGTCGTCCACCTGGGAGCCAAACCGGTATTTGTGGACATCCTACCCGATAGTTGGTGCATTGATCCTGATTTGGCTGAAGCCGCCATCACGCCGCGCACCAAAGCCATCATTGCCGTTCATCTGTACGGCAACCTATGCGAAATGGACCGTCTGCTTGCCATCGGTGAGAAGTACGGGATTCCAATCATCGAAGACGCCGCAGAGGCCATTGGCTCCCAGTACCACGGGAAACGCGCTGGCAGCATGGGCAAGTTCGGTGCGTTCTCTTTCCACGGCAGCAAGACCATTACGACGGGTGAGGGAGGCATGTTCGTTACCAACGACGCCACCCTATACGAAACGGCACTCACACTCAGTAACCACGGTCGGGTGCGTGGGCAGACCAAGCAGTTCTGGCCGAATGTGGTAGGCTTCAAATACAAGATGTCTAACATCCAGGCGGCAATTGGCTGTGCACAAATGGCGCGGGTTGATGAGCTCATCAACCGGAAGCGGGAGATCCTGCAATACTACCGTGAGCGGATTGAGGTGTTGCCAGGCGTAAAGATGAATCCAGAACCAGCAGGTACGGTGAATGGGGCTTGGATGCCTACCGTGGTGTTTGATGCCGAGACCGGCGTGACCCGTGAAAAGCTTCAGGTGGCGTTTGCGGCTGCAAATATTGATGCACGGGTGTTCTTTCACCCGCTCTCCAGTTTGCCGATGTTTGAAGATCGGCAGCAAAACCGCTATGCGTGGGATGTTCCAAAGCGGGCTATTAATTTGCCGAGTTACCACGACATAACTAAAAAAAATCAAGATTCCGTAATTAAAGTGATTAAAGTTGCCTTTCAGGAAGCCAATGACCAATGAGTAATCAACATCATGTTGAATTAATAAGGAACATTAAAGGAATCAGCGGAAGCTCATTTGATTTTTCAATTCCAATACTAAACTATGAGCATGTTCAGGTAGGTCGATTGCGCCCGATTGATATAGAGCTTAGTAAAAATCCGGAACTCATAGAGAAATTGACGAAGTGGCGTCGGATGTTTGCGCGTTACTTTCTTACACAGTTCCAACCTTCGATAGAAAGAACTGCCGATTGGCTTCACAATATAGTTATTCCAAGTGATGATCGCTTGTTATTTCTTATATGTGACATGGATGACATAATCATTGGCAATATTGGTATTTGTAATCTTCGCCCCGCTGAGGCTGAGCTTGATAACGTGATTCGAGGTGAAAAGGAAGGGGATCCAAAATTGACATTTTTCTCTGCAATAGCGTTACTCAAATGGCTCTATTTTTCCGTGCGCGTAGATAGTGCTTTGCTGCATGTATTTTCAAATAATGTAAAGGGAATTTCTCTTTATTCAAACGTGGGATTTGTGGAAACAAAAAGATATGATTTACGAAAAATCCAAGTTGGCGACGAAATCCAATATTCTATAGGAATAGAAGGCGAGATTACTGATTTGAAATACATAGAAATGAGGCTGAGTCGCAAAGAGTTTATATCGAAACATCAAGCATTTGTCACCTGTGATCAGTGATCTGTTATTGTTGCAGAATGCAAGTTTTGGAACCAGAGCCTTCATGATGTGGTCCACTGCCGTCTTGAACACGAAAAATTACATTTTGATCTTTGTCGACTATGAAACGAGAATATACGAGAGTGGCCTCCCAAATTCAATAACCGTTTCACGAATAAATCAGAGATGAAGAATTTAGATTTATCATTACTACAAAGATTGAAAATAGGATGGGCAACTGGCGGGATAAGCCTGGATCATCCCGCACACCGACGAACCTTTTTGTATTATGCAAAAAGGCGGAATATTCATTTCGAGGTGACTAATGATGTTGGCAAGTCCTATGATATCGTTTATGTATCGCAGGGTGCCGACATAACTCAATGGGCCCGCTACAATAGAGGAAAGATAATTTATGAGTTTAGTGATGCTTACTTTGCAGAGAGCGAGCAAACGACGTTTAAAGTCATTTTTCGAGGTTTAGCAAAATTCGTAACTAGAAAGCACCGTCATCTTAAACTCTCATATCGTCAAGCCCTCGAAGATATGTTACGAAGAGCAGATGCAGTATTGTGCGGGACAGCCGAACAAGGTACCTTGATAAAGCAGTTCTGCAACAATGTTCATTACATTTTTGCATTTCAAGATGATGACCTTAAGGCAATTAAAGAATCATACTCGGCAAGCATGCCTTTCAATTTGGTGTGGGAGGGCCTCCCTTCCCTTGACGGGTTCGTGACGATTAATCCTGTTTTGGCAGAGTTGAAACAACGTCACGATTTTGCGTTGCACTTGGTAACGGATATTAAGCGAGGGCGCTACTTGAATGATTATTTGCCGGCACACACCAAAGACAAGATTGAAAAAATGTTCCCCTTTAAAGACGTTTACCTTTATGAGTGGAACAACCATATGTTCTCTCGTATCGTTTCGCAGTGTGACCTCGGAATAATACCGATACCAATGGATAAACCTTTTTGGGTTGGTAAACCCGCAAATAAACTCCTCCTATTTTGGCGGATGGGTGTACCAACTCTGACCTCTGCAACACCTGCTTATAAGAAAATTATGGATGAGTGTGGTCTTGATATGGCTTGCAACTCCTTGGAAGAATGGGCATACAAGTTGGAAAAATACCTTGTGGATGAAAATGCGAGACGGGACGCAGGCACACGAGCAAAAGCTTTTGTTGAGGCTGAGTACGGGGAGGAAAAACTTCTTGCTTTATGGGATAAAGCATTTATTTCAGTCCTGTAAGTGCGCCACGAGGCTGCACAAGAGATGAGGGGGAGGACCCTCGAAGCCGGCTTGCAGGAGCAGGCTTCAAACCACCTTAAGCTGCAATGGTAGAGAGCCATTGTGGTGGGCGTTAAGGAAAAAAGGCAGGGCAACGACCCTGTCAGGTAAGGTTCATGGAGGCGAGCGCAAGCGAACTACTTCACATTCATGTTTCCAAGTGGAAATAATCCGTCCAATTAGTTGTTTTCTTACAGTATTGCAAATATAGGAAGTGATTTATCTACTAAAGTATGGGAGTTGGCCTGAAGGTTATTTTCATAACGATCTGGAAAATTATTAAATTCGAAAGATTTCTTTAGTCGGACCTGTCTTGATAGCGGAGTTCAAAGACTATCTTAACGATCATCAGTGTTGAATATAAATGCTAAAAGCTCGCAAGAATAAACTGATTGTTTGTCTTCTGATTGGTTTGATTACTTTGGCAACTACCTTTGAGCACTCAGCTTCTCAGGATAAACATCTCCAGGATACTGCTCAGTACGAAAATATTGCAAAAGGGAAAACATACACATTCAATACTGAGCCAAATTATGCACTTTGCAGCGACCCGGACGACAGCGTTCAACTAACTGATGGGATTTATACCTCCGGTTATTTCTGGACACAGAAGACAACCGTCGGTTGGCAGAGTAAACGTCCAGTTGTCATCACAATTGACTTAAGCAGGATTGAGCCGATTCGCGGTGTTGCCTACAATACGGCGGCAGGCGTAGCAGATGTTACCTGGCCGGCCTCTGTCCATATTTTGGTGAGTGACGACGGTACGAATTATTTTGCTGTGGGTGAACTTATTTCACTGAGCAACAAAAGGCATGCACCGCCCGCGAAAGGCTACGCCGTGCATCGATACTGGATCGACAGCCTGAGATCGCACGGGCGCTATGTGCAATTGATAATCGATCCCGGTGGCCCGTATTGTTTCGTTGATGAAATAGAAATCTATCGTGGTGAAAATTCATGGCTCACCGAACATCCAATGGGTGAACCGACAGGCGGTGGTATTGGTTTCTTTCAGACAAATACGACAAATAACTACATCAAATCTCGTCTTTATGTTGATCTGAAGGACACAAGGAAGGATATAAAGGATTCTAGACTGGGAGATAAAGAAAATGCCAGTCTTTTTGCGGAAATGAACGATATTGAGAATACAATACCCAAAATGCCGCTGGTCGATCCAAAATCATTCTCGGCAATTTTCCCCATCAACGACCTGCAAGCGCGAGTTTTTTCAGTCCGCGCCAAAATGAGAAGACTGAAAGGTCTGCCTCATATCGAAGCGTGGGTCAGCCACCCTTTGGATTACATCACGCCGACACAAAAATCTGATTCAACATCAAGAAGACAAATAGAAGTGGCCATGATGCGAGGCGAATGGCGATCCGCCGTATTTAATCTGACGAATTCACTAACAGTTCCCGCTCACATTCAATTTTCAATCACTGGACTTCCGGGCGGCAATAATCCGGCTTATGTTTCCGCTTATGAAGTTCAATGGACGGATACCAGGGAATTAAAGCCTATAGCTGCGGCGCTCATAAAAATGGCGCATACCAAATCAGGCTACTCTACGATTATTCCCGCAGGCATGACACGGCAGATCTGGCTCACGTTTCATCCGATGAATATCGCTCCGGGAAATTATAAAGGACAGATTATTATGGAATCGGAGGGGAATAAGCGGAAACTCCCTTTGAAGTTTAGTTTGTTTCCGTTTGCTTTTCCTGAGAAGCCGACGCTTCATGTCGGTGGATGGGACTATACCGATTCCGATACAATGTTTGGTGTCACGGCTAATAACCGGGAAGCGCTCATCTCTCACCTTAAAGAGAGATTTGTTGATTCGCCTTGGGCCTCACCACGGGTTATGCCGTTCGGCAGCTTTGATCCTGTTGGTAATTTCATTCAGAAACCGGATACGTTGTGGTTTGATACTTGGATTGCTCGCTGGCCGACTGCCCGGCGTTATTGTGTCTTTCTAAATGTTGGTGATTCACTCGCTGGTTCCAAAATGGGTTCTGAAGCTTTTGCGGCAAGAGTGAAAACCTGGATTGATTTTTGGGTGGTGCGTGCGTCAACCAAAGGCATCAAACCGGGTCAACTTTTTCTGCTGTTGTTAGATGAACCGAGGAGTAATGAGCAGGATCGAATCATTATTGCATGGGCAAAGGCCATTCGTGCCGCACAACCGAAAGTGATGTTGTGGGAAGATCCGGTTTATTTGAAGCCAGAAAAAGCATTGCCCGAAATGATGTCCTCCGTGGACGTGCTTTGTCCGAACCGCGTTCAGATGCTGAGCGAAGGCAAGCATTTTGAGGATTTTTATCGAAAACAAAAAGCCGAAGGAAGGCGTCTCGACTTCTATTCATGCAGCGGCCCGATGCACCTGCTTGATCCTTACTCCTATGTGCGCCTGCAAGCATGGACCTGTTGGGATATGGGAGCAGAAAGCACTTTTTTCTGGGCTTTTGGCGATACGGGCGGGGGAAATCCATGGAATCCCTATATAGCCCCCGGCGCGAACTATGCACCTATGTTCCTCGCTCCAGACTCCGTGACCCCTGGAAAGCACATGGAAGCGTTGCGGGAAAGCGTCGAGGATTTTGAGTATTTTGTCATGCTGAAGGACGCAATTGCCAAGGCCAAGCCAGGCAACCCCGCATTGCCGAAAGCGAAAGAGCTGCTGAAAACCGGTGCACATCGCGTTCTTGATGCGAAAAATGCAAACAAGCTCAATTGGTCCGATGATAAAGACCGATGGATCGCAGAAAAAGTTCGCCTGGAAATCCTGGAAACCCTTGTGGCGCTCGAATATTCCGGGCGCAATCAAAGACCATAACGCCATAACATGGGAATAGAAGTTAAAAATCTTCATCAAGGCTGATGTGCGGCAGATGTGAAAAATGACAAGTAAAAGGTGGCGACATGTTTAAGAATAAAACACTTATAATCACCGGCGGTACCGGGACGTTTGGGAATGCCGTCTTGAGACGATTCCTGAAAACCGAAATCGGGGAAATCCGGATCTTCTCCCGAGATGAAAAGAAACAGGATGAGATGCGCAATGTCCTGCGGAATCCGAAGGTGAAGTTCTACCTTGGGAATGTCCGGGATTATGACAGCATCCTTTCTGCCATGCGGGGTGTGGACATGGTTTTTCATGCGGCAGCCCTTAAGCAGGTGCCGTCCTGCGAATTCTTCCCGCTGGAGGCGATCCGGACAAACGCCATCGGCGCGGATAATGTCATGAATGCGGCTTTGTCCTGCAACGTCAAGAACATGATCGTGCTGAGCACCGATAAGGCCGTTTATCCCATCAATGCGATGGGGATGTCCAAGGCGCTGATGGAAAAGCTCATGATCGCCAAGGCGCGGGCGCATGGGAATGTGGGAACGATCTTCTGCGGCACCCGCTACGGCAACGTCATGGGATCGCGGGGTTCCGTCATTCCCCTTTTCATCAGCCAGATCCTGGCGGGCGAGCCCTTGACCATCACCGATCCTAACATGACCCGATTTATGATGTCCATCGATGATGCGGTGGATCTTGTCGTGTATGCCTTCGAGCATGGAAATCCGGGCGATGTCTTTGTCCAGAAGGCACCAGCAGCGACCATTGAAACGCTGGCCAGGGCGCTGAAGAAGTTGTTCAAGGCCGACAACGAAATTCGCATCATCGGCACTCGGCATAGTGAAAAGCTTTATGAAACGCTGCTGACACGGGAGGAAATGGCCCGCGCGGAAGATATGGGGGATTATTACCGGATCCCTGCGGATATCCGCGACCTGAACTATGCCTGCTATTTCACCGAGGGTGAGACAGAGGTAGCTGGCCATGAGGATTACCATTCCCATAATACGCGCCAGTTGGATGAGGACGGACTGATTGAGTTATTGCTTAAACTGGATTTTGTGAGGTCGTCCCTGGAGACGGGGAAGATGGTTTTGTGAAGCAGAGGTCAGAGATCAGAAGCCAGAGGTCAGAAGAAAAGAGTGACGAGTAAAATGAAAATATTAGTGACGGGGGCGAAGGGTTTCATTGGGAAGAACCTGATTGTCTCCCTTAAACGAAGGGACGACGTTGACGTCATCGAATACGATCTGGACTCCCCGGCAGGTCTCCTGGAGGAAGGGCTGGCCAAGGCGGATGTAATTTATCATCTGGCCGGGGTGAATCGGCCGGAGCGGGTTGAGGAATTTACGGAAGGAAATTTTGATTTGACGCGGCAGGTCTGCGATGCCTTGCGGCAGTTGGGTCGCATGCCCCTGCTTGTGCTTTCCTCCTCCACCCAGGCCGCTTTGGACAATCTCTACGGGCTTTCCAAGCGCCAGGCGGAAGAGGCCGTGTTCGACTTTGGCAGGGAAACAGGGGCCTCGGTCTTTGTTTTTCGCCTGCACGGTGTCTTCGGCAAATGGTGCCGACCCAACTACAATTCCGTGGTGGCCACCTTCTGTCACAACATCGCCCGCGATCTGCCCGTCGCCATCTCCGATCCGACAAGAGAAATCGAACTGGTTTATGTTGATGATGTGGTCCGTGCCTTCATTTCAGAGATCGGAGATCGGATGTCAGAGATCAAAGGGAAGGGTGAGGAAAGCAGAGGTCAGAGGACAGAGACCGGAGAGCAGAAGTCAAGAGGAGCGTACCGTGAGGTCGAACTAGTTTTCAGAGTTCGACTTGGGGAATTGGCCGATACCATTCGGGCATTTCGGGAATCCAGGACGACCTTGTATGTTTCTGACTTTAGTGATCCGTTCGTGCGTCGGCTATATGCAACCTATGTTTCTTATCTTCCCGTGGATTCTTTTGCCTATGCATTGACCCAGAGGTCCGATCCCCGGGGCGAACTGGCTGAGCTGCTGAAATCGCCCCGCATCGGGCAGATTTTCGTGTCGCGCACCCGGCCTGGTTTCACGAGGGGCAACCATTATCATGATACAAAGGCGGAGAAGTTTGTCGTCATGGAAGGGGATGCGATGATTCGGTTTCGCCATATAAGACCAGATGTCAACGATCAGAGGACAGAGGTCGGAGAGCAGAGATCAGATGTTATTGAATATCCAGTTTCCGGCCGTGAGTTCCGCGTGGTCGATATCCCGCCTGGCTACACTCATTCCATCGAGAACGTGGGTCAAAACGATCTGATCGTGCTCTTCTGGGCGGCTGAGATACTCAATCCTGAGAAACCGGATACTTACTTCGAAGAAGTAGTATAAAGATAGAGATCAGAGGACAGATGTCAGAAAGAAAGAGAGAGATCAGCGGGCAGAGATCAGAGATCAGAAGCTAGGCGGTAGGGGTGGTAAGTGCAGATTAAGTCAGCCAAAGAATTAACTGTTTATGAAAAAGCTTATCGACTTGCTATGCTGGTTTATCAAGTAAGCAAGAATTTTCCGGCTGAAGAAAGATTTGCGTTGACAAGCCAAATTAGACGCTCTTCCCGCTCTGTGTGCTTAAATTTAAGAGAAGCTTGGGCCAAACGTCGCTACGAGGCCCACTTTATCAGTAAATTAACCGATTGTGATGGAGAAAATAGTGAGACGAATTCATCATTGGATTTTGCCTTAGACTGTGCTTACATAACCGAAATTGAACATATTGAAATGTCAAAGCTCTGCGAAGAAATCGGGAAAATGCTTGGCCGTATGATCAAAGAGCCGGGCAGTTTTCTGACCGCTGTTCGCTGATCTCTGACATCTGGGGGTAATATGAAGGTAGCTACAATCGTCGGCACCCGGCCGGAAATCATCCGCCTGAGCCGGGTGATCGCCGCGCTGGAACGTTATACAGACCATATCCTCGTCCATACGGGCCAGAATTACGATTATGAATTAAACCAAGTGTTTTTCGATAATCTGGAGATGCGGGCGCCGGACCACTTTCTGGAGGCGGCGGGGAAAACCCCGGCGGAAACCGTCGGCCTCGTCATCGCGAGGGTGGACGAGGTGCTGGCCTCTGAAAAACCGGACGCGATTTTGATTCTCGGGGACACGAACAGTTGCTTGGCGGCCTACCCGGCGAAGCGGCGTAAGATTCCCGTATTTCACATGGAGGCGGGAAATCGTTGCTTTGATCAGCGCGTGCCGGAAGAGATCAACCGCAAAATTGTGGATCACATCAGCGACATCAACATGCCATACAGTTCCATCGGTCGCGAGTATCTCCTGCGCGAGGGGTTATCGCCGGATCGCGTGATCAAGACGGGCAGCCCCATGTTCGAGGTGCTTCATTACTACCTGCCCAAAATCCAGAAGTCAGGGATCAGAGGTCAGCTAAAGCTCAAAGACAAAGATTATTTTGTGGTGAGCTGCCACCGGGAAGAAAATGTTGATGATGAGAGCAACTTTCGGAGGCTTATCGAAATATTGCAGGGATTGGTCGTTTCTTACGGCAAGCGTGTCATCATGACCACACATCCCCGCACAAGAAAACGTATCGAGCAGGAAGGGATCGAATTGCCAAAGCTTGTGGAACTGCACAAGCCCTTCGGGCTGATCGATTACGTGAAACTCCAGATGAACGCCCATGCCGTCCTCTCGGACAGCGGCACCATCACTGAGGAATCGTCGATTCTAAATTTTCCCGCTCTCAATATTCGCCAGGCCCATGAGCGGCCGGAGGGAATGGAGGAAGGGGTTGTGATGATGGTGGGTTTGAACTGGGCGCGGGTGCAGGATGGCCTCGCCATCCTGGAAGGCCAACCCCGGGGCGCGGAGCGATCCCTTCGCTTGGTCCGGGATTATGATGTACCCAATGTCTCGGAGAAAATCATCCGGATAATCCAGAGCTATACCGATTACGTCAACCGGGTGGTTTGGCATAAGCCCGTCTGAAAAAATCCCACAAGAAATATCCACGCGACGAGGTTGATGAAAATCCTCATTCTCACCCAGTGGTATCCGCCCGAACCCGGATTGCTCGTTCAGGAACTCGCCCAGACTCTGATAGCGCATGGGCACCAGGTTACGGTGCTAACAGGTTTCCCGAATTACCCGTCTGGACAGTTGTATCCCGGCTATCGGTTACAGCCTCTGCAAAGGGAGACGATCGCCGGGGTTCCGGTTGTACGGGTCCCGCTCTATCCGGAACATAGCCATTCGGGGATCAAGCGCGCCTTGAATTATCTATCCTTTGCCGCATCCGCGGCCACATTGGGCTGGGTCTCCGTATCCAAACTCGATGTCATGTTCGTGTATCATCCTCCCCTGACCATCGGCATCCCCGCCTATATCCTCAGCCGCCTCTGGCGAATCCCTTTTATTTACCAAATCCAGGACATGTGGCCGGAGACCCTCAGCGCGACAGGGATGTTGAAAAATGCCGCCGCTCTAAAGACCGTTGGTAGTTTTGCCAAGTGGGTTTATGAAAAGGCCACCGCGATTTGCGTCATCTCGCCGGGCTTCCGTGACAATCTGATCGAGAAAGGTGTGCCTGCCGACAAAATTCATGTCATCTCCAATTGGGTTGATCCTGAAGCGTATTATGTCGCTGATCCGGACCCCGATCTGGCTGAAGAGCTTGGATTGAGCAACCGGTTCAACGTGATGTTTGCGGGTAACATAGGAGAAGCGCAGGGGTTGGGAGCGGTATTGGAAGCGGCAAAATTGCTTCGCGATCTAAAGGATGTTCAGTTTGTCCTGGTCGGCGATGGAGTGGCATTGCCAGGATTGAAACAGACGGCAATCGATCATGGCCTGAATAATGTGTTGTTTCCTGGGCATTATGCCCAGGACCGCATGCCTGCGTTATACGCCTTGGCGGACGTGCTGCTTGTTCATCTGAAAGACGATCCACTGTTTCGCATTACCATCCCTCACAAGACCCTGACTTACCTGGCCAGCGGGAAGCCTATCTTGGCGGCTGTCGCAGGCGATACAACCAAAGTCGTCACAGAAGCCGGCGCAGGTCTTGGGTGCCCGCCCGGCAACCCGGAGGCATTGGCGGAATCGGTGCGAAAGTTCTATCATCTTGATCGAGAAGAACTTCAACGCATGGGAATGAACGGCAGGCGAGCAGCACAAAATCT
>Ga0209540_10002195_pt1 | contig 13997 bp, 8 predicted proteins | sample BarGraIncu01121A_FD_184501 | JGI IMG/M metagenome (GOLD analysis project Ga0209540, IMG submission 184501) | Arctic peat soil microbial communities from Barrow, Alaska - Barrow Graham LP Incubations 011-21A (SPAdes) (version 2) | ecosystem: Environmental > Terrestrial > Soil > Wetlands > Peat... | reverse complement strand
GTGGCCGAAGATCCGCGGCAGGTACTTGCCCAGACGTTGCTCGGCCCACGGATCCCAGCGGTAGATGTGAAGGTCCGTGCCACACAGGGAGACGGCCTCGAGGCGAATCAGCACTTCGCCGGGCCGCGGGCGCGGAACGGGGACCTCGCGCAACTCGGCGCCGGCCTCGGGCCGAGCCTTGACGAGCGCCCGCATGGTCTTGGGGATGCGCAGGTCGATCGCCGTGGCGGTGGCAATTAGCGTTGCCGAGTCGGCGCCATCGGCATCGGCAACGCCGGCAGAGGCGGCGCTGCGCGCAGCCGCTGGACCTCGATCGCTGACCACGCGTCGATTGTGCCACTTGTCAGCGGAGGTGGCCGCCGGACACGAAGAAAAGCACGTGGGGCGCCGGTATCCCGGCGCGACTCAACCTGCGCTCTCGGCGTTATTCGGCGCCGCAATTGAAGGACCATCACTGCCGGGTCGGGCATAGTGGGCTCGGAATCGCTGCAGCAAGGCCGTGTATTCGAGTTCCTCGGTGCGCTCGAGAAGCCAGTCTGAGCCAGCCAGGTCGGGTCCGATTCCGACCGCGAACATCCGGGCGGCCTTTATCGCCTCGATGCCCACCTGCGCATCCTCGACGGCGGCACAGTTCTCAAACGGAAGGCCGAGCATCTCGGCGGCGCGGAAGAACACCTCTGGGTCCGGCTTGCCCTTGACGAGGGTGGCGGGGTCCACGATTGCATCGATCAGGTGGGCGATTTCGAGCCGCCGGACGATCTCAAACACGTTGTGACTCACAGAAGCGATGGCGGTTCGGACGCCGCCAGCCCTGAGCGCGGCGAGCAGCTCCTCCATGCCAGGCAGCAGATCGCCCGGCTTGATCGTCCGAACGAGCTCTCCGAAGTATTCGTTCTTCTGGCTGGCTAGACGTTCTTTCTGCTCGGCCGGCAGTTCGACCTGGGCGTGGTCGAGGATGATGTCCAGGCTTCCCAGCCTGCTTACGCCCTTCAGACGCTCGTTCACTCCTCGATCGAACTCCAGCCCGAGTTCGTCCGTGAGGTGCTTCCAGGCGAGGTAGTGGTACTCGGCCGTGTTTGTCAGAACTCCGTCAAGATCGAAGATGACCCCTTGGAGTTCGGGCACCAGGCTGGCCGAGACGGGCTCGCCGCATCTCAGCTCGACGGTTCGTGCGCGATGGGCGATGGAGAGTGGGGCCCCTTCGAGGAGCACATAGGTCGCTTCATGATGTGTCAGGGCGACCTCGAGAAGGCGGCCGTGGAAACGCAGCCGGAATCGCATTCCGGTCAAGCGCTCGGGAAGCCGGGGATCGAAGCTCAGCCGAGGTTGGCGGTCCCGCATTCCCGCGAAGCCGTACACGAGCGACATCCACGTGCCGGCCATGGCGGCGGTGTGGACTCCGGCCGTTGTGTTGCCGCCGACGTCGTCGAGGTCCATCCGGGCCGTTCGCCGGAAGTACGAGTAGGCCAGCTCGGTATAGCCGACCTCCGTCGCGGCCATGCTCTGGATGCACGGAGCAAGCGACGAGTCGCCCGTGGTCAATGGGTCGTAGTAGTCGAAGTTGCGCTTCTTCTCCGCCATCGTGAAACGTTCCGGCAGTAGGACCTGGGCCAGCACCACGTCGGGCTGCTTGAGCACCTGGAAGCGGTACACGTTGAGCGGGTGGTAATGAAGGAGGAGCGGATAGTTCTCGGGCGGTGTCGCCTCGAAATCCCAGACGGCGCGTGTCAGGAACAGGTCATCCTGGGCGTGTATGCCGAGGCCGCGGTGAAACGGCAGACGCATCCGCGCCGCGGCGCTAGCCCATTCCTCCACCTCGGCGGTCGCGAGCGATATGGCCGACGCGATCTCCCGGTACTCGTCCGGAGCCGTGGTCGCAAGATCCCGCGCCACCGAGAAGGCGTACTCGAGGTTCCACTGCGCCATCAGGTTCGTGTAGAAGTTGTTGTTGACCAGCGCGGTGTACTCGTCGGGGCCGGTGACCTCGTTGATGCAGAAATCGCCGCCCTGTTCGGCCACGTAGGACCCGAGGTTGCGCCAGAATCGCGCCGTCTCGAACAGCAGCTCGGCGCCTCCCTCGAGCAGCAGCGAGCGATCGCCGGTCGCCGAGACGTACTTCGCCAGAGCGAACGCAATGTCGGCGTTGATGTGGTACTGCGCGGTGCCGGCGGGGAAGTACGGCGAGGTCTCCTCGCCGGCGATCGTCCGCCAGGGGAACAGCGCGCCGAGGTGCCCGAGTTCGCGGGCGCGACTCCGCGCCTTGTCCAGGGTTCGGCAGCGGAACTCGAGGAGCGATCGCGCGATGTTCGGGTGGGTGTAGACGAAGAAGGGGAGGCAATACGTTTCCGTGTCCCAGAAGTAGTGGCCCTCGTAGCCCTCGCCGGATACGCCCTTTGCCGCGATGCTCGTCCGTCCGTTGCGGCCGGCGGCCTGCAGAAGGCAGAAGAGGTTGAAGCGGATCCCCTGCTGAAGGCCGTCGTCGCCGTCGATGCGGACGTCGGCCGTCTGCCAGTAGCGGTCGAGCTCGTCGCGTTGCTCGGCCGCGAGGATCTCGAACCCGGACGCCTTGGCGGCAGCCGCGTCGTGTAGTGCGGCATCTGCCAGGTTGTCGGCAAGGTGCTCAAGGGATGTGCGATAGGCGATGTACTTCGTCAGTCTGATGGGTCGTCCAGCCTCGGCGGTGCCGGCGAGGGTGAACCGGACGCGAGTGGTGCCGGCCTGAGAGTCCGGCCCCACTACGGCTTGCATCTCGCCAATGCTCCACGCGTGATCCACTGCCGCGGCCACCGCGTTGCCGCTGTTGCGAGCTCGCTGGACGAGCACGCCTGTGAAGCTGGTCGCCTGCGTGTCCACAACGGGCAACGATTGGGAGCCGAGGCGAGTGCCCATTCTCGGGTCGTCGTCGGACTGCTGGTTGTCCGTCGTGCCGTTTATCAGCGACTCGAACCGCACCGGAGCGTCGCTGTCGCAGAGAGTCACTACGTAGTCTATGGCGGCGATCTCACAACGGGTCAGGGAGACGAGGCGGCGAATCTGGATGTCGGCAAGGACGCCCTTCGGTGAGCGCCAACGAACATGGCGGGACAGAACGCCTTCGCGGAGATCCAGTAGCCGCTCGTACTGCTCGATCCGGCCGGTCCTGAGGTCGAAGCGCTCGTCGCCGATGAAGAGCCGGATCGGCTTCGCGTCGGCGACGTTGAGCATCACCTGGCGGGTCTTCGCGTATCCGTACGCCGGCTCGGGATAGACGATCTCCTCCTCCTCGAAGAATCCATTGATGTACGTGCCATCCACGACGCCGTATTCGCCCTCCTCGAAGTTGCCTCGGAAGCCGATGTTGCCGTTGCCGAGGGCGAATATCGCCTCGTTGCGGCCGAGACCCGAGGGGTCGAAGGCCGTCTCGCGGATCCGCCAGACGTCGATGGGGTAGGCCGGATCGCAGTGCAGGTTGCCGCCGGCCTTCGGTCCGGTCGACTCGGCACCGGTCGGACCAGCCGCTTCAGAACGAATCACGCCATCCTCGCCCGCAAGAATTCTGCTACATCGCTGCGCGTCTCAGCTGTCATCAGGGGCCCCTTCAGGGCCCACCGACGCGGCCATTGATAACGCCATTTAGTGACGCGCGTTAGCTAATCACAGCGGATGGCAGCAAGTCAAGATGCCATTCGAGCGGAAGGCAAGTCGTTGGTTCCAGGTCGGCCCATTCAGGTCCTTTTCCCGGCGTCTCGTGATCAATGTCGGCCACGGACCGTTGGCTCGACCCTGCCGAGGAGTCCGGCGGACCCTGTGAGAATCCACTTGACGGCGCCCTAGGCTTGTGTTTATCTACGACGCGTCAGTAACAGGTGTTAGTGGTACCGCAGTCGATCTCGTCGCCCTTCCCATTACTGACATGTCGGGGGCTGGGCTGCGCTAGAGGAGTGGAGAGGCATGGTTCGTGGCCGGCCGACGAGCATGGACGTTGCTCGTCTTGCGGGTGTCTCTCGGACCACGGTTTCGTTCGTGCTGAACGCACGGGACGATATGTCGATTAGCCCGGCCACACGCGAGCGCGTCCTCGAAGCAGCGAGCGCACTTGGCTACCACGCCAACGCCCCGGCGAGCCAGCTCGCCCGCGGCTCCAGCCTGACGATTGGTTTGGTGTTGCGCCAGGATCCCGGACAGGTTGCCTCCGACGCGCTCCTGCCGCAGACCGTCCAAGGTGTCGGCGACGCGGCGCGAGGGGCCGGCTACCAGGTGCTCGTCGAGTCGCTGCCACCTGCGCCGGGGGGCTATCGTCGGTTGCTCCAGTCGCGTCGTGTCGACGGGTTGATTGTCTCCGGCCCCCTCGCCGACGACGCCGAGCTTCGTCGGGTCTTCGACGATGGCTTTCCGATCGTGCTGCAAGGCCATGTGCCGATGCTGAGCTGCCCGAGCGTGGACGTGGACAACGTCGCTGGGGCCAAGGCAGCGGTCCGGCACCTGATCGACGGCGGCCACACGAGCATCGCCATGATCACCAATGCGCCACTGACCTACACATCCGCCTCGGAGCGCCTCGCCGGGTACCAGCTTGCCCTGACGGAGGCCGGTATCGAGTTCGATCCCCGACTGGTGGCCGAGGGGGCATTCGTGGCGCAGAGCGGTTTCGCGGCAATGGCGATGCTGCTCGAAGCGCGCCCGTTCACGGCCGTCTTCGTAGCGAGCGACGTCCTTGCCCTCGGCGCGATGGGAGCTATCCGTGCCGGTGGCCTTCGGATTCCCACTGACATCTCGATGGTCGGCTTCGATGACATTCCGCTGGCGGCGTACTTCGATCCACCGCTAACGACAGTCAGCATGCCCGCCTACGCCCTGGGCAAGACAGCCGGAGATCTGCTGCTTGCCCAGATACGAGGCGAAGCCGTGCCGCAGCGCACCTTGCTCGACACGGAATTGAAGGTCCGAAAGTCGGTCGGCCCCAAAGCCAGCCGGCGGCAACCCCACCGGAGGGCGGACATGACGGCTTCCGAGCGTTCGTAATGGGGACGCTCGAGCTGAGGAATAAGGGACGGGCCCCAATGCCCGGTGAACAAGGAGGCTTGGAGTGTTCTCGGTCAAGCTGATTCCAAACAAGCTGCGTAGGCCAATGGCCTTGATGGTCGTGGCCGTATTCGCTGCGTCGGCGTGCAGCAACGGTGCAGCGTCTCCCACGGCGACCAATGCGACCACGCCGACGACGGCGCCCGGTCAGTCGGCCGCGGTGCCGACCGCAACGATCACACCGACGACGGGCCCGATCACAGGGTCGGTGACCGTCATGGGGACGTGGGCCGGCGACGAAGAGACCTCGTTCCGGGCAATGATCCAGCCCTGGGTGAATCAGACCGGCGTTCAGGTCAAGTACACCGGCACGCGCGACCTCAACGCGAGTCTTTCGCAGGGCATCAAGACGGGCAATCTGCCCGACATGGCCGGCATCCCCGGCCCGGCGCAGATGGTTGAGTATCAGACGGCCGGCAAGCTCGTCGACCTCACCAACATCCTCGACACTGCCACCTACATGGCGAACAATTCGAAGGGTCTCACTGACCTCGGCACGATCAACGGCAAGATCTACGGCGTCTTCATCAAGGCTGCCGTGAAGGGTCTGATTTGGTACAGCCCCAAGACGCTGGACCTCTCGGCAGGCGCGCCGAAGACCTGGGCTGATCTACAGACGCTGGCCACCGCCAGCAAGGCCAAGGCCAAGGCCACCTGGTGCGTCGGGCTCGAGTCAGGCGCCGCCAGCGGTTGGGCCGGCACCGACTTCATCGAAGATATCGTTCTCCGGAGCGCCGGACCAGACGTCTACAAGCAGTGGTACCAGGGCAAGATCAAGTGGTCTGATCCTAAGATCAAGGCTGCCTTCCAGACCTACGGCGATGTCATCAAGGCGTCGTACGGCGGCCCGGACTACATCCTTGGCACCAACTTCGGCAACGGCGGCGACCAGCTCTTCAGCACCCCGCCCGGCTGCCTCTTCCACCACCAGGCCAGCTTCATCACCGGTTTCTCCAAGTTCAAGACCGGCGTTGCAGGCACCGACTACGACTTCTTCCCGTTCCCGGACATCGATCCGGCCTACACCGGAGCGGTCGAAGGCGCCGGCGACCTGTTCAGCATGTTCCACGACACGCCGGCCGCTCGCTCCCTCATGGCTTACCTCGTAACCCCTGCAGCCCAGTCGATCTGGGTTGCTCGCGGCGGCGCGCTATCGCCGAACAAGCTCGTCACCAACTACCCAGACAGCGTCTCCCGCAGGTCCGGCGAGTTGCTCGCGAACGCCACGATCTTCGCGTTTGACGCTTCCGACAGCATGCCCACGGCCATGAACGCCGAGTTCTTCAAGGAGATCCTCGTCTTCGTGAAGGATCCGACCAAGCTCGACGCCGTCCTCGCCGACTTGGACAGCATCCAGGCCAGCGCGTACAGCAGCTAGTTCCTAGCGCCCACTAATCCCGCTCGCCAGGCGCTTCTCTGGCCTTGGCGAGCGGTATCGGGTGTAAGAGGTGCGGGCCAGGAAGGGATCTTTCTCCCTTTCGATCCTGACTTGGCCCGCCCTCGATCATGTGAGGCAGCGACGGATGGATCCCCGGCTCGTAACGGCCCTTGAGGCGCTAGTCGGCGTGCCCTTGGTTCTCGTCGGCTACATCATGGCGACGGAGTATCTCGTACGTATGGCGCGGGGTCGGTGGCGCGACAGGATCCGGCCCTGGCTCTGGCTCACGCCGGCTCTCGTCATCTTGACGTCATTTCTCATCGCCCCGACGATTCAGACAATCTGGATGAGCCTGCACAACAAGAACGGCACGCTGTGGCAGGGTTTGGATAACTACGCCTGGTTCATGAATGGGCCGGGCATAGCCTCACTTGTGAACAACGTTCTGTGGGTGGTTGGCCTGACGATGGGCACGATCACCATCGGCCTCGCGGTAGCGGTTCTGGCCGACCGCGTCCGATATGAGTCGGTTGCCAAGTCGATCCTCTTCATGCCGATGGCGATCAGCGCGGTGGCGTCGGGACTCATCTGGAAGTTCATGTACTGGTACCAGATTGCGGGGACGCCACAGACCGGTGTTCTGAACGAAGGCTTGACACACGTGGGCGTCGCTCCGGTGGCCTTCCTGACAAACCCCGACTACAAGATCACCACGTTCGCACTCATCTTCGTCATGGTCTGGATGTGGACGGGCTTCTCGATGGTCATCATTTCCGCGTCGCTCAAGTCGATCAGCCCTGAGCTGCTCGAGGCGGCCCGCGTGGATGGCGCGACCGAATGGCAGGTCTTCAGGGGCATCACCCTGCCCCTCCTGGCCCCGACGCTGGCGGTCGTTTCGACAACGATGATCATCACCGCGCTGAAGACCTTCGACCTCGTCTACACGCTGACGGCGAACGGGTCGTACGACACCCAAGTCATCGCCAACGAGATGTACAACCAATATTTCAAGTTCAACAATGATGGGCGCGGTGCAACGCTCGCTGTCGTCCTACTGCTCATCATCATCCCCGTGATGCTGTTCAACATCCGTCGTTTCAGGGCCCAGGAGGGGATACGATGACGTCGACTTCTGCGGCCCCGTCCCAGGCGAAAGGTGGCTTCGGACTCCGTCGATTGCGGTGGCCCGTTCACCTGACCCTCGGTGTTCTCTTGTTCATCTGGCTCATGCCGACGATCGGCGTGTTCATCAACTCATTCCGGTCGGCAGACGCGATCAATACAAGCGGATGGTGGACGATCTTCACCAACCCCGGCGGGCTTACGGTCGATAATTACAGCCAGGTTATCGGCCAGGAGGACCTGGGGTCTAAGTTCCTCAACAGCCTCTACATCACCATTCCTGCGACCGTCATTCCGACGATGATTGCGGCCTTTTCGGCCTATGCCTTCGCCTGGATGCGCTTCCCCGGCAAGAACTTGCTGTTCCTGCTTCTGGTCGCGCTCATCGTGATCCCTCTCCAAACCACGTTTATTCCCATCGGGCAATTCTTCAACAACTTCCTTGGCACCGGCACCAACATCAATGGGTCGTTTCTGGCTGTCTGGCTCGCCCACACGGCCTACGGACTACCCTTCGCGATCTACCTACTTCGCAACTTCATGGCCGACCTGCCACGTGAGGTGCTCGAGTCAGCCTACATTGACGGAGCCAGCCCGGTCCAGGCGTTCTTCCGGCTGGCGCTACCGATGAGCGTCCCGGCCATTGCGTCGCTGGTGATCTTCCAGTTCGTGTTTGTGTGGAACGATCTGCTCGTCTCACTCATCTTCATAGGACCCAACACGGAGAACCAGCCGCTCACTCAGGCACTGTCGAGCCTCGTTAGCTCGTACGGGAGCGGATGGCAGTACCTCGCCGCGGCGGGCTTCGTCGCTATGATCGTGCCGCTGATGGTGTTCCTCGCCTTGCAGCGGTACTTCGTTCGCGGCATTTCTTCGGGGTCCGTCAAGGGGTAAGCAAGACGGGCAACGAAGCCGAAACAGCCAGCCGTCGTGAGACGGCTGGCTGTCTTTGGGAAGCGGGCGCTAATGGGGATGCGTCCGGTCCCGTGCCAGTCTAGCGTGACCCGCCGGTGAGACGCGCCCTTCACGGATCGATACTTCGGAGAGCGAGCGCGCCCGTCGGAAGCAAAGCCACTGGATGTGAGGGAGCGCCGCTCCGCCCCAGTTACTGGTGAATCGTGATCGCAAGGTCGCCGCTCTTGCGCACGACCTCCGCGCTCGTGGTGCCGTGCCGCCGGCGGAACAGGAGATCCACCGACGCCCCACCGACTCGGAGGTTGTCTATGGTCACCTCGCTGAGCCAGGTCGGCAAGTGGGGTCGCAGCAGCTCGAGCTCGCCCCGGGCTGCGTTGGCACGAAAGCCGAGCATCGAACTCAAGATATGGAGAGGCGCACCGGCGGCCCATGCCTGCGGCGAACATGCGACCGGATACGGGACTGGCGCGTCGATGTCCGTCCGAGCGAAACCGCAGAACAGCTCGGGGAGCCGGAAGCCATCGAATCTCTGGGCGGCCTCGAAGATGCTCCCAGCGAGCTGGTTTGCAGCCTCGTCGAAGCCGTAGCGCTTGAGGCCAGCGATGACGAGGGCGTTGTCATGCGGCCAGACTGAACCCAAGTGGTAGCTGATTGGGTTGTAGCCCGGCTGGCGGGAGGCGTACGTCCGGATGCCCCAACCTGAGTCGAGGTCGGGCGCCGTGAGTCGAGCCATCACGGCGGCGGCCCGATCCACACCGACCATACCGCTCCACAGGCAGTGCCCGACGTTCGACCCGACTGCGTCCGCGGCGTGACCGTCCCGGCCGATCGCCATTGCGTAGAACTGGAGGTCCGGCAGCCAGAACGCCGCCTCGAAGCTGGCACGGAGATCCGCCGCCTCCCGTCGGAGCCGTGTAGCGAGTTCGGTCTCCCCGCGCATATCGGCAAGACCGGCCATCCGAAGCTTCGCGTCGTATACATAGCCCTGGACCTCCGCGAGCGCGATGGGCGGTTCAGTCGTGGCGCCCGTCCGGTCCCGGACCGAGTCTTCAGAATCCTTCCAGCCCTGGTTGACCTGGCCTTCTGGCGAGCGGCGCTCATATGTCACGAATCCATCCGCGCCGGTGCCGTAATCATCGATCCAGCGAAGCGCGGCGAGGGCGTGCGGCCATAGCCGATCGACCAGGCCGCGGTCACCCGTCCAGTCGTACGTAGCGCCGAGAAGCACGAGCCAGAGCGGCGTCGCATCGACAGTTCCGTAGTACGGCAAATATGGAAGTTCGCCGGCTCGGGCCATCTCACCCGTCCGCAGCTCGTGCAGGATCTTGCCCGGCTCCGCGTCCCGCCAGTCATCGACCGTATCCGCCTGGCGCGGCGCCAGTATCTCCAGCGCTTCGATCGCGATCTCGGGTCGAAACGCGAGCGTCTGCAGGCCGGTGATGATGGCGTCCCGTCCGAAGAGAGTCGTGTACCAGGGAACGCCAGCGGCGACGTATCGCTCCCCCGGATTGGGCCCGTCGGTCGTCAGCAGGCGGAGGTCGGCCAGGCTGCGCTGGATGACCAGATCGAACAGCTCGTTGTCCGAGGCAATCCTGGCAAAGCCCTTGCTCCAGGCTCGATAGTCGGCCTCGCCTGCGGCCGGGTCGATTGTCGGGCAGGGCGGGAACGGCTCGCCGCCAGTCGGGCCGCCACGTCCTGTACCGCCGGAGGATTGGCGGTCCGTCCGCGTCGGAGAGGACCCAAAGGAGGGCGTCAGCGCGGTCCATATCCGCCAATCGACGCTGACGTCTCCTCCAGCGGCGATGTCCCGCTCCCAGCGCACGATCGCCGCACCATCGCCTGCTACAGTCGCCGCGGAGATCGCATTCGGTGAAGTCGCCTCCAGGTAGGTCCAGCGTGTCCGGCCGTCCAGGCCCTCGTACCGGAACGTCATGCGCCCGTCGTCCCGCACCAGGATGGGAAAGTGAATCCCTCGCGACGGCCGAACATGCCCGCGAACCTCGAAGATGTCGGCATCGTCCACGTCCATCAGCAACTCTATGGTCACAGGTGCCGAACACTGGGCGTAGTTGGCGATGCGCAGCCGCTCATGCAGCCCGCCGGACAGGACTCGCTCGCGCCTGATTCCGAGCGACTCTCGCGTCAGCGCCAGAGTCGCGTCCGGCGCGCCCCGATCCGGGTGGTGGACAGAGTCCGCGTTCGTCATTTGGATCGTGCCGCGGTAGCCCTTGTCCGCGCCGAGCAGGACCGGCCGGCCGCCGTTGATCCGAACCGCGAGGTATGACACAACGCGGGTGTCACCCGAATAGAGTCCGAGACCGCGGGAGTCGGGATAGACGTCGCCCAACTCGTCCGCGAGCAGATAGATATCACCGCGCTTGAGGACGCGGACTCCCCCGAGATCGGTGGCGCGGATGATTTCCGTCGGGCTGGTGGGAATCTCGCGGATTGTTTCGGACCGGCTGGTCAAGTCTCATTCTCCCAATCACGTCGACAGCCGCGCTCCGCCCCCGGGGATCAATACTGTCCAGCCACCATAAGTCGCTCACGGCATCGCCGCTGCCACTCCGCTGCCGGCTCGGGCCGCTTGCCCCTCCATGAAGCGGGCCGCCGGCGAACCTTCGGGCGCGCGGCCATCCTCGTCGGTGATCGGGTTCGTGAGGGTGCCGATGTGCTCGACCTCGACCCGAACGAGGTCGCCCGGTTCCAGGAACATCTGTGGCTCGCGGAAGACACCGACGCCACTCGGCGTGCCTGTGACGATGATGTCGCCCGGATCGAGGGTTACCTCCTGGCTGATGAGCGAGATCAGTTCCGCGACGCCGAAGAGCAGGTCGCCGGTGCTGCCGTCCTGCATCTGGAACGGCTTGTTGGCCTGCGGCCCCGACGCCGCGGTCCGCCAGCTCTTGACGCGCAGCCCACGTCCATCGCCCACCTCGCGGGCGGGCATCAGCGCGGGACCGAGCGGCAGGAACGTGTCCGAGCTCTTAGCCCGAAGCCACTGCCCGTCGCCCTTCTCTCCGGGGCGAAGCGCCTTCTTCTGGCCCTGCCAGTCGCGGGCGGTGATGTCGTTGGCCACGGTGTAGCCGGCGACGTGACTCAGGCCTTCCGCCGCGCTGACGTGGCTCGCGCGCCGCCCGATGATGACCGCCAACTCGGCCTCCATGTCCAGGGCATGAGTGCCGGCCGGTCGACGGATCGGGTCGCCGTCGCCGACGACCGCGTTGGCGAACATCGAGAAGAGGGTGGGTCGATCTGGCCGCTCCAGCCCCTGCTCGCGGATGTGGTCGAGGTAGTTGTATCCGATGCCGATGATCTTGCCCGGTCGTGGAATCGGGGGGGCCAGCCGAACCGTCGCCGGGTCGAGGGCTGTCTCCTCGAGCGCCGCTGCGTCGGCCTGCCCGAGGGCTTCACGGATCGCACCGAGTCCTGGGTCGAGGGCCAGGACCGTTGCCAGGTCCAGGCCATTGATCTCCTCGGCCAGCCTGTCCGGCACCAACAAAGCCAGTGCCAGCAGCGGCAGCAGACGTCCGCTGGCCAACACTACTGCCACCTGGTGGAGGTGGGGATCGGCTGCAAAGCCGGTCGGGGGTTGGATCGTCACCAGTCGCATCGGAGTCCCTCCATCTGCGCCGTGTCGCAGGAACGCGTTGCTCGATCGCCGAGCGCGCGTCCATTCTGGCACGGGCGTGGTGCTACGGACGGCCCAACGTTGACAGTCACTCCTCGCGCCGATAGCGTGCGAGGACTGGCGGCCCTCGCGAGACGAGCCGCCCGGCGACAACGCTGGAGGTCGGCGTGGAAACGAGAAAGGGGCGCGCGCGCATCGCCGACGTGGCGAAGGAAGCGGGCGTGTCGAAGGCCGCGGTTTCGTTCGCCTTCAACAGCCCGGAGCGCCTCAACGCGGCCACGGCCGCTCGGATCCGGGCCGTGGCCGACGCGCTCGGCTACAAGCCGCGCCCCCTGGCCGGGGCCGCCACGCGGACGACGTCGGACGGCGTCACCATCCGAGACGCTCAAACGATCGGCCTGCTGACGCCGCAGGTGCTGAGCGTAGCCTTCGCAAACCCGTTCTACGCCGAATTGTGCGCCGGCGTTGCTGCCCAGACCGACCAAGCCGGTTACGGTCTGCTCTTCGTCTCACCTCTCCACGGCTCCCTCGTGCGCGCCATCGGCCGAGCAACCGTGGATGGGTTCGTCGTCGTCGGGCTGTCGGAGGACCACCCGGAGGTGGGGCAGATCCGACGGGCCGGGCTGCCCATGGTCATCGTTGACGGCGGAGCCCTGCCGGAGCACGGTCTGGTCGAATCGAACGACGAAGTCGGCGCTCGATCGGCCGCCCGTCACCTGCTGAGCCTCGGCCATCGCGAGTTCGTCGTCATCGGTATGGAGCCCAACACGCCGGGCCGGTTCGAGTACTCGGCCGGTCCCATTGAGAGCGTGGCCTGGCGCCGTCTGAGTGGCTACCGCCAGGGTCTCGAGCTGGGCGGCGTCAAGCTCCAGGACGAGCGGATCGTCGTCGGTCCGGCTACGTTCGACGGCGGCGTGGCTGCCTTCCACCGCATCTGGGAGGACGACCTGCGGCCCACCGCCGTCCTGGTCATGTCGGACGTTATGGCGATCGGCGCAATGTGGGCCGCCGGCGAAGTGGGCCTGCGCGTGCCCGAGGACCTCAGCATCATCGGCTTCGACGACCTGAACGTCTCGCGGCATTCGAACCCGCCGCTGACGACCGTCCACCAGCCGATCCGCCAGAAGGGCGAGGAGGCGGCGCGGCTGCTACTGCGAATGATCGCCAACCCGGACATGGAGCGGCCCGAGCACAAGACCCTGGAGACGCGCCTGATGATCCGCGGCTCCACGGCCGCGGTGCCCGGCCACGCTCCGACCGCGGCCCCGCCCGCCCCAGCCCCGTCCCGCGGCCGGCGGTGAATATCAGGCCGCTGACTACGCCACGGCCGGCCGGCCCGGACTGGGTTAGGGACGCGGTCTTCTACCAAATCTTCCCGGACCGATTTGCCTCGAGCCAGCGCGTGCCCAAGCCCGGTGCATTTGAACGGTGGGACGCCCCACCGACCACCCATGGCTTCAAGGGCGGTGACCTGCTCGGGATCGCCGAGCACCTCGACGAGTTGCGCGAACTGGGCATCACCGCGCTCTACCTGACCCCGGTCTTCGCTTCCGCGTCGAACCACCGCTACCACACGTTCGACTACGAGCTGGTCGATCCTCTACTGGGCGGCGACGCGGCTCTGCGCGAGCTGCTGGACGCGGCCCACGCCCGCGGCATGCGGGTCATCATCGACGGCGTCTTCAACCACGCCAGCCGTGGCTTCTGGCCGTTCCACCACGTCTTGGAGAACGGGGCCAGCTCGCCGTATCGCGACTGGTTCTTCCTGGACCCCGAGGTGGGAGCCGGCAAGCGAGGACTCATCGCCTATCCGGGCTCGCGCGAGACGGAGGAGATCGAGCGGCTGCAGGGCGGTCCCGGGTCGGCCTCGCAGCACGTTTTCGGCTATCA
>Ga0209540_10002193_pt1 | contig 14003 bp, 8 predicted proteins | sample BarGraIncu01121A_FD_184501 | JGI IMG/M metagenome (GOLD analysis project Ga0209540, IMG submission 184501) | Arctic peat soil microbial communities from Barrow, Alaska - Barrow Graham LP Incubations 011-21A (SPAdes) (version 2) | ecosystem: Environmental > Terrestrial > Soil > Wetlands > Peat... | reverse complement strand
GCAGTTGACCGCCGGCCGCAGGTGCAGCCACACGGAGGTTGATGCTGTACTTGGCTGTGGGGTCCGGCGGGTTGACCGTATATTCCAGCCATTCGCCGGTGTTGAGCCAACCCACATCGTAACCGCCGCCAGTGTCGCTGGTGGACTCGATTCCCACGTCATCCGAACGGTACGCTCCGCCCGGATTTCCAACGGTGGTGTTATAGTAGGCCACACCTTCGCCACCCGTATCGTAGTTCTCCGCCTCAATGCGTCCGGGCAAAGCGGGCACCACGCCACCGTACGGAAGTTGCGGTTGTGAAAAGACATCAAACTCGGAAAGCGAATAACCGCCGGCCCCGGCGCGTTGCTTGCCCAAGAGGCGGACGTAGCGCGTTCTGCCTGATACGAGGATGTCCTCGACCCCGCCGCCTCCGGTGGTGGTGGTGTAAAGGTCAGTCCAATTCGTGTTGTCCGGAGAGGATTGTATTTCATAGCTGGTGGCATAATTCGTATTCCAGATGAGCCGCACCCGCGAAAGGTCCTTGATCACGCCGAGGTCCACGGCAAGCCATTGCGGATCGGAGGCCTGAGAAGTCCAGGCTGTCGTGGGGTCACCGTCCACGGCCGCTGAGCCGGGCGTGTTGGTGGACAGCACGGAGGAAACGGTGACCGGCTGTTGGAGCGTCGCGTTCGCCAGATCGCTGGAAGGCACCGACGCAACTGTGAACGCCCCGGTCAATCGGATGTCCCGCGAGGAAGCACCGACCGAAACTTGAAAACCGCCTGGCGTCACAATCCAGCCGCGCGCAACCGGATCCCAATTGGCCAGGTCTTCCCAATCCAGATTGAACGTGACGTGCTGCGTCTGGCCCGGCGACAAGGAGATTTTTTGAAAGCCTTTGAGCAATTTCGTCGGCTCACTGGCGGCGGCGGGAAAGCCCAGGTAAAGCTGCGGCACTTCAGCGCCCGTGCGGCCTCCGGTATTGGTCAAATCAAACCCGATTTGGACCTGGCCCGAAGGACTCACGGCGCTGACCGTCAGATTGCTGTAGCCGAAGGTGGTGTAGGACAATCCGAATCCAAACGGGAAAAGCGGAGTCACATTGTTTGTGTCATACCAGCGATAACCCATTTCCAACCCTTCAGAGTAGGCCGCGTGACCGTTGATGCCAGGCCATTGGGCGGTGGTGCTGGTGGGCACCTGGTTTGCGGATGCGGGGATCGTCACGGGAAGTTTCGCCGATGGGTTCACATCCCCGAACAGGACTTGAGCCAGCGCGTTGCCATTTTCCTGTCCCGGATACCACGCCATCACAATTCCCGCGACCTGACTGGCCCACGGCATCAGCGTGGCGGAAGATTCATACATCACGACGATGGTATTCGGGTTGGCGGCGGTCACGGCACTGATGAGGGCGTCCTGGCCGCTGGGCAGGGAAAGGTTGGCGCGATCGGAACCTTCGCTGGTCTGCTGGCCCACACAGACAATCGCCACCTGAGACGTTTGGACGAGGCTCTGGGAGAACCCCGACGAGAAGCTGATGGCGACGCCAGCGCCGGCGCGGCTGATGATTCCCGCCAGCGGCGAGATGTTATAAGGCAGTTTTACGCTCGCGGAACCGCCGCCCACTGAAATCGGTGCCAGGGCCGAGATACCAATCACAGCAATTGAATGCACCGACGAGCTCAGCGGCAGCACGCCGCCGTTGTTTTGCAACAAGACCATTCCCTCCGCGGCGGCGTTGCGCGCAAATAGAACATTGGCTGAGTTCGTCACCGTCGAACCGAGATTTCCAGTGGGAGGATTGTCGAAGAGACCGAATTGAAACATGGTCGTGAGAATCCGCAGCACCATGCCGTCCAATTCCGAAGCCGGAACATTGCCTGATGGAATGCCTCCAAACGGGCCACTATACATGTCCATATCGAGTCCATTATTCATGCCACCCACGGTGGTGAAAGTCGCCCCCCAATCGCTCATGATCCAGCCATTGAATCCATACTCCTTTTTCAAGTCGGTATTGAGCGCTGGCAACTCGCACGCATGAACGCTGTTCACCAGATTGTAAGCGGCCATGACCGCGCCAACCCCGGCCCGCACGGAGGCGAGAAACGGCGCCTCATAGATTTCCTGGAGGGTGCGTTGGTCCACGTCGGCGCTGATCGTTGTGCGGTTGATCTCCTGATCGTTGCACACAAAATGTTTGGCAGTGGCGATGACGCCCTGGCTTTGGATGCCGGGAATTTCCGCCGCGGCCATCGCTCCCGCGAGGTACGGATCTTCACCGTAGCCTTCAAAAGCCCGCCCGTCCTCATACACCCGCGCCATGTTCATCATCGGACCAAGCTGCACCTCCACCCCTTTGCCACGAGCCTCCGCGCCCATCGTGCTGCCGTACTGTCGCGCCAGCGCGACGTCCCAGGTCGCCGCAAGGGTGATCGGGGCCGGAAAGGCAGTCGTGCTGCTGTCTGAGACCCGGACTCCGGCGGGTCCGTCCTGCAAATTCAGTGATGGAATGCCAAGCCGGGCATTGGCGGGAATGTTGCCTACATAGTTCCCAGCAGCCCCGCCGCCCGCGCCGTTGACCATGGCAACTTTTTCACCGAAACTCATGGCTCCAACCAAAAGGGTGGCGCGCTGGCTCGCTGAAAGAGTTGTGTTCGTCCAGGGCTGCTGTGCGGGGAGATGGACTGGCATCGCGCAACAAAACCCGATGAAACAAACCGGGCGAATGACGTTCAGCGGAATCCAAGAGCCTCGCCGTAAAATCGGCGGTTCGGCCCCGACTCGCTCCCGCCTCTTCAGCAAACCAGTTCCACCCGGGAACAAACCCGGCACCATGGTAAAAATCAATTGGCGTATCATAATTAATTGCAGGTTTTCAAAAACCAAGATTCTTAAATCGTGCAGGCTGCTTCACCATCCTGACGGGTGACTTGCGGGAAAAACACCGCACGTTGTCTCATGGTGATTGCAGCCGATAAAAGACGCTGACGTTATTGGGGTCTGGCGATACAACAAACGGATTTGTCGGGCCACCCAGGTCAAACCAATTTGTGCCGGTCAAGGAGTTCGTTTGTACTTGCAAGTGGCAAACAATATTGGTCGGCCAGCTCAATGCGAAACTTCCATTCGACTGTGGCCCTACGGAAAAAGCGAGCGGTGCTGTTTGCTCATAAACGCGCACGTAATCCACCTGCATCTCCTTCGGAAAAGTGTTGGATGCTATGATGTCGCTATCAGACGTGGTGCCAGGGTAGGTGCCCCCCACAGCCAAATTCATAATGAAGAAGAATGGCGCGTTGAAAGGCGACCCAATGCTCCGGGTTTCATAAAGGTGACCGTCCACTAAAAACTGTTCTGAAGAGGCGGACCAATCCAACTCGTAAGTGTGGAAGTTGGTTATCGAATCTCCGCCAGTAAAATAGTAATAACCCGATCTGCTGATGACGTGTTGCCAGTCTGTTCCGTAGTGGAGGCTGCTTTGGTTAAAAGTCGGATCATTTCCGGGGTTTTCCACAACATCAATTTCTCCACAAGCCGGCCAGCCGACGGAGGGGTAATTTGTTCCCATCATCCAAAGCGCCGGCCACATGCCGAATCCTGTAGGCAACTTGGCACGCCATTGAATATGCCCATAGGTTGGTGTGCTGTAAAGACCCTGACTCTTCATGCGGGCGGAAGTGAAGTTGAATCCACCCATGGATTCCTGCTGCGCCACGATGTGCAGGATGCCATTGCTGACGTAAGCGTTCTGCGGACTGCTGGTATAGTACTCAAGTTCGCTGTTGCCCCAGCCGCCACCGCCGGTCTCAAACGTCCAATTGCTCGTATTGATGGATGTGCCGTTGAACTCATCGCTCCAGACAATGTTCCATTGCGTGACCGGGGGCACCACCACCGTTCCGCCGGTTTGGTTCAACGTAAGGTCATCGAAATACATCGAACCGTTCGCATTATCAGGACCCTGCTCAAAAACGATTTGATACCGCACGTAAGCCGTGCCTGCCGGAGCCACCAGATTGGCCACGGTGTTGGTTACTGTTCCGGGAGACAGGATCAGCGCCGACGCGTTCGTGTAGGAACACCGGTTTGTTATCTGCAAATCGAACCATTTGCTCGCCCCCCCGAAGCTGGCTAAATTATTGCTGCTCACGACAACCGACCGGTAGAGAGCCAGGGCATTGTATGACGCGTCCCGAAAACTTACTTCGAGCCAGATCAAGTCCTGCCCATGGATTTTGTCGCTGGAAAGCGTGTAGGCCCAGCCGTCAGCCGAGTAGGTGTTGCTCGGAGCCGAGGGAATATCCTGATAAATGCCCGTGTAGTTGTAAGATGTGTTGAACTGACCGTAAACTTTGTAATAGTAAGTGCCGCTATGGGCGACGCTCGCACCGGACAGGACGTAATTATTGGGACCGAACGTTGACCAACCGCTCAAGCTCCCGAACTCAAAGCCCGGATTGCCAAGAATATTTGCGGCAAACACTTGTTTCGCTGAAATCAAGCCGGCAATAAGAATCAGATTTGCCACTACTCTGGCCAATTTTATTTCGAACCTTCCGGTTTGAACGAGATTACAAACTAACGTCATAAACTTGGAAGTTTGACGATCCGCGTGTAAAACACTTAATGTCATGGTTGTTGTTGGCGGCATTGGTAACACTTTAATTGGCAAAAAGCGCAATAACTCATACAAAATGTTAAACCTTATACGACAATATGTTACGTATTTTACGACTTGTCAAAATTTTTTTTACAAAATGTCTCGACTCCATGAAAATGTCCCCTTGCGGCCGGGGATGCGGCAGCAATCCCGGCCAACATGGACACATTGACCATGAGCCGGAGAGAACGGGATTGGATGACGATCATGATCGGGATCAAACGCCAGGAACTAACGCTGGTGCTGTTTCTTTTGGCCCTGTTCACTTTGTTCCGGCGCGGTTGCGCCGCAGCCAGAGGCGCGGGCGGAAGAGTCGAAAAAACCGGGCTGAACTTCGGTTCAGCCCGGTTTCTTTTTAGGTGTGTGTTCCCATTTTTCAACTGCGCCTGGCAGCCCGTTCAAAAACGTCTTCTTTCGTAGCAGCCGAGGTAACGAGGCTCTGATCGGGTTGAGGGTTCATGGTTGAGAGTTGAGAGTTATGAAAAGTCAGCGCCTCCTCACCAGTCTTCGCACCAGGTGCTACGACCCGGCAGGCGTCGGCGGCTGCTTCTTTAACGAGCTGCTGGGGATTAAACCCGGTTAGGACGATGGGATGGTTGGTTGTCGGCACATTATTCGGAAAACAGATTGTGAATCTGTAACTGGGGCTGAAGGGTGGGTTGGGAATGGTGACCGTTGTTTGATTGCAACCGGCATCGCCAAATTTTCCCGCATATCCAATAATTCGCGCCAATGAACGCCAGAGCATCCTGTTTTAGCTTTTGTCTCATGCGGCTCCACGCAGATTCAACACCATGGAAACATTTGGCTCATCTTTCCCAATTCACATATCCTTCAATTATGGAGCTGGAATCATGCTGGGGTCATCCACGTGTTTCTGAAGTTGAGTCGGAAAATCTGTTCTGTCCTGATAAAAATAAAAAGTTCTGTTGCTCCTGCGAAAGGTCGTAAGCGCACGCATGTCATCAATTTTGATCCATTGAGCCGAACCATCCACGAACACTTCATTGCCGCCAGCAGGATATAGTGCCCCTTTTCGATGCACAGGCAAACTTACATAAGGTGCAGGTTCCTCGGCAGTGGGCAGGGCACCCCATACATTATCCACTTTGACTTCCACGTCGGCGGCAAGACACCAGTGTGGTTTGGAACGGGAGAGCACCACAGGGCTGAGACTTTGGAGCCCTGAAGGATAGACTGCATTTATCCAATTTGTATTACCACCAAAGTATTGATAACCAATGTTCCATTGGCTGTATGCAGTGCTGTAGATTACCTGAAAGTCGGGGCGCCCGGGGCAGGCCCAAACACTCGGACCATTTGCCTGCGCCTGCGCCATCAAATTTACCGTTTTTGCCGCGGACTGATCCAATGGATTCAAGGCTATCTGGTTAAAAACATTACCACCACCTTCCGGGTTGGACATCATGCGCGACGAAACAACTTTTTCATCATTGTCGCCGGCATAGACATTCATGCCAACGCCAATCTGTTTCAAATTACCAAGGCACTGGATGCGGATTGCCTTTTCCTTGGCCTTCGCCAAGGCCGGTAACAACAGAGCCGCGAGGATGGCGATAATGGCTATCACCACCAGCAATTCAATCAGGGTAAAAGCACCCCGCCGGCTCTTCTTTACCCGCTTTAAAGCAGATTCGCTTTCGCCTCTCAAATATGTTCTTTTTATGCGCATTCAATTTTTAACTCGTTTGCTGCCGCCATGTTTTATGGCGGCAGCAAATCAAGGCGTTTTTTTTAAAGTTTTCTATTGAATCGTCAGCCGGTAAAAACGGTGGCTTTGACTTATCCCATCCAGCACTGACATGATGGAGCCGTTACCCGAAACCGGGGACCCCAATTGTGTCCAGGTGGGATCTGTCAGGTTATTCTTGTAATAAACCGTGTAAGTGTTTCCAGCCTGCGTCGGGAATGACAGCACGATGTTTGCCCCGCTCAGCGACGCTGTGAGTCTGACTGATTGCGCGAGCGGCACGAGTTGGAAGAAATTCGCATTCTCGTTATAGTCACCCGTCATCTGGAATGTATTAGTTCCGCCGAGAGAAAGGACCACCGGCTGGCTGGTGTTGGTATTTACCAGCGGCACCCATTGCCAGGTGGCAAAGTTTGTGCCGGTGCCGGTGAACGTTCCCAAATACTGGTTCGATTGCGCTGTGGTCCCCCACCCGTTAGTCACCTGGCCGCACTGGAGGTTGAAGGCGCCATTGCCAGCCGATAAACGGGCGTAAAGGTGGAATGATCCGGTTGGAAATGTGCGGGTGTAGTTGAGCCAGGCATTCGTGGCCCAGAAACACACGTCATAGTCCGCAATAAATGGATTCGTGCTTTGAATTTGGGCATCCAGATAATTCTGCCGCAACTGATCGCTGGTAACTTCACATGGCACATAGTCGAATTGCCGATATTGGTAATCAGCGGCCGGGGGCAGCGCGGTATTGAGGCTCCAAATTATAGATTCGTCAACTTCTATGGCCCCGACCTGGCCGTAATAACTGTTGGTGGCCGCAACAGTCGTGAACGCCGGGTTATCAATGAAACGGTTGCCACTGCCGTTGGGAACGGGGCTTTGGCTGGGATCGAAATCATAGTCTTCCGCTTCCCACGTGTAGTCGGCTGGATTAAACGCCGTGCTGAAATTCACCGTAATGGTTTTGGTTTGGCTGTTGGCATCCGTAATTGTGATGACGGCAGTGTAAGACGTGCCGGGCAACAGCCCGGGATAGCTCACATTCCAGCTCGTTGATGAACCGGTAAACGCCAGATTTGTTGATACATCAACACCGTTCAAGGTCACATGAATGTTGGTGGTATTGATTCCATTCGGGCTGCTGGCGACGAAGACCAGTTTGTTAGTTGACTGCATCGTGGCCAAATTATTCGGATAAACACCGTCAATCCGGGGCAGGTCTGTTCTTGCGGCAACCAACATGTAAAAGTTGATGTTGATTCCACCATTTACTGCATCTCCCGGGTAGTTTATTCCAAGACTCCTGCCAAGGGTGGCTCGGAAGGTGTTGGTGCCGCCCACGGTCACATTTGCATAATTTCCGAACTGGTCCATCAAAGGCACATACAAGTAAGCCGACCAGCCACCGCTTGACGGAACGGTAAACCCGCCAATGTGCTCGATGAATTGGTTGCCGGTGCCCCAACCACTCGTGACCTTGTCAAACCCCATGTGCTGCGTGACAGGATTGATGGCAGCGGAGGCCACGCGGGCATAGACATTGAAAGTGCCGGCTGGCCACGTCTTCGTGTAATTCTGCCAGAAGAAGATTCCAAGGTGTCCGACGTTGTAATCGGGAGCGCCAGCATCCAGAAATTGTTGCCGCGCGGTATCAGTGACAGGAGTGCATGCGGTGGGGTCGGGGTCGCGGTAATTAGCGGGATTGGCGCCAGCATAGGGCGGCACAGCACCGTTGACGGACTCGTCAATGCTCGTCACGCCCAGCCGTCCAAAATAACTGTTTGCAGCCGCACCGGTGGTGGGCCAAGGATTATCAATATACAGGCCACTGCTGAAATCATAGTCTTCCGCCTCGACCTGAAAAACAGGATTATAAGTGTCAAATTTGAACGAACTGCTGGAACTGTTGCCATTCGCATCGGTCACGCTAATGACAGCGGTGTAGGCCGAGTTCAGGAGCACGCCGGCGTAACTGACGTTCCAAGTCGAGGGTCCACCGCTGAAGACCAGGCTGGAGGAGACATTAGTGCCGTTCAATGTCAGTGTAATGCTATTCGTGTTAATAGTGGTGACTGCCGAGCTGGCCGTGAAAACAAGCTTGTTCGTGGGCTGGAAGAGCACCGCGCCATTCGGATAAGTTCCGCTGATGCTGGGCAGATTGGTGTTGGCCGGCACCAGCATGTAAAAGTTCGCGTTGGCCCCGCCGCCAGAGGTCACCCGCACTGTGCTGACTCCGCCCAGATTGACAACCGCAAGGTTGCCTAAACTATTCTTCAACGGCACCCAATTATAACTCGAGATGTTGTTTCCCGCGACGGTAATAGTGCCGAGATTGTTAGTCTGTCCGCTGGTAATTCGGGCAAGCGTGAGCGTCCCGCTCGTACCAGTGGATACCCGGCCATAAACATTATAATTGCCGGCGGGGAATGTCTTCGTGTAATTCTGCCACTCTCCGCTCGACCAGTTTCCAATAACATGATCCACCACATTGGGATCAATGGCGGCGAGGTCGAGGAACCTCTGTCTCGGAATATCCGTGCTTGCGGGTGTCTGCGTCTTCGTGCCATCTGTCGCGCCTGCGCGGTAGTCAGTGAGATTGGCCCCGGTGCCGGGGGTGCCCTTAAGCGTGTCCACCTGGTTAACGCTATCCAGCCCAAAATAACTGTTGGCTGCCGAAATGGAAGTGTAAGCCGGATTATCAATGAAATGGCCGGAGTCGAAGTCAAACTCCTCCGCCTCCAAAACTAAGTTCGTGGGGCTGAAGGTGTCGAAGATCACCGAACTGGTGCCAATCTTCCCATTGGCGTCCTGCACGGTCATCAAGACGTTGTTTATCAGATCTTTTTGAAGACCGGTATAGCTGACGCTGATATTCGTGGGCGTCGTAAGCGAACCGTTGGTCACGAACACCAATTGCGACGACACATCAACACCGTTCAAGGCCATTTGAATACTGGTAATGTTCGTGCTCGGTCCCCATATCCCACTTGGCGAAATCGCATTAAAGACGAATTTATTGGTGGCTTCCTGCAATTTCAAACCATCCGGATAGAAGACGGTAGCGATGGGGCCGCCGCCAGCCGATTCCTGCCGGATGGCTTCCACAGCGCTAGCGGAACTGGCATCGGTATAAAAGCGAAATTCATCAATCCAGCCAACATACGCACGCTGGCGGTTGTTTCTGTTGCCGATGTAAAGACCGGCTTTCGCACCAAGAGTGGTCGTTAGACCGGGAGCCCCAGTTTTGCTGATCAGATTCGCACTAGCCGTGTCGCTGCCCTGATAAATCATCACGTTGGTGCCATCATAGACTATCCCCATAAACAGCCATTTGTTGATGGGCAAATTGTTGGGGAAAACAGCCGTAGCGGTAGGATTGCCGGTGCCGATGCTCACATTCCACTGGTTGGGTTGCTGCCATTTCATGCCGATGAAATTCGCCGTATTAATATCACTCGCGGCCAGACCGGGTCCCAAAACGAACATGCGCCCGAGCAATGAGTTGACCGGAGGCAATATACTCGAATTAAACCACTCCGTGACAGTGAATTTAGTAACGGTTCCGCCGCAGGCTGTTGCAATATCTGATGAATTGGTTTCCCACGCACCGGGCCCGTTAACACCGCCACTTGTCACATAAGACGCATTTGTAAGGCACAATGCGCGGTTGTTGTCTAACTGGCCCGACACCCCTGAACCTGCCGCTCCGTGCAAATTGGTGGTGGCAGCGCCGTCTGCGTTGAAATTGGTCAGGACAACAGCCGCGCTCTGGAAGTTCGTGCTGGTCGTGTTGATCGTGTCCAAGGCTTCCTCAAAGGAGAACCTGAGCACGGGCGTCGCCGCGTGCGCCACGTTGCCGGACAACAGGCAACCGGCAAAGACGGCTATAAAAGCAAGGATTGGAAAAAACATATTTGTCCGACTCAGTCTGGACGGGACTGTGTGACGAACGAATGATTGATGAACTTTGTTGTTTTTCATGGGGGGTTGGGAGTTGGTTGAATTAATTCTGGATTGGTGCAGATGAAAAGATTCAGTTGAATAGCACTGATGGCGCTGATGGCATAACATATCCGTATGGTTTCAATTTAGCTAGTTAAGGGCCTATTGTTATTAAATTTAACATACTGTTTTTTTAAAATCCTGCCATCCCTCTTTCGGGGGGGTAGCGGACACCCAACCTTCGGTTGCATTGCGCGGGCATTTAACATCTATGTCAGGAGGCGTCTGGGAATCGTTTGGAAGCCATTCCAGCGACGCGTTTGAAGGCCACGGAAAAACTGCGACTCGAGACTCAGCGAGCGAAAGCTGGTGCGCGCGAGAGGACTTGAACCTCCAACCCTTGCGGGACCAGATCCTAAGTCTGGCGCGTCTGCCATTCCGCCACGCGCGCAACCGGCATCAACTTGCGCCATGCACTGCAGAATCTCAAGCTTTTGTGGCGGTGCTTTGCAAGCCGGTGAAATGACAACGGCCACACACCGTGCTACAACCGGCGATTGCGCAAGCCGGATGGTTTGTTTAGGTTCATGTCATGTCACTTTGGTTCAGGTTTGTGAGCGGTGCCTGCGTTGTGTGGCTCGCCGTCGCGTTGAGTGGTTGCACGCCGTCGGGGCGAAGCCAGTTGAGCGAGGAAAAAGAGCCGCATTTCGTTCAGGGCAAAGGCCGCGTCAACGCAATGGATTTTCAAGGCGCGATTGAAGCATTCGAGCAATCGCTGGAGGCGAATCCCCATTCAGCGACGGCGCATTTTGAACTCGGCTGGCTTTACGACGAAAAGACATCCGATCCCGCCGCGGCGATTTATCATTACCAGCAGTATTTGAAATTAAACCCAAACGCCGACAACGCGGACGTCATCAAACAACGAATTTACCGCTGCAAACAGCAACTGGCCGCGGACGTGTTGCCGCTGCCGAGCGCACCCGCCGCGCAGCAGCAATTGGAAAGACTTTCCGAACAAAACCGGCAATTGCAGGACGAAGCCGGCAAATGGCGCGCGTATTACGCAAGTCAACTGGCGGCGGCCAAAACCAATTCGACACCAACCCCGGTTTACAGAGCACCACAGCCAACCGTAAATCCAACGCCAGTTCAATCAGCGCAAAATATTTCCACCGCGCCAGCCGGTGCGAACACGGGCCGTCCCAAAAATCCGAAGCCAGCCGCCGCCGTGCCGCGCACGCACACGGTCGTGGCGGGCGAAACGGCGGTTGGCATCACGCGCAACTTCGGCGTGAAACTCGGCGCATTGCAGGCGGCAAATCCGGGCGTGAACCTGGTCCGGATTCGCGCCGGCCAGGTCTTGAACCTTCCATCATCCTGATCGGCCCGCATGATTCCGCGCGTCACATTTCTTTCGATTGCGGCATTTTGGGTCGCGATGAACATGCTGTTATGGCGCTCGGAATATGGTTCGCGCGGCAATGGCATTCCCGTGCCGGTGGATTTGGTGTGGCGGAAAGTTTTGACCGCGCCGGACACCTCGTCACTCACGGTTTATCAAGACGGGCAAAAAACCGGCTTCTGCGAATTTTCCACCAGCGTCGAACAAGCCATGGCCGTGCTCGATGAAGACAAACCGCCGCCGGAAGGCCTCGTCGCGCGCGCCGGCTACCAGATCCGGTTTGATGGCAACGTGAGTGTCGGCGAATACGCAAACCGGGTCACTTTCAATGGCCGCATTCAATTTTCGTCCAGCCGCGCCTGGCGCGAATTGAATCTGAAATTATCATCGCATGGTACCGCGGTGGAAATTCATTCTGTCGCCACCAACCAAACCATTCATTTGAAAATCACCGGCGACGGCGCGGTCATCGAACGGGATTTCACCTTTGCCGATTTGCAAAATCCCAGCACGTTGCTGCACACGTTCGCCGGGGATTTCGGCGGCGGACTGTTGAGCGAACTGGATTTGCCTGCCGTTCCGCAAACCCCGGCTGCACTCGCCAGCAGTCTCCGTTGGGAAGCACATCACGACCGGCTGATGGTGGGCCGCGAGCCGGTGTCGGCCTACCGTCTGGAAACGCGCGTGCTCGACCATCCAATCGTCATTTACGTCAGCACCCTGGGCGAAATTTTGCGCGTTGAATTGCCGGATGGCATGACCGCGGTGCTCGACCAGCTTGGCGGTTCTTGAAACGCACGCCATGATCGAATTCATCAATCTCGTCAAGAAATTCGGCGACCTCGTAGCGGTCAACGACGTTACGCTCACCGTGCCGCGGGGCGAATTTTTCGTAATGCTGGGGCCGAACGCCGCGGGAAAAACAACCACGCTGAAAATTCTCGCCGGCCTGATGAAACCCACCTCCGGTTGTGCGCGGGTGTGCGGTTTTGACATGCAATTGCAACCGCTGGAAGCGCGGCGGCGCATTGCTTACGTCCCCGATTTCCCGTTTCTCTACGACAAGTTGACGGCTTGGGAATTTTTCCGCTTCACCGGCCAGTTGTTCCAGATGGATGACGCAAGCATCGAGGCGAACGCGCAGGAATTGGTCGCGCGCTTTCATCTGGATGAATTCGTGAATCACCCGCTCGAAGGCCTTTCGCACGGCACGCGCCAACGCGTGGCCATCGTGTCCGCGCTGCTGCACGACCCGGAGGTGTTTGTGATTGACGAGCCGATGGTGGGCCTTGACCCGCAGCACGCCCGCGTGGTGAAGGACGTGCTGAAGGAACGCTCAGTCAAAGGCATGACCGTGCTCGTCTCCACGCATCAGTTGAGCGTGGCCGAGGAAATGGCCGACCGCATCGGCATCATTCACAACGGAAAATTGATTGCGGTGGGCAACCGCGATGAACTGCGTCATCAAAGTGGCGCATCCGGCCCGCTGGAAGACATATTCCTGGCACTGACAGCGGGCAAAAGTGAAACCTAGTTTAAGTTTCACCCGCATTTGCGTGTGCCAACAATTCGGCGACAACCGGATGCGGATCACGAGTGAACATAAACGTAGGCGTAAACGTAATTGAACGCCCAAAAGGTGTGTTGCTCCGGAAGTGTATTGTAACGGAACGGTCTCTCATGCCAACGGACTCGGTGACAGTAGAAATCTGTTCTAATGGAATTGATACTACGCGGCGAAAAACAGAAACATAAAGAAATCGGCCGTCCATCTGAACGGTCTTTCGCGAAACGCTAAACCAAAGAAAAAGCGCAAGCAATCCACCCAGCAGGGGAAGCGCACTCCAAAGAATACGACCCGTATTTAGACATCCAGCAATGAAACCGCCACCAACCAGCACTATGAAAAATAAAGTCAGTATTTTGAAGGCAGACTGAAATGATGATGAAATTGTTCGTTTCACATGACGGAAAATATCGGTTGACTTTGCGCCGGACAAATCGGGTTGTCCAGAGAAAGTCGGCTGGCAAAAAATGCCGCAGAGCGGCGATGGAAATTTGCCCGGCACATCATGCCGAATTCATGTCTGCGTTATCCTTTGACCAACTTCAAAAGCTGCGCCGGGCGGATGATTTCCACGCCAAACGGCTTTTTTAGTTCCAGCAAATCCTTGTCGTAGCTGACAATAAAACTCGCGCGGGCGGCCAGCGCGGCGGCCAGATACGGATCGTCCTTGGCGTCGCGGCTGCGCTGTTTGCCCAACGGCACGGCATCCACCATTTTCACTTTTTCCAGATACCA
>Ga0209540_10002191_pt1 | contig 14005 bp, 16 predicted proteins | sample BarGraIncu01121A_FD_184501 | JGI IMG/M metagenome (GOLD analysis project Ga0209540, IMG submission 184501) | Arctic peat soil microbial communities from Barrow, Alaska - Barrow Graham LP Incubations 011-21A (SPAdes) (version 2) | ecosystem: Environmental > Terrestrial > Soil > Wetlands > Peat... | reverse complement strand
TACACGCGGACCTCACTCACGATCTCGCTGTACGGAACCGATCCAGGATACAAGGTCACGTACACGACGAGCGCGTTCTCGGGTCTCACCCCGCACAAGGTCATCGAGGTGAAGGACCCCAAGCTCGCCAAGGGCGTCCGCATCATCGAGGACGGAGGCGTGGACGGCCGGAGGGTCACCGTGGTGCGCACGGTCCTCAAGGGCACGAAGGTGGTACGCACGGACACCTTCGTGTCAAACTACAAGTCCAAAGACGAGACCGTGCGTGTGGGGACGAAGTCGGCCAGCGTCCCGACCACCGGAACGGTTCATCCATGATGCGCTCGCTCTAGTCTCGACGGCCGAGGCGCAGCGGGGACGTCGCGCAGGCCGCACGGGGAAGGGTCCTTCTGATGTTCCAGCCCGAGCTCGAGACGATGTCGCGTGAGGCGCTCGAGAGCCTGCAGTTGGCGCGCCTTCGGACACAACTCGCGCGTGTCTACGTCAACGTCCCCCTCTACCGACGCAAGTTCGACGAGGCGGGCTTCCGTCCTGAGCAGCTGCAGACCCTCTCGGACCTGTCCCGTGTGCCCTTCACCGTGAAGGACGACCTTCGCGAGGCCTACCCGTTCGACATGTTCGCCGTCCCGATGCGGGACATCGTCCGGGTCCACTCCTCGTCGGGCACCACCGGCCAGGTCTCAGTCGTGGGCTACACGCGCGGCGACGTGGAGCGCTGGAGTGAACTGATGGCGCGCACGCTCGCGTGCGCCGGGGTGACCGCGGACGACGTGGTGCAGGTCGCCTACGGCTACGGGCTCTTCACGGGGGGTCTAGGCGCGCACTACGGGTCGGAGCGCCTCGGCGCCATGACGATCCCGGTCTCCGGCGGCAACACGGCCCGGCAGGCGCAGATCCTCAAGGACTTCGGCGTCACGGTCCTGGCGTGCACTCCCAGCTACGCGCTGCTGATCGCCGAGACGGCGGCCTCGATGGGCATCGACGTCCGCTCACTCCCTCTCAGGGTCGGCGTGTTCGGCGCCGAGCCTTGGAGCGAGGGCATGCGTGACCAGATCGAAGAGGTCATGGGCATCCGCGCCATCGACATCTACGGTCTGTCCGAGGTCATGGGCCCCGGTGTCGCTTCCGAGTGCGTGCACCGGAACGGGCTGCACGTGTTCGAGGACCACTTCATCATCGAGGTCATCGACCCCGAGACCATGGAGCCGGTGCGCGACGGCGAGCAGGGCGAGGTCGTCTTCACGACACTCACCAAGGAGGGCATCCCGGTCATCCGGTACCGCACGCGCGACATCAGCCGGATCGTCCCGGGGGAGTGCGCGTGCGGCAGGACCTTCCGTCGCATGGAGCGCGTGACGGGCCGCACCGACGATATGCTCATCATCCGGGGCGTGAACGTGTACCCGAGCCAGATCGAGCAGGTCCTGATGGGCATCCCGGGTGTCGCTCCTCACTACCAGGTCGTGCTCGACAAACGGGGGAGCATGGATACCGTGGAGGTGCAGGTCGAGGTCAGTCCCGACCTGGAGTTCGACGAGATCAGGGAACTGGAAGCCCTGCAGCGCAAGGTCGCCGGCGCCATCGCGGCGACGCTCGCGGTCAGCGTCGATGTGAAGCTCGTCGAGCCTCGCACGATCCAGCGCAGCGAGGGCAAGGCGAAGCGCGTCGTGGACCTCCGGACCAAGGGAGCGTGAGGACGCCATGTTGATCGAACAACTGTCGGTATTCCTTCAGAACGAGAAGGGCAGACTGGCGGGGATGTGCCGGATCCTCGGTGACGCCGGTCTCGACATGCACGCGCTGGTGGTGGCCGACACGGCCGAGTACGGCGTCGCGCGCGTGATCTGTGACCGCCCCCATTCGGCCCGTCGCGTCCTCGAGAGCGCCGGGCTCGCGGTGTCGATCACGCGGGTGGTAGCCATCGAGATACCGGACCGTGCCGGCGGTCTTGCGGAAGTGCTCGAGTGCATGGGGACGTGCGACATCAACGTCGAGTACCTCTACTGCTTCCCGCGCAGAGACGGTGTGAGCGCTGTGGACATCGTGCGGGTGGCGGATCCGGACCGCGCTGCCGGATGTCTCACCGCGGGTGGGTTCACGCTGGTGCACGCCTCCGAGATCTACCAGCCCGACCCGGCCTAGCCGGATCGCAGGTCGTTCGTCAGGTCGGCGTCGGCTCCGCGGCCAGCGCCTCGATCTCGGCGATGTCGTCAGCCGACCCGAACACCTGGGTGCGGACGGCTCCGTCGACGATGCCCACCGAGTCCCGAAGACCGGATGCCAAGCGGGCGGCGACGCCCTCCGCTTCGGGGCGGGCCGTCTGCGGCAGCATGACCAGGAACGAGGCACCGCGGAACCGTCCGACATCGTCGATGAGTCGGAGTTCGCTGCGCAGGTGCGTGGCCATGAGCCTGACCATGTTGCTCGCCTTCTTGGGGCGCATGTCGGTGATCACCGATTCGTCCACTTCGAGCACGATCACCGAGAACGGCGTGCCGTACCGGCGAAATGACGCCACAGCCGTGCGGATGGTCCGGGTGATGAAGTCGGCGGTGTACACGCGGCTCGAGGGGTCGACCGCGAGGTCGTCCTGGGCGCGGGCGAACGCGTACTTGATGCGGCTGCAGGCCTCGCCGCCGACGATGCCGACGAGTGCGTAGGAGGCCGACCGTATGATCAGCAGCCGCGTGAACTCGGGAGCGACGGTCACATCGGCGACCCAGTTGATGTGGAGCGGCAGGTAGATCCGCATCAGCATGTAGGCAACCGTCGCGACGACGGCGGTGAACGTCCCTCCGCGCCGGCCCCAACGCACCGCCCCGATGAGCACGGCGAGCAGCAGCAGCTGGGCGACCAGCTCGACCGTGTCGGGGGTGGGGTAGAGCGAGAACGCCGCGGTGGCCATGATGCCGACCGCTCCGATGCCTATCGCCAGACGCTCGAACTTGGAGTAATCCATCGCCGCCCTTCCGTCTCGGCCTGTCGGGGCGCTGACGGTCTCGAGTGTCGGCTTGTCGCGTACCGCCGCGGTAATGATACGCGAAGCACGACCGTACGCCACCAACCTGAGTGTCGTACCATACGAGTCCCGCGCGTCCGTATCCATACGACGCCGCCGAGACCTGCGACACGGATGACATCAATGGCCGCCAGAACCACTCTCAGCCCCCATAGCGCGGTCGTGGCGTCGCTTCTGGCCCTCGTCTTGTTCCTGGCACCCACCGTCCCCGCCCGCGCCGCCGTGCTCGACGCCGACTACATCGGCGGCATCAAGGTCGGCGACGCGCCCGCGCTGCGGTCAAAGTCCCCGGATCTCTACATCCCTTCGGGCGTCCTGTCAACGATGGACGGGCGCGAGCTGTGGGCGCGCGAGCCGGAGAGCCGCCGCGCGATGGCCTCGACCACCAAGATCATGACGGCTGTGGTCGTGCTCGAGCGCGCGGACCTGGGCGCGATGGTGAGTGTCGACCGTACCGCGGCCAAGGTCGGCGAGTCGGCCATGGGGCTGATCCCGGGCGAGAAGCTCACCATCGGCGAGCTGCTCAAGGGCGTGCTCGTGCAGTCCGGGAACGACGCGGCCACGCTGATCGCCGAGGCGGTGGGCGGTTCCGTCGACGGGTTCGTCGCACTGATGAACTCGAAAGCGCAGCAGCTGGACCTGATCAACACCGCCTACGTCAATCCGCACGGGCTGGACGCCAAGGGCCACTACACCTCCGCGGAGGACCTCACCGCGCTCGCTCGCTATGCGATGCGTGACTCTACGTTCCGGCAGCTGGTCGGCGTCAAGACCGTCCAGGTCCGCTCCGACCGCTACACCCACGTCCTGACGAGCCACAACACGCTGCTGAAGACCTACAAGGGTGCAGAGGGCGTGAAGACCGGTTGGACCGACGACGCCGGGTACTGCGTAGTGTTCGCCGCCAAGCGCGGGGGAATCGAGTTGGTCGGCACGGTCATGGGCGCGACGAGCGAAGGAAGCCGCGCCCAGCAGGCCAAGAGGCTGCTGGACTGGGGCTTCGCGCACTACAAGGTCACCACCGTCGTCGAGGCGGGGGAGGCGCTCGGCCGCGTCCCGGTCAGCGACTACCTGGAACGTACTGTCGGCGCCCAGACCGCCGAGACGACCTCGATGCCCGTGTTCGACCTCGCCGGCCCGGTGAGTCGGCGGGTCGAACTCGAAGCCGACGTGCCGGCCCCTGTGTCGAAGGGCGCCGTCATCGGCACGATGACGCTCTACCAGGGGGACAGCGTGTTGGCGCAGGTCCCCATGGTTGCGTCGTCCGACGTCCCGGCGCCCAGCGTGGGCCAGCGCATCTCGTTCTTCTTCACCCGTATCTGGCGCGCGGTGTTCGGTAGCTGATGACGGCACCCGCGCCATCGCGGGAATCTTCGAGGCACGATCCGAAAGGGGATGGACGCATGACCGAGGTACTCTCGCGCACGCCACTCTATGAGGAACATCTCGCCGCCGGCGCACGGATGGTCCCGTTCGCGGGCTTCGAGATGCCGGTCCAGTACGCCGGCATCATCGACGAGCACCGTGCCGTCCGTTCGGCGGCGGGGATCTTCGACGTCTGCCACATGGCCGAGTTCCGCGTGTTCGGGTTCGAGGCGTTCGATGCCCTCCAGAAGCTCGTTACGAACGACCTCCACAAGATCGACGAGATGAGCAAGGCCGTCTACACGGTGATGTGCGACGAGAGCGGCGGCATCATCGACGACCTCATCGTCTACCACACCGGCGACCTGGAGTACCTGATCATCGCGAACGCGTCGAACCGCGCCGTGGACGCGGAGTGGATCGCCGCGCACCTGCCCGAGGGTGTCGAGTTCGTCGACGAGTCCGACCGTACCGGGCTGATCGCGCTTCAGGGTCCCGAAGCGGTCCGGATCATCACGGAACTCTCCGGAGAGGAGCCGCCCGAGCGTTTCCACATCGCCGAGGCGCGCCTCGACGATTCGATCCCGGTGCTGCTCGCTCGCACCGGCTACACGGGCGAGGATGGCGTCGAGATCGTGTGCGCCGCTTCCGACGCGCCCGCGATCTGGCGGCTGCTGCTCAGCTTCGAGGAGGTCACGCCCTGCGGCCTCGGCGCCCGGGACACTCTGCGGCTCGAGATGGGCTACCCGCTGCACGGGTCGGACATGGACCGTTCCATCGACCCCATCAGTGCGGGCCTGAGCTGGGTCGTCTCCCTCAAGAAGGACGAGTTCAACGGCCGCGCGGTGCTCGCAGCGATCAAGGAGGCCGGCCCTGAGCGCAAGCTGGTCGGGCTGACCGTCTCCGAGGGCGTTCCGAGGCACGGCTACCCCGTGTTGCACGACGGTGTCGAGGTGGGTACTGTGGCAAGCGGCACCTTCTCGCCGACGCTCGAGCACGGGATCGCCACGGCCTATGTGCCGGCCGCGCTCGCCGAGTCCGGCACGTGCCTCGAGATCTCAGTGCGTCGTAAGAACGTGTCCGCCACCGTGACCCGCCCGCCGTTCGTGAAGCGGACGTCGCTCTCGGCCTGAACAGCCCCGCCTCACTAAGAGTGCGGCGGTCCACCGACCCGAAGGAGTGTACGAGCCCATGAACCCGGCAGACCTGCGCTACGACAAGGAACACGAGTGGGTGCGCGTCGAGGGTGACGTCGCGGTGATCGGCATCTCCGACTTCGCGCAGGACCAGCTCGGCGAGGTCGTCTACGTCGACCTTCCCGATGCCGGCGACGAGCTCGTCGCCGGCGACACGTTCGGCGAGATCGAGTCCGTGAAGTCGGTGTCTGAGCTGTTCGCACCCGTGTCGGGAACGGTCGTCGAGGTCAACGACGAGCTCGACACCGCGTCCGAGGTCATCAACAGCGACCCCTACGGCGCCGGCTGGATGGTCAAGATCAAGTTGTCCGACGCTTCGCAGCTCGACGCCCTCATGAGCGCCGGCGAGTACGAGGCTTTCGTCGCGAACGAGGCGTAGCCACTGTGCAGTTCTCCCCTGTGAGTTGTGAGCATCGCGAGACGATGCTGCGCGCCGTGGGCGCGACCGAGATCGACGAGCTGTTCGAGTCCGTGCCCGAGGCCGTCAGGCTCGGGCGCCCGCTCGACCTGCCGGACGGTCTGACCGAGATGGAAACGGCCTTCGCGCTGCGCGCCCTGGCCGACGCAAACACACCGGCGACCGCGCTGGTCTCGTTCGCCGGCGCGGGCTGCTACGACCACTACGTGCCGGCGATCGTCGACCACGTGATCCGTCGGCCGGAGTTCTTCACCGCCTACACGCCGTACCAGCCCGAGGTCAGCCAGGGAACCCTCCAGAACATCTACGAGTTCCAGACGATGATCTGCGAGTTGACGGGCATGGATGTCGCCAACGCATCGATGTACGACGGCGCCACGGCGTTCGTCGAGGCGGCGCTGATGGCGTCGCGCGTCACGAAGCGCCACAAGGTCGTCGTTGCGGGCTCGGTGCACCCCGAGTGGCGGGTCGTGCTCCGCACCTACGCCGCGTCGGGCAACATCGAGGTCGTCACGTGCCCGGTCGCCGACGGGACCGTCGCGGTCGCGGCCGCCGCCGCCTTGATGGACGACTCGACCGCTGCCCTGCTCGTGTCCTCACCGAACTTCCTCGGTCATCTCGAGGACCTTGCCGCCCTGGGCGAGGTCGCCCACGCGGCCGGGGCGCTGTTCGTCGTCTCCGTGAACCCGATCCTGTCCGGCGTGCTCGAGCCGCCTTCATCGTTCGGCGCCGACATCGTGGTCGGCGAGGGACAGCCGTTGGGCAACCCGATGTCGCTGGGAGGGCCCGGTCTCGGGTTCTTCGCGTGCCGCGACGCGCATCTGCGCCAGCTGCCGGGCCGCATCGTCGGCCGTACGGTCGACGTCGACGGCAGGGGAGCGTTCGTCCTCACCATGCAGACCCGCGAGCAGCACATACGCCGTGAGCGGGCGACGAGCAACATCTGCTCCAACCACGCCCTCAACGCGCTCGCCGCCGCGGTCTACCTGTCGGCCGTCGGTGTCGAGGGGCTGGCGGGCGTGGGCCGGGCCTGCGTCGCCAAGGCGCACTACCTGCGCGACGCGCTGCTCTCCACCGGCACGTTCGATGCCCCGTACTCCGCTCCCTTCGCCCACGAGTTCGCCCTTCGCTACAAGGGAGACCCCTCGGTGATGCACTCCGAGATGCTCGGCCGGGGCTTCCTGGCCGGTGTGGACCTGGGCACGATCGATCCCGGCATGGACGGCCTCGTGCTGTTCGCGGTGACCGAGAAGCGCACCATGACCGAGATGGACGCGTTCGTGGGGGAGGTGGCGTCCCTGTGACCGCCGAAGACGCTCGATTCCCGAAGGGTGCTCCCGCCCGCGGCCCGCGAGCCCTGATCTTCGAGACCGGCTCTCCCGAGTCGCGCTGCGTCCTGGCGCCCGAACTCGACGTGCCGGACGTCTCGCTGGACACCGCGCTGGCCGGATGCGCCCGCGTGCAGGCGCCCGCGCTGCCCCATGTGACCGAGGGCGAGATCGCGCGGCACTACCACCACCTTGCCAGCATGAACTTCGGTGTCGACTCCGGATCCTACCCGCTGGGCTCCTGCACCATGAAGTACAACCCGAGGCTGAACGAGGATGTCTGCCGACTCGAGGGCTTCGCCGGCCTTCACCCGTACCAGCCGGTCGGCACCATCCAGGGCGCGCTGGAGCTGATGGTCGGTCTCGCCGACGCGCTCGCCGAGATCACCGGTCTTCCGGGCGTGACGTTGCAGCCGGCTGCGGGCGCACACGGTGAGTTCACCGCGATGATGATGTTCCGCGCCTACCACGCCGCGAAGGGCGACGTGCGCAAGCGCATCGTCATCCCCGATGCCGCGCACGGGACCAACCCCGCGAGCGTGGCGATGGCAGGCTACGAGGTCACCACGATCGCGAGTGATGCCAACGGTGCGGTCGATCTGGACGCCCTGAAAGCCGCGCTCGATACCGACGTGGCCGCATTCATGCTCACCAACCCCAACACGCTCGGGCTGTTCGACCCCAACATCGTGGCGATCACCGAGGCCGTTCACGCGGTCGGCGCGCTGGCGTACTGTGACGGCGCGAACATGAACGCCATCATGGGCAAGGCGCGCCCGGGCGACATGGGTTTCGACGCGATGCACATCAACCTCCACAAGACGTTCAGCACGCCGCACGGTGGAGGCGGACCCGGCGCCGGACCGGTCTGTGTGACCGCGGCGCTGACGCCGTTCCTGCCCGGCCCGCTGCCCGTGCGCCTCGACGACGGGACCTTCTCCGTCGGCTGGACCGACCGGTCGATCGGCCGGGTCCGCTCCTCGTTCGGCAACTTCGGCGTGTTCGTGCGCGCGTATGCGTACATCCTGGCGCTGGGCGGCGACGGTCTGCGCGCCGCCAGCGAGCAGGCTGTGCTCTCCGCGAACTACATGAAGGAGAAGTTGAAGGGCACCTATCCGTTGCCCTACGACCGTCCCTGCATGCACGAGTTCGTGCTCTCGGGTTCGCGTCTGCGCAAGGAGCACGGCGTCCACACGCTCGACGTGGCCAAGCGTCTGCTCGACTACGGCATGCATCCGCCGACCATCTACTTCCCGCTGCTCGTCGACGAGTCGATCATGTTCGAGCCGACCGAGACCGAGTCGCTCGAGGACCTCGACCGGATGATCGATGTCATGCTGACGATCGCCGGCGAGGCGGCCTCCGATCCGGACCTGCTCCACGGCGCTCCCTACAGCACGCCGGTCCGGCGCCTCGACGAGGCCCGTGCGGTCAAACAGCCCGACTTGCGGTGGCGGCCTTCGAGCGCTCGGTAGCGGAGGCTCCCCGAAACGTGTCCGACCCCATTTGGCGTCTCATCATCGACGGCCCGGTCCCGGGAGCCATGAACATGGCTCTCGACCGGGTCGTTCTTGCGCGCCGGAGCATCGGGGACGCCCCTCCGACGCTGCGGCTCTACCGCTGGGAGCTCCCGACGGTCAGTCTCGGGCGCTTCCAGGGCGTCGACCAGGTGGATCTGGCCGCCTGCGCGCGCCGCGGGTTCGACGTCGTGCGCCGTCCCACCGGGGGCAGGGGAGTGCTGCACGATGACGAGCTCACCTACAGCATCGTCGCGGGGACCGCAGACGGCGTCCCGCGCGGTGTCACCGCCTCCTATCGCCACCTCTCGGCGGCGCTGGCGGCGGCGTATCTGAGCCTCGGCGTGCCGGCGGAGGTCACCGCCCGCTCGCGAGGGGAGAAGGGCGCCGGCTCCTGCTACCTGCACGCCACTCCCGCCGACCTGTCGCTCGGTGCCGCGAAGCTGTCCGGGAGCGCCCAGGTGTGGAAGGACGAGGCCGTGCTCCAGCACGGATGCTTCGTGATCTCGCGCGACGTGGATGCCGAGGCTGAGGTCTTCCGGCTCGATGACAGGCGCCGCACCGCCCTGGGGAAGACCACGGCGACCCTCGCGGAGGCGATGGGCTCCGCACCGTCGGTCGATGCCGTGGCCGCCGCGGTGGTCGCGGCCGTCGAACGGGTGCTCGGGGTGGCTCTCGAGCCCGGCTCCTTCACCGACGAGGAACGGGATTCCGCCGCCGTGCTGGCCCCCGAACACGTTGTCCAGTCGGCACGGCGCGGGGCATAGACCTACAGTTAACGTCGAGACAGCCGGAACCTCCGCCGGAACCCTCGGGAAGCCCTCGCGTGACAGCCCTCGGTGGTACACTTCGACCAGAGCCTCGAAGAGGAGACGCCATGCAGGATCCCGTTGGTTTCGGTGACGAAGCGCTGCTCAATCTGAGCGAGAAGAGCAACGACGAGCTGCGCACTCTGCTGGACCAGCTGTCGGCTGAAGAAGACGACCTCAGCTACCGCCGACGCGTGCTCCACGGGCGCATCGACATCCTCCGAGCGGAGCTCGTCCACCGCATCGCGGATGGACGGCGTGAGCCCCACGATGTCATCTCGGGCACCGACCTGGACCGCCTCATCGCGATCCTCGCCAGCGACCTGCGGGCCACGGCTCCGATCCGCCCCGAGGACACCGAAACGGACGACGAAGAGTAGACCCTGCAAGGAGGACATCTTGGCCGATCTTTCCGCTTCCATCCGCGCGTTCCTGAAGGAGCTCGCCACCGACGAGCTCGAGGAGCGCGTGATCGAGTACGTGGTCCGTGAGGTCGGCAACGGCCGCAAGCTCGAAGAGGCGCTCAACGACCCGTACGTGCGCAACCGCCTCAGCGAGGAGAAGCTCCGCCACGTGCTCGAGACACCCGAGGTCATCTCCGCCGTCGAGAGCAGCATCACCTCGGCGTTCAAGAGCAAGGACTTCGGCTTCACCGACTGACCGGCCCACCAGGATCGGACGTAGGCATGAACAGATGCCCGGCATGTGACACCGAGGTTCCCGCCGACGCGACGGTCTGCCCGTCGTGCAGGGAGTCGCTTCCCGAGCGCACCGCGTCGTTCGCGCCGGTCGGCGAGACGACCGAGGTAGCCGTCGTGCAGCCACCCGCCGCCGACGGTCCGCTGCTGGTCGTGCGCAAGGGTCCTGAGGTGGGGGAGCGCTTCTACCTCGACCGGCCCCGCCTGACCATCGGCCGCGATCCGGGGGCCGACATCTTCCTCAACGACATCACGGTCTCGCGCGCTCACGCGACGCTGGTCGTCTCCGCCGGGGAGGTCACCGTCGAGGACGCGGGTTCGCTCAACGGCGTGTACGTCAACGGCGTGAGCGTCGACCGCGCCGTGCTGCGCACCGGTGACCAGGTACAGATCGGACGGTTCCAGATGGTGTTCATGTCGGGAGGGGCGGAATGACCGTGTCGCGCAGCCGTGACTACATGACGATCGGCGAACTGGTCGAGAGCCTGACGCCGGCGCACCCGGATCTGACCATCAGCAAGGTGCGCTTCCTCGAGGACGAGGGGCTCGTCACACCCGAGCGGACGGCCGGAGGCTACCGGAAGTTCTCGACCGCCGATGTCGCCCGGGTCGACCTGATCGTCCGTCTGCAGAAGGAGCACTTCCTGCCGCTTGCGATCATCCGCGAGAAGCTCAAGGACTTCGACAAGGGGAAGGTCCCCGAAGAGCTCCGGCCGATGGTCACGCGTCCCGAGGCGGTGGCTCAGCCGTTCGATCAGTCCGAGGCCGTGCCCCTGGAGGACATCCCGTCCGCACTCGGGTTCCCGGTCTCGTTCGTCCGTGAGCTGGCGGAGTTCGGCCTCGTCAAGCTCGGCAAGGGGGAGCGCGGCGACGACTTGCCGCGTGGGGACGTCGCTATCGCGCACACGTGCTGGGACATGCGGGCCTTCGGGATAGACCCGCGCCACTTGCGGATGTACGCGAGCGCGGCCGACCGCGAGGCGGACCTGTTCAAGCAGATCCTGATGCCCGGTTACCGTCACCGCACCCCCGAGACCCGTCAGAAGCTGGTCGACTCGGTGTCCGAGCTCATGAGGCTTACCGACGATCTGAAGCGCGGGCTCGCCCGGCGCGCGGTCGCCGATACGTTCGAGGACGTGGTGTAGTCCAAGCGATGACCGCATCACTCTCCACATCGTCGCCCGCTGACGGGCTGCCGGTCTCCGAGCGCGTTGCCGCGACCGACTTCGCGCATCCGTCCGAGAAGGTCGCGGCGCAGATCCTCGACTTCTACGGCATCCGCTGGGAGTACGAGCCGACGACGTTCCCCATCGAGTGGAGCGCGGCGGGCGACGTGATCGCGTCGTTCTCGCCGGACTTCTACATGCCCGATTTCGACCTCTACATCGAGTTGACGACCATGTCGCAGAAGCTCGTGACGAAGAAGAACCGCAAGGTCAGGCGTCTTCGCGAGCTCTATCCGGACGTCAACATCAAGATCTTCTACCAGAAGGACTTCCGCGCGTTGTGCTTCAAGTACGGTCTGGCCTATCCGCAGGGCGCCAAGACCCCCCGCAGCGCGGGGAGCACCGGGTGATGATCGCGCCGCCGCCGCGCGGCGCGCCGCCCCAGGTGTCGGGGGTCCTGCTCGACGAAGAGACCATCGCCGCGCGCGTCGCGGAACTCGGAGCAGCCATCACGTCGGACTACGCCGGCCGCGAGGTCGTGCTCGTCACGCTGCTGCGCGGAGGGTTGTACTTCCTGGCGGACCTGTGCCGGGCGATCGACGGCGAGACGCGGCTCGACTTCATCGCCATCAGCGCGTACGGGTCGGAATCCCACCCCGCCGGTGGTGTGCGCATCACCAAGGACCTGGACGAGAACATCGAGGGCGCCCACGTGCTCGTGGTCGAGGACATCATCGACACGGGCCTGACGCTGAACTATCTGCTCGGTGTGCTGCGGTCGCGCAAGCCTGCGAGCCTCGAGGTCGCGGTGCTTCTCGACCGCGACCAGCGTCGCATCGCCGACCTGCCCATCACCTACCGGGGGTTCCGGATGCCCGACACGTTCGCGGTCGGCTACGGCCTCGATCTGGCGGGGAGGTTCCGCAATCTGCGCTACCTCGGCGTGCTCTCGGATGAGGCGCGGGTTGAGGCGGGGCTGGAATAGCCAGCAGCAGCTCCTCGCCCTCGCAGATCGTGCCTGCGCCGATTCCGGCGTGTGCTACCCTGCAAGCCGCCAGCGCTAGCGCTCGAACCAACGACCGGGAGGCCCGCGTGAACCTCGAGTCCTACATCCGCGACATCAACGATTTCCCCAAGCCGGGGATCGTGTTCAAGGACATCACACCGTTGCTCGCGAGCCCCGAGGGATTCCGCGAGGCCATCGAGATGCTGGCCCTGCCGTTCGATGACGCGAGCGTCACCAAGGTGCTCGGAGCCGAGGCGCGCGGGTTCATCCTGGGCGGCGCGCTCGCTCTTCGCCTCAACGCCGGCTTCATCCCGGCCCGGAAGCCGGGCAAGCTCCCCTGGAACACCACCAGCGCGGAATACGCGCTCGAGTACGGTACCGACGAGCTCGAGATGCACACCGATGCCGTGGGCCCCGGGGACCGGGTCCTGATCGTCGATGATGTCCTTGCCACCGGAGGCACCGCCGCGGCCAAGGCCGAGCTGGTGACCGGCAGCGGTGCCGAGGTCGTCGGCTTCACGTTCCTGATGGAGCTCGACTTCCTGCACGGGCGCGACAAGCTTGGCGATCACACCATCGTCTCCCTGATGCACGTCGAGTAAGGCCGCGACCCGTCTTGGGTCGCGCTCCGGACACCGGTCTCCCCGAGCCACGGTGGTATCATCAGGCGAGCGCACCGCGGGCTCGCAGCGCGACCGCACGTAACCCTTCACGCAGCCGGTCGTCCGTCCATCAACGGGGGTTGTGAGCAGGTGCGACGCATCGCCGGCCATCCGGCCGCATCGTCTTGGATAGCATGTGCACTCGCCGTGTGCATGGTTGCCGCGCCCGCCCTCGCGTTCGCCGCGCCCACCAACGCCAAGATCCGCGCGAAGCAGGCCGAGGCCGCCGCCGCGCAGAGCAAGCTCCAGGACCTCAACGACGACCTCGAGTTGAAGCGTACCGACCTCGAGGCCGTGAACGCGGCTCTCCAGCTGACGCGCGATCAGATCGGCGTGACGGAGGCCGAACTCCAGAAGGCGCAGGCAGGCTTCGAGGAGTCGGAGGCGCGTCTGGCCGACCGCGCCGATGTCATGTACCGCAGCGGCTCCGTGGACCTGCTGTCCGTCCTGCTGGGCACGTCCACCTTCGAGGACTTCGTCACCCGGCTCGACCTTCTCAACCGCATCACGACCTCCGACGCCGAGCTCGTCGCGGAGGTCGAGGCGAACCGGAACCGGGTCGCCGACGCTCGGGCGTCGCTGCAGAACCGCGAGTCCGAGGAAGTCGCGCTCCGGTCGCAAGCTCAGGCGGCGACGGCACTCGTCACCGCCGCGGTCGCCAAGCAGGCGGCGTACGTCACGTCGCTCACCGCTGAGATCAAGACCCTGATGAAGCAGGAGGCGGATCGTCAGGCCGCCATCGCCGCAGAACTCGCGCGACGGGCGACGGAGGCGGCTTCGCATCCGTCGACGCGGCCCAACGACGCCGGGTCGCTTGGTGA
>Ga0209540_10002188_pt1 | contig 14005 bp, 15 predicted proteins | sample BarGraIncu01121A_FD_184501 | JGI IMG/M metagenome (GOLD analysis project Ga0209540, IMG submission 184501) | Arctic peat soil microbial communities from Barrow, Alaska - Barrow Graham LP Incubations 011-21A (SPAdes) (version 2) | ecosystem: Environmental > Terrestrial > Soil > Wetlands > Peat... | reverse complement strand
GATTGTGATCGAGCCGTCGACGGCGCGGCGGGCGCGCAATTCGCGCAGGGTTTCTTCAGAGGCGAAGCGGGTCCTCGAACTGAGCGAAGAGAGTACGACGACCTGTTCGTTCTGACGGCGCAGGTATGGCTCGAGATCGCGCAGTCGCGCCAGAGGCAAGATGTCCGTCTGCTCGCGACCCGCAAGCAGATCGGCCTGGTGGGATAGATCGCGCAGCGTCGCCCGATCGACCGCCTGGCGCGTGAGCAATCCCCCCACGCCGAGCGTGAGAACGGCCGAGAGCAACAGAATCACACCGATCGCGGTGAAGAGCTGGGTTCGAAGCGAGTTGAGTCGTGGCCTCATTCGCGGACGACTTTGTATCCAACGCCTCGCACGGTGAAGATGAGTTTCCGCAAGCCGAGCTTGCGCCTCAACTGGGCAATGTGCACATCCACTGTCCGCGTGTCGCCGGGATAGGTCATGCCCCAGACCTCATCCAGGAGCTTCTCGCGCGAGAGCACGAGGCCGGCGTTCTCGACCAGGACGGTCAAGAGATCGAATTCCTTGTTCGTGAGCTTGACCTCGTGCCCTTTCGCGAGCGCGACCCGCTCGCTGCGGCGGAGCTCGACCCCGCCAAGATGGAGCACATCCTGGTAGGCGGCCTGTCTACCTCGGCGCAATATCGCGTTTGCGCGGGCAACCAACTCGCGGGGAGAGAACGGCTTGAGGACATAATCATCTGCCCCGAGCTCGAACCCGGCGATGCGATCGGGCTCTTCGTCTCGCGCGGTCAGCATGAGGATGGGCACCTGCGAGCGAGCCCGGATGAGGCGGCAGACCTCGAAGCCGTCGATTCCCGGTAAGCCGATGTCGAGCACCACGAGGTCGATCTTACGGCTTGCCAGCTCGAGCAGGGCTTCCTCGCCGGAGCGCAACCAGACGACGGCGAACTCGTCACGCTCGAAATAGGTTCGGACGAGGTTTCCGATGCTCTCCTCGTCCTCGATGAGAAGAACTGTACGCGGCGCTCGGTGGGTTGGCGCGCCGGATTCTGGGAGCGGAGCGGCTGCCGGCACGCTCTAGTTCTTTCCGGCGCCCGAATTCTTGTCGTAGGCCCAGATCTGGCTGACCACTCCGTCGCCGGTACCGATCGTGGTCGTGTCCATTCCCGCCGTTAGCTCTGTCGGGCTGGAAACCGTGTTGTTGATCCACACTTCCGTAGAAGCGTCGATTTGCAGCGGTACAGTCGACCCGTCGTTTTCCTGCAGCGTCAACGAGATCTCGTCGGAGCTCTCGATGACCCCGGTGTCGGTGCGGCTGCCGAGTACCGCACCAGCGTCCCAGGAAACCACTACGGCGCGTACGAAGTCGGTCGAGAAAAGCGATCTGATCTTGGACCCAGATCTATCGGGCGGTCTTCTGGCGATGTAAAGCCACGACGCGGCCGCGTTTCCCTGTCTCATCATCGTTGCGCGCATACCTCGCCGCACGCGCCTCACGGTGCTTCTCCGGCCGTCGATTCTGATCTGCGTGGCCGGCGACAGCCTTATTTGAACGACAGCCCCATCGCGTTCAGCCAGCGTCAGTAGGCGTCCGCGCATCTTCCGAACGACACCGCGGTAGACCCTGTAATCGCCGACCTCCCCAGCGCTGAACGTCACGATCTCGGCGCGGATGAGATTGGGGCTGACGAGGTCTCTCACGGCCCTGTTCGCTTTTTGATTGAAACTCGCCGGCGCGCCCGAAGCAGGCGACGAGAGCGTTACGCCGCCGATCACGACGGCGAGCGCGACGAGCAGTAGTAGCTGCGCCGGTCGTTTTCGTTCCATAGTTGTCACTGTATTGAATTGTTGTCGGATATAGCTGTTACTTCAGACAAAGAAGGTAATGACGACGTAAATACTTCCTGCGTCAGAGACGGGGCGTAGAGCGTGGCGACGCGCTCGTCAGAAAGCCGTAGCGAACCGATGCTTGCGCGTCCGGTAGGTCGGCGGAAAGTCGGGTTGGCTTAAAACCAGGCTTCGCGGAACTTCGCCTCGAGGGCGACATGATTGACGCCGCGCGCCTTGGCGGTGTGTAGGGCGGCGCGCGCGGCGTCAAGCGTCTCGACTGAGGAGAAATCCGGGTCGAGCGCGACCACGCCGCAGGACACCGAAAGGCGAACCTCGCCGTCAGGCATAACCAGCGGCTCGTGCGCGATCGACTCGCAGAGCCGGTCGCAGGCGACCACGGAATCCTCGGGCGTGCAGTCGTAAAGGACGATGGTGAACTTGTCGTCGCCGAGCCGGCCGACGGTGTCGGCCTCGCGCGCGGTCGAGCGCAGCGTTCGAGCGACGCGTAGGACGGCCAGATCGCCGCCGGCGCGCCCGTAGGCGTCGTTGATCTCGCGCATGTGATCGATGTCGACCAGCGCTAGGCAGGAAGGCGGGCTCTCCCGATCTTGCCGCGCTATCTCGGTACCAAGCATGTCGTAGATCGACTGGCGGTTCGGTAGCCCGGTCAGCGTGTCGGTCATGGCGAGCGTCGAGATGCGGTGATTGGCGAAGTCGAGCTCGTGCTGGAGCGTGACGATGCGCACACCGATATGAACGCTGGCCAGTAGGTTGGCGAGCTCGAACGGTTTGTTCACGCAGTCGTCGGGCCCGACGGGGGCGCCGAGCGGCTGCCTCTCGTCGGTGTCACCGAGGGCGATCAGGTAGAGGTCGCGGCCGTCCGGCTCGGTGCGCAGGCGATCGAAGATGGACAGCCCATCGATCTCGCCGAGGCCCGCATCGAGAATTGCGAGGTCATAGCGGCGTGGCTCGAGCGAAGCCATCACGGTCTCGCTGTCCAGAGCCGCCTCGACGCGATAGCCGGCTTCTTGTAAAGCTCGGCGGACGTCTTTCAGGTAAGTCTCGTCAGGGGTGCCCAGAAGGATGCGGGATTTCCGCACGCCGGAACCGATGCCGCCATCGCTTGCCACTGAGTGGGGTAATCGGCGGAGCCGAGGTGGGCGTTAATCCCTCGTTCTCGCTGTTGACAGCGGCGGTTCTCACCCAAAGGGGTGGTTTTCGCGCGAATGGGGTCGCCCATCTGAGTGAGTCGGCGCTCCCTCGAATGAGGGATCTTACTTTTTGGCGCGGGGATGATCGAGATATCTCTATCAGCGCCGCTTCGCGATAGGTCGGCCGGCGCGACCGGAGTCGAGATGTACCGGCTTAGAATCTTGCGTATGGGGGAAAGGTTGATACACTGAGACTTAGATTTTCTTAGCATCTAACAACGTACGAAGGAGATTTTGAAAATGGCAAAGACGATCGGTATCGACCTGGGTACGACCAACAGCTGTATGGCCGTGCTCGAAGGCGGCGAGCCGACGGTCATTCCGAACGCCGAAGGCGGACGGACGACGCCGTCGGTAGTCGCCTTCGCCAAAGACGGCCAGCGCCTGGTTGGCGCTCCGGCCAAGCGTCAGCAGGTCACAAACCCCCAGAACACCATCTTCTCGATCAAGCGCTTCATGGGGCGCAAGTTCGAGGAGGTGAACGAGGAGATGAAGATCGTTCCCTACGACGTTGTCAAGGGCCCGAACGCCGACGTGCGCGTGAACGCCGAAGGCAAGCAGTACGCGCCGCCCGAGATCTCGGCGATGATCCTGCAGAAGCTGAAGACCGACGCCGAGGCCTACCTGGGCGAGCCGGTCGCCGACGCCGTCATTACCGTCCCGGCCTACTTCAACAACGCCCAGCGCGAGGCGACCCGCGACGCTGGCAAGATCGCCGGGCTGAACGTGCTTCGCATCATCAACGAGCCGACCGCGGCCTCGCTCGCCTACGGTCTCGACAAGGAGAACGACCAGACCATCCTCGTCTTCGACCTGGGCGGTGGCACCTTCGACGTCTCGGTGCTCGAGTTGGGCGAGGGCGTCTTCGAGGTCAAGTCCACCTCGGGCGACAACCACCTCGGCGGTGACAACTTCGACAAGGCCGTCGTGGACTGGATGGTGGCCGAGTTCAAGCGCGCTAACGGCATCGACCTGAGCCAGGATCCGATGGCGTTGCAGCGCCTCTACGAGGCGGGCGAGAAGGCCAAGATCGAGCTCTCAACGACGATGTCGACGCAGATCAACCTACCCTTCATCACCGCCACGCCCGAAGGCCCGAAGCACCTCGACCTGCAGCTCACGCGCGCCAAGCTGAACGAGCTGACCGCTGCGCTGCTCGAGCGCGTGGTCGGCCCGACCAAGCGGGCGCTCACCGACGCGGGACTGGGCGCCGAGAAGATCGACCACGTCATCCTCGTCGGCGGCATGACGCGCATGCCGGCGGTGCAGGAGCGGGTCAAGGAGATCGTCGGCAAGGATCCGCACAAGGGCGTCAACCCCGACGAGGTCGTTGCCGTCGGCGCCGCGATTCAGGCCGGCGTGCTCAAGGGTGAGGTCAAGGACATCCTGCTTCTCGACGTGACTCCGCTCTCGCTCGGCATCGAGACCAAGGGCGGTGTCTTCACGCGCCTGATCGAGCGCAACACCACCATTCCGACGCGGAAATCGGAGATATTCACTACGGCCTCCGACAACCAGGATTCGGTCGAGGTGCACGTGCTCCAGGGCGAGTCCGAGATGGCGGCCTACAACAAGACGCTGGGCAAGTTCCACCTGATGGGCATCCCGCCGGCGCCACGAGGTATCCCGCAGATCGAGGTCGCCTTCGACATCGACGCCAACGGCATTATCGCCGTCTCAGCCAAGGATCTCGGCACCGGCAATCTGCAGCAGATCAAGATCGAAGGTGGCTCGGGGCTGAATCCGAACGAGGTTGAGCGGATGGTGCACGAGGCAGAAGCCCACGCCGACGAGGCGCATAAGCTGCACGAGCTGGCCGAGGCCAAGAACGCCGCCGAGCAGCTGCTCTACGCCAGCGAGCGCACGCTCAAGGAGCATCGCGACAAGCTCTCTTCCGACGAGGTCTCGAACATCGAGAGCCGCCTGGAAGAGCTGCGCAAGGCGATCGAAGGTAGCGACGTGAACGAGGTCCGCTCGAAGACCGAAGCACTCCAGGAGGCCTCGCACAAGCTGGCCGAAGCCGTATACGCCCAGGCCGCGGCGCAGGCGCAGACGAGTGCCGGCTCGAGCGAGGACGGCCAAGCCGGATCGGACGAGGAGGTCGTCGAGGAGGCCGACTACGAGGTAATCGACGACGACGAGAAGAAGGGCTAGCCGTCGATGCCAGGCAAAGCACACCCGCCCGAGCCGAACGAACCCGGCCGTCACCGGCACGAGACGCCGGCCGCCGTGAAAGCGCCCGGCGAGGTAGCGCCGGCCGCGGGCAGTGACGAGTTGAAGCGGGCTCTGATCGAGGCCGAGACGCTGCGCGACCAGTACCTGAGCGATCTCAAGCGCGTGGCGGCCGACTTCGACAACTACCGCAAGCGTGTCGCCCGCGAGCGGGAGGAGCTGGTGACGCGCGCCCATGCCGGACTGGTCGAGGCGATCCTGCCGGTGCTGGACGATCTAGGGCGGGCGCTGGAGGCGGCAGGCCTGCACGAAGAGGCCAAGCTTGAGGACGGCGTGCGCCTGGTTCATCGCCAGTTGAGCGACGTCCTGGCCAGGGAGGGGTTACAGGAGATTCCCACCGATTCTCCTTTCGATCCGCACGTGCACGAGGCGCTGGCGGCGATCCCTTCGAGCGCGGAGGAGGGAACGATCCTGGAGGTCGTTCAGCGCGGCTACCTGCTCGGTGACCGGGTGCTGCGGCCGGCGCGGGTAGTGGTTGCGGCGGCGAGCGTTCCCGAGGGTTGATCATGGCTTTCGGGAACTCCTCTCAGAACGAAGCACTCCGTCGCCTGACCGCGCTCGGCGGCGCGAATACTTCGTCCTCAGGCGCGCCCGTAGCCCCGCTACGAGCGCTCCCTGCGTCCTTGTCTCGCATCCACCGATCGCACCCAGTCGACGGGTGTTCGTCCTAAAATGAGTTCTGGCGACCTCTACGAGACGCTCGGGGTTTCGCGCAGCGCCAGTGCGGAGGAGATCAAGAAGGCCTACCGCAAGCTTGCGCGGCGCCACCACCCCGACGCCAACCCCGGCGACAAGGCAGCAGAAGACCGCTTCAAGGAGGTCCAGAACGCCTACGACATCCTCTCCGACGTCGAGAAGCGCAAGCAATACGACACGTTCGGTGCAGGCGGCCCGCAGATGGGCGGACCCGGACCGGGGGGTGTTCGTTTCGAGCAGTTCGATCTGGGCGATCTCGGCGGCTTCGGCGACGTGTTCTCGAATCTGTTTGGAGGCGGCGGTCGCGCGAGCTCTCGCTCGATGCGGGGCGGCGACATCGAGGCGACGCTCAATCTCTCCTTCGAGGACTCGCTGCGCGGGGCTGAGACGCGCGTTCCGGTCGAAGTCGACGCGGCCTGCTCGACCTGTGGTGGCTCGGGCGCGAAGCCGGGCACCTCGCCCATAACCTGCCCCGTCTGCGGCGGTCGCGGCGTCGTCGCCGAGAGCCAGGGCCCGTTCGCCATCTCGCAACCCTGCAGGCGCTGTCGCGGCGCCGGGATGATCATCGAGAAGCCCTGCCCGACCTGTCGCGGGATGGGCCAGGTACGGCGCACGAAGCAATACAAGGTCAAGATTCCGGCCGGGGTCAAGGACGGCACCCGCATCCGTCTCAAGGGCAAGGGTGAGCCGGGAATGAACGGCGGCCCGCCCGGTGACCTCTTCGTGGTGACGCGCGTTGCAGCCTCGCCGATTTACGAGCGCCGTGGAGCCGACCTGGTCGCGGAGGTGCCGGTCACCTACCCGGAGGCCGCGCTCGGCGCCACGGTCGAAGTTCCGACTCCCGACGGCACGATCTCGCTCAAGATCCCGCCCGGCTCGGAGTCGGGCAAGCTGCTGCGCGTGCGTGGGCGCGGCGCTCCCAAGCTCAAGGGCTCGGGTCGCGGCGACCTGCTCGCGCGCGTGCGCGTGACCGTTCCCAAGAAGCTCAACAAGGCCGAGAAGGAAGCGCTCGAACAACTCAAGTCCGTTTCGAGAGAAAATCCGCGCGAAAGACTGGTGCGCTGATGAGCGATAACCGTCCTCGCTACATGATCTCGATTGCCGCCGAACTGGTTGGCATGCACCCGCAGACGCTGCGCATCTACGAGGCCAAGGGGCTGGTGCGACCGCAGCGCACGGGAGGAAACACACGACTCTACTCCGAGGCCGATCTCGAGCGGCTGCGGGCGATTCAGCGCCTGACGAGCGAGCTGGGGCTGAACCTGGCCGGGGTCGAGCGGGTGCTCACGCTGGAAGAAGAGATGCGCAAGATGCACGCTCGGCTCGATCGCATGGAGCGGGAGATGCGCGAGGCGATCGATCAGGTGCACCGCTCTTATCGACGTGAGCTCGTCGTTTACCGGGCGCCCGAGCCGCCGCTGCCGCATCCGCGACGGAAGCGGCAGGGCGGGTAGGGGGTAAGCATGGACTTCAACAAGCTGACTCTGAAGTCGCAGGAGGCGGTCGCGGGAGCACAGGAGCTGGCGCGCCGCGGCGGTAATCCCGAGGTCTATCCCGAGCATCTGCTCGTAGCGTTGCTCGACCAGGAGCTGCCGCGTTCGCTCGTCGGCGACGCTCAGACGCTCAGAGACAAGGCCGAAGCCGATCTGCGTGCGCGTCCGACTATTACCGGCACGGCCGTTCAGCCGCAAGCGTCGGCGGCGTTTGCCTCCCTGCTCGACCGCGCCCTCGACGAGTCGCGCAAGCTCGGCGACGACTTCGTCTCGGTCGAGCATCTGCTGCTTGCTCTTGACGTTGTTCCGCGAGCCGAGCTATTGCAGCGGCTCGAGCAGGTTCGCGGCTCACAAAGGGTCACGAGCCAGGATCCCGAGAGCACCTACCAGGCGCTCGAAAAATTCGGCCGCGACCTGACCGCGCTGGCGGAGCAGGGCAAGCTCGATCCGGTGATCGGGCGCGACGACGAGATCCGCCGCGTCATGCAGGTGCTATCGCGCCGCACCAAGAACAATCCGGTCTTGATCGGCGAGCCGGGTGTGGGCAAGACGGCGATCGCGGAAGGACTGGCTCAGCGCATCGTCGCCGGCGACGTGCCCGAAGGGCTGAAGGGCAAGCGCGTCTGGGCGCTCGACATCGGGGCGCTACTGGCGGGCGCCAAGTACCGTGGCGAGTTCGAGGAGCGGCTGAAGGCCGTGCTGAACGAGATCAAGGCGGCCGAGGGCGAGCTGATCCTCTTCATCGACGAACTGCACACGATCGTCGGCGCCGGCGCGGCCGAGGGAGCCGTGGACGCGGCCAACATGTTGAAGCCGATGCTCGCGCGCGGCGAATTGCGTGCGATCGGCGCGACCACGCTGGACGAATACCGCAAGTACATAGAGAAGGACGCCGCGCTCGAGCGCCGCTTCCAGCCGATCACGGTCGGCGAGCCCACGGTGACTGATACGGTCGCCATTCTGCGCGGGCTGAAGGAGCGCTACGAGGCCCACCACGGTGTGCGCATCCGCGACGCCGCCCTGGTGGCCGCCGCCGTCCTTTCCGACCGCTACATCTCCGACCGCTTCCTGCCCGACAAGGCGATCGACCTGGTTGACGAGTCGGCTTCGCGCCTGCGCATGGAGATCGACTCCTCGCCGCTCGAGCTGGACGAGGCCGACCGCCGCGTGCGCCAGCTCGAGATCGAGCTGGCCGCGATGGCCAAGGAAAAGAAGGAAGTAAAAGAGCCGCTGGAGCGCGAGCTGGTCGAGGCGAAATCCGAGCGCGACGAGCTGGCCGCCCGCTGGGCCAAGGAAAAGGAGGCGCTCGATCGCGTCAAGGAGATCACGCAGAAGATCGACGAGCTCTCCGGCGAGGCCGAGCGCGCCGAGCGCTCAGGCGAGCTGGAGCGGGTGGCCGAGATCCGCTACGGCGAGCTTCCCGCGCTCGAGAAGGAGCGCGACGAGCGCGCCGAGGCCGAGGCCGGGCACGAGCCGATGGTCAAGGAAGAAGTTGACGAAGACGACATCGCCTCGGTCGTGGCGCGCTGGACGGGCATTCCGGTCAGCCGCCTGCTCGAGGGCGAGACCGAGAAACTGATCCACATGGAGGACCGTCTGCACGAGCGCGTCATCGGCCAGCACGAGGCGGTCGAGGCGGTGGCGAATGCGCTGCGCCGCGCCCGTTCCGGCTTGCAGGATCCGAACCGGCCGATCGGCTCGTTCGTCTTCCTCGGCCCGACCGGAGTGGGCAAGACCGAGCTGGCCCGCGCGCTGGCCGAGTTCATGTTCGACGACGAGCGCGCGATGGTCAGGCTCGACATGACCGAGTACCAGGAGCGTCACACCGTCGCCCGCCTGATCGGGGCGCCGCCCGGCTATATCGGCTACGAGGAGGGTGGCCAGCTGACAGAGGCCGTCCGCCGCCGACCGTACTGCGTGATCCTGCTCGACGAGATCGAGAAGGCGCACCAGGAGGTCTTCGATGTGCTGCTGCAGATCCTCGACGACGGCCGCCTCACCGACGGCCAGGGCCGCACCGTCGACTTCCGTAACACGGTTGTGATCATGACCTCAAACCTGCGCTCGAGCGGGCAGCTGCGCGAGTTCTTCCGGCCCGAGCTGCTGAACCGGATCGACGAGATCATCGAGTTCACGGAGCTGACGCGCGAGGAGATCGCCGACATCGTCGAGCTCCAGCTGGCCCGCCTGCGCCAACGCCTGAGCGAGCGCGAGCTCTCGCTCGAGCTGACCGAGGCGGCCAAGGAGGTAATCGTCGAGACCGGCTGGGATCCGTCCTTCGGCGCCCGCCCGCTCAAGCGCGCCATTCAGCGCCTGATCGAGAACCCGCTCGCCCAGCACCTGCTCGAGGGCGACTTCGCGGCAGGTGACACCGTGCTGGTGGATGCCGAGAACGACGAGATCGCGTTCACGAAGGCTCAGACGAAGAAGTCTGAGGAGAACTAGCCTCTTCGATATTGCGGTAGAGGGCCTACTCGACGTCGGGCAGGTAATCGGCCTTGCCCTGGACTGGCGGGGCGCCGACGATCAACACTGTGATCTCCGCGCCCGACTCGTTGCGGAGCTGTAGCGCCGTCTCGCATTCGACCGCGGCGACCGAGCCGCGCGGCAGCTCGACTCGTTCGGGCGGGTCGCCGAGGAGCATGGTCGCGGTGCCGTCCAAGACGACAAACAGCTCGTCCTGCACGTGCTCGAGGTGGCGGTTGCCGCGCACTCCGGCCGGCAGTCGCCAGATGTTGGCGCGCATGTTGTGCAGCGCTTCCGAGAGAGGTGCGATGCCGCGATTCTGGTCGCCGCGCTGGGGCGCGTGAAACTCGAGCTCGTCCGGGTGGAAGATCGTGTAGCCCACGGGTCGGAGTCTAGTAGCTCAGGCCGGCGAGCGTAAAGACCTCAATATCCGGACCTTCCCGGCTTGGCGGAGGTACGCAAAACCGGGATATCGGTATCACCGTTTTGCGGTCGTTTTGAGAAATTCGCGAAACGCCGCATTGCACGAGCCGATCAACGAAGTATGGCTGCGGCGCCAGACAAAGATTTCCCGTCCGACCCGAATCTCGAGGGTCCTCTCTGGCTCGGCTCGATGGCGCGACGAGGCGTGGCTCAGGAGCACGGTGCCGGATGGAGCGAGGATGGATTTGATGGCGAGGATGCGCGGCCAAAGTGGCTCGGGTCAGTTGCACGGCGCGAAGGGACGCGCGGCGACGACTCCGGGTGGGTTGATCCCGAAGAGGCCGAGCGGCCAAAGTGGCTGGGCTCAGTGGCTCGGCGCGGCGACGCTCGGTCTCTCGTCCTGATCGATATGGAAACCGAGCCGAGCGAGCAGGCGCCGGAAACGGCCGCAGGGACTTCGCAGGATGCAGCAACTCCCGTCGCGCCGGTCGCTTCCAGCCCCGAGCTGAAGGAGATCCTCAGGCCGTCTCACCCGGCGGACGAGTTGGAAGAGCGCCGAGAGCCGAAGGGCATCTCGGGCGATCTCGGTATGCACCTCCGCGTGGCCTAGAGCGCTCGGCCGGTCTATTCGCCGCGCCTCTATACGAGAATCCCGATCTTCGGCTCGGTCTGACTGGGCGCAGAAACTGCACATTCGCGGGCGTCTTTCTTCGCGACCGTTTCCCGCCCCGTGGGAGGGTGGGGGGCGGTGGGTGGGTAACGGCGCCCGAACTCCGAGAACTGACACGTAATTCGCTTCGCTTCCTGGCGCGGAAGTGGGACTCCGCCGCTTGAGAATCAGTCAGTAGATCAAGCGTTGTGTTCCAATCGCCGTCCCTGCGGGTAGCTTTCCAATGTGATCCTTTTTGTTGGAGCAATCGGTCAGGAGCTTGCGGGCGCGCGCGAGCAGGGGCGCCTGCTCGCCTGTGGCGTCGGGCCGGTTGAGGCCGCGATTGCCACCGCCAAGGAGATCATCAAGGAGAGGCCGCGAGCGGTGATCAACGTCGGGCTGGCGGGCGCGAGACGTGGCTCGGGCATCGAGGTGCTCGACGTCGTCGTCGGCACCGAGGCCGTCTACTGCGACCTCTTTCCGCGCTTTTCGCCCAACAGGCTCACGCCCGACCCCGCTCTGCTCGAAGCCGCGCGCAGCGCTCTTCCCGAGGCGCGCTTCCTTCCGGTCGGAACGACCGCCAGCGTCGGTGGCTCGCGCGAGGTCGAGGTCGAGGCGATGGAGGGCTTCTCGGTGCTGCGAGCGGCGCAGCTGGCGGCCGTTCCGGCGCTCGAGCTGCGTGTGATCTCCAACGAGGTCGAGGAGCCGAGCCGCTCCAACTGGCACGTCGACGACGGCCTCTTCGTGCTCCAGGGCGCGACCCGGCGCCTGCTAGAGGCTCTGCTGTAGGAGCGCCTTCTCCATACAGATGCTGCGCCGCTGCGCCGTGTAGGGCCCGAAGTTGGGGATGACCGCGAATCCGCTCGCTTCGTAGAGGTGAATCGCCTCCGGCTGCTCGGGGCCGGTCTCCAGGCGCAGCGTCTCGTAGCCGAGCCGGCGCGCCTTCTCCCCCAGCTCTTTCATCAGGGAGCGGGCGATACCGAGCCGGCGCGCCTGTGGGGCGACGTACATGCGCCTGAGCTCGGCCGTCTGCTCGCCCTCGCAGCGGCAGATTCCTGCGCAGCCGACCGGCTCACCGTCGAGCCGGGCAACGAGGAAGTAGCCGTCGGGGTCGTCGAAGAGCTCGGGCTCGGGCTCGGCTCCGGCGCCCTCCCAGCCGCCGTAGCGCTCGCGCAACTCCTCGGCCTGGGCGTCGGTCAGCGGCCGCGACAGTAGGCTGCCGTAGGGCTCACGGGCGATCTCGATCTCGGCCATGGGTCGATTGAAGCAGAGCGAGCGCTTTGCGGTACCGTCGAGGCAATGACGACGCTCCGCTTCGGCTTCTCGCCCTGCCCGAACGACACCTTCGCCTTTCATGCGCTGGTGCACGGTCTGGTCGAGGCGCCGTTCCAGGTCGAGCCGGTGCTGCTGGATATCGAGGAACTGAACCGGCGCGCACACACCGGCGAGCTGGAGCTGACCAAGCTCAGCTTCGGCGCGCTCGCCGGCGTGGGCGACCGCTACCGGCTGCTTCAGAGCGGCGCCGCGCTCGGCTTCGGCTGCGGACCGCTCGTGGTCGCGCGCGAGCCGATTGACCTGAACCGCGCCGCCGCCGGGCCGATCGCGGTACCGGGCTTGCAGACCACCGCCGTCCTGCTTCTGCGCCGCTTCGCGCCGGCGCTGGGCGAGCTCGTCGAGCTCCGTTACGACCGCATTCTCGGCGCGGTCGAGCGAGGAGAGGTAAAGGCCGGCCTGATCATCCACGAGAGTCGTTTCACCTACGCAGGTCACGGCCTGGTGCGCGTCTGCGACCTGGGCGAGCTCTGGGAGAAGCAGAACGGGCTGCCGGTACCGCTAGCCGGCATCTGCGCCCGCTCCGATCTCGACGCCGCTACCTCCGCCGCGGCCGGCCGGGCAATCCGCGCTTCGGTCGAATACGCCCTCGGTCATCCCGAGGTGAGCCGCGACTACGTTCGCGCCAACGCGCAGGAGCTATCGGAAGAAGTGCGCCGTGCCCACATCGAGCTGTACGTGAACGATTCGAGCATCGATCTGGGCGAGAGGGGAATGCAAGCGATCGAATTCCTCCTTCACACGGCGCCCGCAAGTCGCTAGCGTGATGGGCGAACGCCTCTCGAGCTCCGGGCGGCGGGCAGGACGGTCGGAAAAGGAGATGCCCTGATTAGTAGCGGCAGTAGCGGAGTACGCGGATTCTTCCGTAACGCGGGCTCCTTCGTGCTTGGCGGCCTCGTCGGCGCTTCGGCCGCGCTGGCCGCTCGCGGTCGTCGCCGGCAGAGGAAGAGGCTCCCCGACGGGCTGGCGGCATTCGAAGACGCGCCTTGCCACCGTGAGGCGCGCGAACGAAAACAGCGAGCCGTGTAGCCTTGGAGCCTGTCTCGCTAGGCCCGCGCCCCTAACGGATAGGCTTTTAAGTCTCGATGCCGATCTACGAGTACCGCTGCCCCAAGGGTCACGTCTTCGAAGTCCTCCAGCGCATGGACGCCTCTCAGCCCGACGTCTGCGAGGTCTGTGGCGCTGGTCCGGTCGAGCGCGTGCTCCATCCGGTCGCGATCCATTTCAAGGGAACGGGCTTCTACGCGACCGACTATGGACGCGGCTCGCGCCGCCAGGTCAAGGAGTCGGGCTCGGATTCCGGTGAAAGCGGCAAGAGCGAGAGCCGGAAAGAGAGCGGAAAGGCCTCCAGCGACTCATAGCGGTTGCCGGTGCCGGCCTTCCAGGGCTTGGAGCAACAGCAGCACGGCGATCGCGCCCAGCACGGCGATCAAAAACGGCCTGAGCGAAAAGCTCCAGCCGACTCGCTCCCCGAACAGGACGAGTCCGGCGAATCCGCCCACGACGGCGCCGGCGATGCCGACGGCGATCGTGACGATGCAGCCCCGCGGGTGATTCCCGGGTGTGGCGAACTTGGCCACGGCGCCGGCGAGAAGACCGAACAGAACCCAGGCCAGAAGGCTCATTGCGCCAACCTCCTCACGGCAGCAGCGCTCCCTTGCTGCAACCGGGCGCGTAGAGCGACGCGCC
>Ga0209540_10002184_pt1 | contig 14019 bp, 12 predicted proteins | sample BarGraIncu01121A_FD_184501 | JGI IMG/M metagenome (GOLD analysis project Ga0209540, IMG submission 184501) | Arctic peat soil microbial communities from Barrow, Alaska - Barrow Graham LP Incubations 011-21A (SPAdes) (version 2) | ecosystem: Environmental > Terrestrial > Soil > Wetlands > Peat... | reverse complement strand
GGGGTAAGAGTTGAAGAACTCATCAGGAATCAATCCGAATCTCGCCCTGCGTGGACGGACTTGCTATGAACCTTTGGCCTCAACTCACCCTGGCACGCAGGGCATTGACTTGTCCACTAGTGAGTAATATTGTCAGTTGTTGACCTTCAGTACAGCCCTGCAACATTGAAGCTGATTGAGGCGATGCCTGATCTGACTCACTGACGCGGCTTCCCCAGTCCTCGAATCAAGGAGCCCGATCCTGATGACTTGGCGCAACCGTGCTGCTTGCCTGGACGAGGACCCTGAGCTGTTCTTCCCTGTCGGGAACACCGGCCCCGCGCTTCTCCAGATAGAAGAAGCCAAGGTGGTCTGCCGTCGATGCGAAGTCGTCGAGACCTGCCTGAAATGGGCCATGGAGTCCCGCCAGGACGCCGGGGTGTGGGGCGGGCTGTCCGCGGACGAACGGCGTGCCCTCAAGCGCCGCAATGCTCGTGCCCGTCGTGCCGACCCAGAGACACCTTTTCTCTGACGGACTCGCAGGACTTGATTGAACCGTCTCTCGCGCTCAGCTTTGGATAAGTCGGTCCACAAGCCCAGAGCGACGAAGACCAGCACTAGTCCGCCACCCGCCCACCGGAATTTGTCAAGGTGGATGAGGCCAGGCCAAGCAGAACGGCAAAGGCCGCTTCGAGACTATTCGCGCGGGCATGCAAGAGGACGCACTCACGCGACTGGCTCTGATCACCGACCTGCGACACGCACTGGACAGCAGCGAGTTCGCAGTCTTCTACCAGCCCATCGTCAGTGTCCGCGACGGGATGCCGGTTGGAGCTGAAGCGCTGGTCCGCTGGCACCATCCCCGGCGCGGACTGGTCGCTCCAGCTGAGTTCGTGGGTGTCGCCGAGTCCACGGGGCTGATCGTCGCGATCGGGGACTGGGTCCTCAACGAGGCGTGTCGCCAAGCGCAAGCCTGGCGTCAGGCCCGGACGACCGACGACGCCTTCTACGTCAGCGTCACCCTGTCTCCCCGCCAGCTCGCCGAGCCGAACATCATCTATGACGTCGCCCGGGCGCTGCGCCGGTCCGGGCTACCGCCGAGCGCCTTGGTGCTGGAGATGACTGAGACCTCCCTCACGCTGGATTTCGACACCGGACTTGCCCGCCTGCAGGCCCTCAAAGACCTCGGAGTTCGGCTCGCCATTGACGACTTCGGCACCGGCTTCTCATCGCTGGACCGGCTGCGAAGATTCCCGATCGACATCGTCAAGATCGACAAGTCCTTCATCGACCGAATCGGCTACAACGGCCAAGACAGGGCTCTGGTCCAGAGCGTCATCGACGTCACCCGCGCACTCGACCTGACCTCGATCGCCGAAGGCGTCGAACAGCCGGACCAGTACGACGCGCTTGAGGAACTCGGATGCGACGCAATCCAGGGATACCTGTTCGCCAAACCGCGGCCAGGGGTGGACACGGCGTTCACACTGCTGCGACTCGCAGCCCATCGAGAGCCGGCACGCGACCACGCCCACTACGAGCCCGACGTCTCGAAAGATCCTGGGCTCATCGTTGGATGGACAGATGACTGTCGCCGGTCTGCCACGACTGGATGATCGGCCGTGGCAACGCTGCGGTGGACCGTGCGTCCTACGTTGTGGTTGGTTGGGGAGAACCACCGTCAGTCCAGACCGTGCGACGGACACCACGCTCTCTGCGGTCTCCTCGCTCAACGGCTCGCGGCGAGGGAAGTTGTGACGCTCTGTGCAGGGCAGTACCAGCCGCCGCTGGCCGATGTGTAAGGGCTGGCGATCTTCATGGCGCCAACCCAGGAGCTGGCGGTCCATGCTCGCTTGTCCACCCCCGCCCTCTTGACGGTCATCTGCAGCGTCACCGTATTCAGGACGTCCTTCACCTTCGTTGACTTTCCGCAGTGTGTGATGTGGGCCTTGGTGGTCCCCTTGTACACGGCGCCCGCGCGGGTCAACGTCATGGTGAACAGGTGGGGGTGTGTGGATCCGCCCTGGACCCCGGAGAGCACCACGGCACACGGGCCCACCGTGCACTTCGGGCGGAACTGCCACGTCTCAGTCGTCGTCGTGCCGACCGTGAGTGTCCCTCCGCCGGACTTGACGACCTTGATACTGACGGTCCATGACCCCTGCAAACGGGCCGCCGAGATGGGCGGGGTGAGGGTCTTGACCGCGAGGACGGAAGACGGGGCGGAACGGAGGCCGCCCGCCACGGCGACGACGCTGTACTGATAGGTGGTGGCCGGGGCCAGACCCTTGTCCTGGTACGACGTCACCGTACCTGGAATGAAGCCCACCTGGACCCCGTCCCGCCGGATCACATAGGCGTCAACGGTCGGGCCAGCGGTGGCCGAGGGCCACCGGACAAGGACCGACGTCGCGGTCGGCGACTGCGCTCGGATGGCCGCTGGGACCGCGGGAACCTTGCTCACCCACGGTGCCCAGATCACCAGGCCGACGATCAACCCGAGCACCGCGATGATCGAGACCACGGGGACGGCCCATCTCCGTCCTCCGCCGCGTGCAGCGACTGGTATCGGTGTCGTTGTCGAGAGGGTGGCCGGCCCCTGGCCCGGTCCGTGGAGCCCTGGGGGAATGGGTAGCGTGGGCGTGGCCATCGTCGACTGCGGCACGTCGGACCCGGGACCGGCCGGTGCCGCGAGCGGCGCGGCGGGAACCTCGAGTGGACGAACCGTTGGCGCTCCGGCCGGGCTCGTCGGAGGCCGCAACTCCGAGTCGGTCCCCGTGACACCACGGTCAGATACGTGTGATGTCCAGCTCGTGCCGTTCCAGAAGCGGTACTCGTGTCGGAGGCTCGGGTCGGTGTACCAACCCGCGGGCGTCATCGTTGGGGTCGTCATCACGAACCTCTTCTCCGGGTCGGCCAACACGATGCGCGGCCGCGCGGCGGTGCCACTTTCAGGCAAGCACCGTGGTCGCCGCCGGAACTAGGGACCAAAGTCCCGAAGTCCCTCGCTGGTCAGATCCCGTGCTCGTCGACCTGCGCGAGAATCTCGACCGCGAACCGCCGCGCCTCGTCCAAGGTGGCTGGTTCGCCGGAACCTTCGTCGTAGCCGATGAAGACGCGGGGCGCCGTGTCGTCGGGTTGCCTGAGGAGATACGAAGTGAGGTACGTCGGAACAGTCTCCCCGTTGCTCATCAGCACCGAAGGTTTGGTCGACAGCTGGACCCTGTGCTCGGCCCCGAAGCACCACTGGTCCTCTCGCACCCTCTCCGTGGGGTGTCCGTCGCGGTCCTGGCACCAAGACTGGCAGGTGATCGGCTCGACGGCCGGTGAGGGAGAGAGGCTGGTCATGACAGCTTCCGGTTGGGGTAGCCCTCGACGTTGTCCAGGTCGTGGCTACATGCGTGGGTCAGCTCTTGACCGCTCCGGCCATCAGACCACCGACGAACCAGCGACCCAGGATGATGTAGACGAGCAACGTCGGTGCGGTGACGATGAGTGCGCCTGCCATCACCTCCGGGTAGGGGACGATCTGCGAACCCGCGAGGTTGGCCAGTCCAAGGATGACCGGACCGTTGTCCTTGCTCGAGAGGAACACCGCGAAGAGGTAGTCGTTCCAGATCGAGGTGAACTGCCAGATCATGGTCACGACGAAGCCGGGCACGGACAGGGGAAGGATCAGCGAGCGGAACGTCCGCAGCAGCCCGGCGCCGTCCACCTTCCCGGACTCGATCAGCTCCTTGGGGATGATGGTCTGGAAGTAGTTGCGGAAGATCAGCGTGCAGATCGGAATGCCGTAGACCACGTGGACGGCCAGCAGCTGGGGGACACCCGGTGCCAGCCCGGTCATCGGCAGGAACTCGAGCAGCGGCACCATCACCGCCTGGTACGGGATGAACATCCCGAAGAGCATCAGCGTGAAGATCACGTTGGCCCCCGGGAAGCGCCAACGCGAGAGCACGAAGCCGTTCATCGCACCGAGCATCGAGGAGATCATGGCCCCCGGTACGGCGATCAGCAGGGTCCGCCCAAGGGCAGGGCTCAGCTCGCCCCACGCGGCCGACCAACCCTCGAGGCTCAACCCGCTCGGCAGGGCCCAGCGGTTGGGGCTGAGAGCCTCGCTGAAGGACTTGAAGCTGGTGACGAGCAGGACGTATGCCGGGATCAGGACGACCAGCAGGAAGAAGATCAGCAGCAGGTACTTCACGGTGCGCGCGGCCTGGGAGCGCGGCGTCTTCTTGACCTTGCGGTGCAACACGGCCGGCGCAGGCGCTGGGATCGTCTCGGTGGTCACGAGTTCCTCTCCTGACGTGCGTTGTGGACGAGATAGGGCACGACCAGCAACGCCACAAGTACCAGCAGGATCATGGCGACGGCCGCCGCTCTGGCAAAGTCCTGCTGTCCGGTCAGGGTCCACATGCTCACCATCGGCACGTTGGTGTAGACGTTCTTCTCTCCCGAGATGGCCATGATGATGTCGAACATCTTCAGCGACATGTGGCCCAGGATGATCAACGCTGACAACGCTATCGGCGACAGTTGCGGGAACAGTACGTGTCGGTAGAGCTGGAACTCACTGGCTCCGTCGATGCGGGCCGCCTCGCGGAGCTCGGACGGGATGCCGCGGAAACCGGCCAGGAACAACGCCATGATGTATCCCGACAGCTGCCAGATCGCGGGGAGGGCGATTGCGGCGATCCCCCAGGTCGGGTCCGCCACCCACCAGTGGTTCTTCAGGAAGCCGAGGCCCACCATGTCGAACAGCTGGTTGAGACCCGAAGCGCCCTTGCCGGTGTCGCTGTTGAGCAACCAGTTCCACACCACACCCGAGGCGAACATCGACACGGCCATCGGGAACAGGTAGACCGTGCGGAACAACCCCTCAGCGCGGACGCCCTTCTCCAGCAACAAAGCCCACAGCATCCCGAAGAACAGTGCGCCGACGATGTAGACCACCGCCAGGATGCCCAGGTGCTTGAGCGACTGGATGAACTCCGGGTCGTTGAACAACGTGGTGTAGTTGGCGAGCCCGATGTGGGCGTCCGGGGAGGTGCCCGGGGCGCGCTCGAACCGGCTGTTCTGGTTGGTCGTCGAGATGTTGGCCGACCACCCGATCAGGCCGTACACGAAGAACCCGATCAGCAGGATCGAAGGGGACACCATGAGCAGTCCGGGTCCCCAGGTGCGCACCCTCCGCATCTTTCGCCTCACGCCATGCGCTCGCTTTCCGGAGTTGAAGGGAGACGAAGGATGGCGGGTAGCCAGTCCGAGCCGGCTACCCGCCATACCTGCATCGCTGTGGTGTGAAGGTCAGCCGAGCGTCGAACGCCAGCTGGCGTACTTGGTGGCAGCGGCGACCAGGCTCTTCTGTAGCGTTGCGACGTCAGGGTTGGCGCTGAAGGCACTCATCGCCGTCTGAACGTCGTTGTTCCATGCGCCGGGCCCAGCCGAACCGTGTGCCAGGGAGGGGGCGAGCTTGGAGGACTTCCACTGGACCATCGCCCACTGCTGGTACTTCGGGTAGCCGGCAGAGGTTGCGTCCGAGCGGGCCGGGATCGAGCCCTTGACCATGTTGAAGGCCTTCTGGCCATCGGCGCTGCCGACGACCTTGAGCCAGCACTTGGAGCCCTCGGGGTTCTTGGCGCCCTTGGGCAGGGTGAACGAGTCGGACAGCCACTGGTAGACCCCGTCGGTGCCTGGTGCCGGCCAGTAGGTGTATGCCGAGTCCGGGACCTTCAGTGAGAGGAGCTGGGCCGGGACCCAGTCACCCATGACCTGGTAGCCGCCGGTTGCCGTGGCCGGGTCGGTGGGCATGAGGTACTTGGACATGGCCGCGTCCCAGTCCATCGTCTCGCGGTCGGTGTTGGAGTAGCCCACCAACGTCTTGAAGTCGCCCAGCGCAGCCGTGACGTCTGCCCCGTCCCACTTCGTTTTGCCGTCAAACAGGCCGTTGAACTTGTCGACGCCGAGGTCACCCAGCAAGGTGGTCTCGAGCAGCATCTCCTCGGCGAAGCCCTTGGACAGGACCAGGGGAGTGGCCACCCCGGCCGCCTTGAGCTTGGCCAGGTCGGCGATCCAGTCCTTGACCGTGGCGGGAGCCTTGGTCGGATCCAGCTTGGCCTTCTTCAGCACCACCGGGTTGACCCAGACCATGTTGGCACGGTGGATGTCGGCGGGCACGGAGTAGACCTTGCCGGCAACCGTGATCTGGCTGACCAGCTCCTTGGGGAAAGCGTTGTCGAGGCCGTTGGCCTTGAACACGCTGGTGATGTCCTCGACCTGGCCGTTGGCGATGTAGTCGCTGAGCTCGCCGCCGGCGTGGGCCTGGAAGGAGTCGGGCGCGTTGCCGGCCTTGAGGTTGTTGGCCAACAGGGTCTTGGCCTTGTCGCCGCCACCGCCGGCGACGGCAGCGTTGACAAAGTTGTACTGCGAGCACTCCTTCTTGAACACCGAGACGAATCCGTCGAGGCCGGCCTTCTCACCACCTGCCGCCCACCACGTGAACACCTGGACGTTCTTGATGGCGGCGCCGGTGTTGCTGGCTTTGGAGGTGGAGGTGGAGGTGCTGCTGCTGCAGGCCGAGACCACCAATACCGCCGCGACCGCGACAACGGCGGCCATCTTGCGTCGTACTCGAGTCATTTCCGGACCTCCGGTGTGTCCCTAGATGGTTGGGCAATTCGAAGAGGCGATTCATGAGAATCAAAAGATCTGCAACAAATACGACAATCAGACAGATCTGTGACTAAACCCCTCGAACCGAACATTCCCATTGGCAGGCCTGGACTGTCAACGGATTCAGGATCAAGTCCTTGACTACCTATGGGTAGCGTTCCCGATTCAGTCTGGACCGGGGGCCGGGGATTCTTGCGTCCCGCGGCGAGTCGGTGGTGGACTGGTCTCATTGTGGTGGTGAACTGCGCCAGTCGCTTGTGATGGAGCGCACGTCGAAAGCTGAGGTTGCCATGAACGTTGAACGATGGGTTCGCTCGGGCTCCAAGCCTCGGCCGGTCCTGGTGGCTGCCATCGCCGGGCTGCTGGCGGTCGCGACGCTGACCGCTTCCTCCGCGGGTTCCGCTGCGGCTTTGACCGGCCCGTCGCCCGGCACGTATGTGGGTGGGGGTTTCGATGCCTGCGCCGCGCCAGCCTCGGACGTGATGGACGCTTGGCTGGGCAGCTCGCCGTACCGTGCCGTCGGCATCTACATGGGCGGGGTCAACCGATTCTGCCTCCAGCCCAACTTGACGGCGACGTGGGTGAACGCCCAACAGTCCGCCGGGTGGCACCTCGTGCCGATCTATCTGGGACTGCAGCCATACTGCACCACCTCGAAGAAGCATTACCTCTTCACCGCGGCGAACGCGGCCACCTCGGGGCGCGCGGCAGCCGCCGACGCGGTCGCGACGGCCGGGGCGCTCGGCCTGGCGACCGGCAGCACGATCTTCAACGACATCGAGGCCTACAGCGCCAGCGACCCGGTGTGCAGCGCGGCGGTGCTGACCTTCCTGAGCGCGTGGACCGCGCGGCTGCACGACTACGGGTTCCTCTCCGGCTTGTACAGCAGCCTCGGTTCGGGTGTCCGGGACCAAGTCGCGGCGTACGGCTCGACGGCCAACGTGCGTCCTGACTACCTGTGGTTCGCCCGGTACGACGGCATCGCCGACGTGGTGAACCCAGCCATTCCCAGCAGCTACTGGGTGCACCGCCGGATCAAGCAGTACACGGGCGGGACCCTTGAGACCTGGGGTGGCAAGACCGTGAACATCGATCACGACCAGCTCGACGTCAGACCCGTGCCGGCCACCCCCTTCGGTGACTTCACCGGCAACGGCTGGTCGGACCTGATCACCCGGCGGACCTCGACCGGCTCGCTCTACCTCTACCCGGGCAACGGCACTGGGTTCGGCGGCGGCTCGCGGTTCGGGGGCGGTTGGAACGCCATGAGCTCGATCACCCGGCTCGGCGACTTCAACCGGGACGGTCACGAGGACGTCATCGCCCGTGAGAGCGCCACTGGCATCCTGTGGCTCTACCGCGGTACCGGGTCGGGCTTTGCGTCGCGCCTGAGGATCGGCAGCGGGTGGAACGCCATACGCGAGATCACCCCGGTGGGTGACCTCAATGGGGACGGGTACCCCGACCTGCTCGGCGTCCAGGCTCGGAGCGGGTCCTTGTACCTCTTCCCGGGCACTGGAACTGGGCTCGGCAAGGCCATCCGGTTGGGCGGCGGCTGGAACCTCGCGAGCGAGCTCGCGGGAGTCGGCGACTTCGACCGCGACGGACATGTCGACCTGATTGCTCGCACCACCGCCACCGGCGATCTCTGGCTCTACCCGGGCACAGGCGCCAGCTTGGGCCCGAGGGTCCGGATTGACACTGGGTGGAGCAGTATGCGCGACCTGGCTGGTGTCGGCGACTTCGACCGTGACGGCTTCACCGACCTGATCGCCGTCGAGAGCGCCACCGGCAAGCTGTACAGGTATCCGGGCCGCGGCACGTCGTTCGGACCGCGGTTGCTCGTCGGCGCCGGGTGGACCGTTCTGCAGCCATTGCTGTGACGGGCGGTGCGACGGAGGGATGCCCGTTCGGGCGGCGCCTGCGACTCGATGCAGCATGACGATGGGGTCACCAGCCGGCTGGCCAGGATGGCACTGCAAGGCCGCGGTGGTTTGCCTGAGACAGTCCTGCGCGGAGGCCGGCTAGAGTGTCGGGGACGTTGCTGTGGCGGCGCTCTTAGCCTCGCACCAGCAAGTTGTCGGGCGAGATCCGGACCCGGACCGGAGTTCCCCCAACGGTGAGGGTCAGGTTCGTCCAGCCGTTAGCAGCCGGCGACAGTGCGTAACCTACGCCGGCCGACTGCCGGATCGGCACGATGACACTGAGGATGCTCGCACTCAGGGCGCTGCGGGCAAACATCACTGTGGTGGCGGTGTTGCGCTGCGTGATGCTGGGGTAGTGCCAGCCCTGGATCCGGGGGGAGGTCAGTCCCCGCTGGGCGAGGGTGGCCCCGGCGGGCAGCGCCTGTCGGAACGGGACCTGGAACAGGATGGTCCTGGTGCTGTCACCGGGTTTGGTGGCGATGGCCGTCGTCCGGCTGTACACCTTGACGCTCTGGTCGGAGGGCAGGTGCCACAGGGTCTGCCACTGTTGCGCCTTCGCGGCCGATCCGCGGTCCAGCACGACGACCACGTCGGGATTGCGCAGGACCAGCACCGCGCGGACCCGGCTGACACCCACGTACGGCTGGTCTGACACCTCGAAGAACTCGGCGCCGCTCTGGTAGGAGTAGCGCGCAAGCTTGGTCGCCGCCGCGGGCAGCGGCGTTGCGGTGGGTACCGTCATCACGTTGTGGGCGTAGTCCGACAGGGCCCAGGTGCGCCACGCGCTTGCGACGTATCCGGGGTGGCCGCTGTCGATGAGGATGTCTCGCCCGCGCGCGACGTAGGTCAGTGACGTGTGGTCCTGGTGTCCGTGCAGCATTCGTCCCGGCCCGTAGCGAAGGCTGTAGAACGACTCCTGACGGAACAGCGTCGACCCGGTGCCCCACCCGGAGCGGCCGAACACATAGCCGGCCTGGTACCGCGACACCTTGACGGAAGGTGCGGTGCCCAGCGTGCCCTGGGACCCGGCCCATTCTGCGTCCGTGCCCGGGAAGGGCACCGCGCTGACGACCTCCGAGTCCCCGATCTGGGCGAGCTTGCCGAGCGGGTTGGTGGACTGGGCGACGAACTTGACAAGAAGCCCGCGTCGCTGGGCGATCGTGGTGCCAGGGTTGATGTTGCAGGTGGTCAGGGCTTGTTCGGCCCGTCCCCACAGCACGTAGTTGAACTCCGCATACGAGGTTGACTGCTCGTTGGAGGCTCCCTGTGCGTCGATGGCTGTGGTGATGCCCTGAGACAGGCGGGTGATCGCGGAGTCTCGCAGATCGGTACGACTCAGGACGCACCCCACGCCCAGCAAAGCGATCGACTCGTCGGTGCCATGGTTGTTTCCCGGGCCGCTCCAGTAGTTCTGGATGAACTGGGCGTGGGTCAGCAGTGCGGAGTCCAGCCAGGCATCCGATGCGGGCAGCACGCCGCCGGGCGAGGTCGCCACTATGGCCTCGCGCAGGCAGATCAGCACGTTGGTGCGGTGCATCGTGGACTCATGGGCGCCGATGTCAGCGGTCCACGGGTAGGGGTTGTCCAGGACCCAGTCCCTCGCGATGGCCCGGACATGGTCCAGGGCGGCCGCGTCGCCGGCGGCTCCCGCCGTGATCGCCCGGCCGACCCACCTCAGTGAGTGCAGCCACATGTACCAGGAGGCGTTCTTGTACGGGTTGAGCCTCCAGTTGACGTTCCCGAAGCCGTTGCCCACCTTGACGGGCGCATACGTGCTCCAGGCGAAGATGTCGGCTGTGACGGCCGGAACGGGGTTGGGAGTGTCGATCCCGCTGTAGCCGGGGCACGGGTACAGGGTGGCACCGGGTGCCAGAGACCTCGCCTCGGGAAGGGGTTTGATGTCTGTGGCCGGCGGAGCGGTGGGTGGGGCGTAGGGGGGTATGTAGCCAAGTGCCGGGGGTTCCGGCACCGGTGGTCCAGGCGTGGGTTGGACGGCGGCTGCGGACGACAAAGGCAATCGCCCGGATGCTGTCGCCGGCGAGACCAGCACCGTCGCCCCCAGGCCGGCCAGCACCAACCCGACCGCGGCCAGACGTGCAGTCTGACGAATCATCTCGATGGTCATCGCCCCGAGGCGGCTACCGCGCGCACCGCGGCGGCCACGGCGGGAGCCACGGTGGCGTCGAAGACGCTGGGGACGATGTAGCTGGGGTTGAGCTGGTCGGGCTGGACCTTGTCGGCGATGGCATGGGCTGCGGCGATCAGCATCTCGTCGGTGAAGTCCGAGACTCCCGCGTCGAGAAGGCCACGGAAAAAACCTGGGAAGACGAGCACGTTGTTGATCTGGTTCGGGTAGTCGGATCGTCCGGTGGCGACCACGGCGGCGTGTTCGCTGGCTGCCACGGGGTCCACCTCGGACACCGGGTTGGCGAGCGCGAAGACGATGGCGTCGTCGGCCATGGTCGCGATGTCTTCGCCGGTCAGCAGGTTCGGGGCAGAGACCCCGATGAAGACATCCGCCCCGACCAGAACCTCCTTGAGGGAGCCGACGAGGTTGGCGCTGTTGGTGTGCTCGGCGATCCAGGTGCGGAACTGGTCCATGTTCTTCTGGCCGGAGTGCACGGCGCCGCCACGGCCGCACCCGATGATCTCACCGGCACCCTGGGCGAGGAGCAGACGGATGATCGCGTTCCCGGCGGCGCCAACGCCGGACACCACGATGCGTACATCCTCGATGCGCTTGTCGACGACTCGCAACGCGTTGGTCAGCGCCGCGAGCACCACGATGGCCGTGCCGTGCTGGTCGTCGTGGAAGACGGGGATGTCGAGGAGCTCGCGTAGCCGGGCCTCGATCTCGAAGCAGCGGGGTGCCGAGATGTCCTCGAGGTTGATGCCGCCATAGACGGGGGCCATGGCCCGGACGATCTCCACGAGGGTGTCGGTGTCCTGGGTGTCCAGGCAGACAGGCCAGGCATCGACACCGCCGAACTGCTTGAACAGGGCCGCCTTGCCCTCCATCACGGGCAGTGCGGCTGCTGCCCCGATGTTGCCCAGGCCCAGCACCGCCGAGCCGTCGGTGACCACGGCCACCGTGTTGCGCTTGATGGTCAGGCGTCGCGCGTCCTCGGGGTGTTCGGCGATGGCCAGACAGACGCGGGCCACGCCGGGGGTGTATGCGCGGGCGAGGTCGTCGCGGTGCTTCAGCGGCACCTTGGGAGTGACCTCGATCTTGCCGCCGAGGTGCATGAGGAAGGTGCGATCGCTCACCTTGCGCACTGTCGCGCCGGGAACCTTGGAGATGGCCTTGGTGATCAGCTCGGCGTGTGTCTCGCCCGAGGTGTCGCAGGTGACGTCGACCACCATGCGGGCCGTTTGGCTCTCGACGACGTCCAGAGCGGTGAGTGAGCCGCCGGCTGAGCCCACGGCGCTGGTGAGCGCGGCCGTCGCGGTCGTCCCAGCGGGCACCTCGACGCGGACGGTGATCGAGTAGCCCGGACTGGTTGTAGTCATTGAAGTCTCCTGTGCGCGACGGGTCTCCTGTCGGGATTCTAGCTGTGCAGTGTGGGGTCAGTGGCTAGTGCCAGTGTCCCCGCGATGGTGAGGACGAACCCAACTGCCGCGACCAGGGCGAAACCAGGGCGGGTGGTGTCGCCGAGGAATGCCAGACCGATGCCTGCGGGAACGATCGTCTCGACGGCGAACGTCACAGCGGTGGCGCTGGTGACCGACCCGCGTTGGAGAGCCGTGGTGAACAGCAGCATCCCGAGTACCCCCAGGGCAAGGATGGCCCACAGCCCGGGATCGGCCAGAACGTGCCACAGCGGACTGGGCACGGTCAGGCTGCGCGCCGTGACGGCGACGACGGTGAAGGCGAGCCCGGCAAGGACGGCAAGAGCTTGTGCGCTTGAGTGTCCGCCGTGTCGGGCGACGAGCGCCCCGGCGGCACCCAGGACGATCACGCAGGAGAGCAGCCCCCAACGGACTCCGACGCTCAGAGGCGTTCCTTGCTCCGGCTGGGCCGAGGAGGCCAACAGCAGCAGTCCGGCGCCGAGGATGACCAGTGAGGCGATCTCACGACCTCGCAGTCGGACACCGATGGCTGCCGCGATGATGGCCGTGACCCCGACGCTCGAGGCGACGGCGGACTGCACGAGGAACAGGGGCAGTGTCCGCAGGGCCACCAGTGATGCCACAAAGGCCGCCAGATCGAGGCCGAGCCCTGATACATAGGGGGCCGATCCCGCGAGACGCACCAGCAGCCGCGGATCAAGACCGGAGCCGGACTCGGCTTTGCGCGCGGCGACACTCTGGAGGACCGATGCGCTGCCGTAGCCCAGAGCTGCAAACAGTGCACACGCCATGCCCAGAACCATGTGAGCAGTCTGCCTCAGCAGCGAATCACCTGCGCAGGTGATTCGCCGATTCTAGGGTCGAGCCCACGCCATCCGTGACGATGAGAGCCGTTCGATTCGGTCATGAGGCGACGTTATGGTGGCCGAGTGCCTTCCGATCGCTCGTCGCACGTGGGCCTTGCCCGCATGGGCATGGTGTTGATGTCGGCCATGGTGGTGGCCTTGGTCGCTGGTTGCGATCCGGTGGCAACCCCCGAGCCTTCGGACAGCGCTGCGGCGCGAAGCAGTACTGCAGAACCGTCGATTTCGTCGGCAAGGGGGGGATCGGCCCTCGCTGCGCTCGCCACCCTCGCCGTCAAGGGACGTTCACCGAAGACGGGCTACGACCGCGCGCTCTTCGGCCAGGCTTGGGCGGATGTCGATCGCAACGGCTGCGACACCCGCAACGACGTCCTGCGACGAGACCTCACGGCGTACGTGCTCAAGCCGGGGACCAACGGCTGCCTGGTCCTCTCCGGCACCCTGCACGACCCCTACACGGGCAAGTCCATCGCATTCGTCCGTGGTCAGAGCACGTCCAGCGCAGTCCAGATCGACCATGTCGTGCCGCTCTCCGATGCCTGGCAGAAGGGCGCGCAGCAGTGGTCGACACAGCGGCGCACGGCCTTTGCCAATGACTTGCTCAACCTGTTGGGCGTCGATGGGCTCAGCAACCAGCGTAAGAGCGATGGCGACGCGGCCACCTGGCTGCCACCGAACAAGGCCTACCGTTGCCCATACGCCGCGCGGCAGATCGCGGTGAAGGCGAAGTACGGGCTCTGGGTCACCAGCGCAGAGCGAGACGCGCTCTCACGGATCCTGGCGGCGTGTCCATCCCAGACGCTGCCGAGTGCCAACAGTCGCTGATTGTGCTCGTTCAGTTCGGCGGCGATCCGGAACTGCCGGCGTGCACCGTCGGCATCGGCAGGTCGATGAGGTTCTCCGGGAAGTGGCAGGCCACGCGGTGACCCGGCGAGAGCTCGGTAAGGGGCGGCTCGACGGTGCTGCAGATCTCCTGGGCCTTCCAGCACCGCGTGTGGAATCGGCACGCG
>Ga0209540_10002183_pt1 | contig 14021 bp, 16 predicted proteins | sample BarGraIncu01121A_FD_184501 | JGI IMG/M metagenome (GOLD analysis project Ga0209540, IMG submission 184501) | Arctic peat soil microbial communities from Barrow, Alaska - Barrow Graham LP Incubations 011-21A (SPAdes) (version 2) | ecosystem: Environmental > Terrestrial > Soil > Wetlands > Peat... | reverse complement strand
GGTGCCCCATGATCTCGATCCTTCGCGCTCTGGGCGTCCGGGAGCTGCCGGAGGGCTGCTCGCGCGCATAGCGAGCGGTGCTCGACCCAAACCACAGGCGCGGCCCCCGGGGCTGCGCCTGTTCTGCGTCCGGGCGGGTCCCGGGGCGCACCGGGCGTGGGTGGGTACCTACGAGATACGACCGGACGCACGGATCGAAAGGCACCGTCATGAACCGAAGCGACCTCACCATCCTCGTCACGGGCGGTACCGGACATCAAGGTGGCGCGGTCGCCCGACACCTGCTCGCCGACGGGTGGAACGTCCGCGCGCTGGTACGCGACCCCGCCAAGCCGGCCGCGCTCGCGCTGGCCGAGGCGGGCTGCGAGCGCGTGCAAGGCGACCTCACCGACCGCGCCTCACTCGATCGCGCCGTCGACGGCTGCCACGGGGTCTACAGCGTCCAGACGCCGCGCGACGTCGGGCCGGAGGGCGAGATCCGGGAGGGCATCAACCTCGCGGACGCCGCCGCCGCGGCCGGCGTGGACCACTTCGTCTACAGCTCGGTCTATGGCGCCGACCACGAAGACGACGTCACGTTCCGGTGGCCCAAGCGCCGCATCGAGGCGCACATCGCGGAACTCGGGATGCCCGCGACCATCTGGCGACCGGTGACGTTCCTGGACAACTTCCTGCGTCAGCGCGACGACATCGTTTCCGGGCACCTGCGCGCGGCGGTCGACCCCGATGTGGTGCGCCAGTTCATCGCCACCGACGACATCGGCAGGTTCGTCGCCCTTGCATTCCGCGAGCACGACCGGTTCGCGGGGGTGAGGGCCGAGATCGCGAGCGACGAGATGACGATGCCCGAGCTCGCGGGGCTGTTCTCCCTCGTGCTCGACCTTCCGGTCGTCTTCGACCAGATCGAGCCCATGCCGGGGATGGTCACGGCACACAAGCCGCCCGCCGGTGAGATGCCGATCGGCCATGCGGACCTCGAGTCCCTGCGCGAGCTCGTGCCGGACCTGTGGACGGCCGAACGCTGGATCCGAGCACAGGACTGGGGCGTCTAACCACCTCCGCACGACGCAAAGAGGGCCACCCCTGGCGGGGTGACCCTCTCCCATCGCTGCCGAACAGCGACATTCATCCAAGAATCGGAGGCGCTTGCTTCCGCGCCCGGGGAACTGCCCCGGAGCGCCGCCGTCCTAGGAGGTGCGGACTTCCGTGAGATCCACGTCGGACCGGACCAGCGCAGCGATGTAATGACTTTGCATCTGCTGGATCACCTCCTCTTCGTCGACGGACGCCGATGCGCCCTCGGGTATCCCCGTGCCTGAAACGATAGCAAGCCGCGCGCCGAATGATGTGGCGAACCCGTGGAGCGGCCGTGTTGCCTCGCCGAACGGTCGCCTAGAGCAGGCCGGCGGCCCTCGCGAAACTGTCCGGATCGCGCCCAAGACGCTCGCCGCGGTCGGCCGAGTCGATCGAGGCCATCTCCTCGGCGGTGAGTTCGAAACCATAGACGTCCGCGTTCTCCGCGATGCGCTCGCGGTGCACGGACTTCGGGATCGTGGTCACACCGTGCTGCAGGATCCACCGCAGGGTGACCTGCGCGGGGGTCTTTCCGCGCCCTTCGGCGATCACCGCGATCTCCGGGATCTGCGCGACGGCTCCTCGCATGATCGGCGCCCACGCCTGCATGGTGATCCCGTGCGCGGCGCAGAAGTCGCGCAGACCGGGCTGCTGGAGGCGCGGATGGTGCTCGACCTGGTCGACCGCGGGCGGGATGTCCGCGAACGCGAGCAGCCCCTCCAGATGCGGAACGAGGAAGTTGCACACGCCGATGGCACGGACGATGCGCTCTGATCGCAGCTTCTGCATGGCGCGCCACGTCTCGTGGACGGTGTCCGGCATCGGCCAGTGGATCATGTAGAGGTCGACGTACTCCAGGCCGAGGCGGGTCAGGCCGCGCTCGCAGGCGGCCAGCGTGTTGTCGTAGCCCTGCTCGTCGTTCCACAGCTTCGTCGCGACGAACAGGTCGTGACGCGGGATGCCGCTCGCCGCGATGGCGCGACCGACACCCGCCTCGTTCTCGTACATGGAAGCGGTGTCGATCCCCCGGTATCCGAGCTCGAGCGCCCAGGCGACCTCGTGTTCGACCTCGGCGCCCGGCTGCGAACGGAACGTGCCGAGTCCGAGCCGGGGCATGTGGATGCCGGGCGCGATCTCGACCGTGTCGGCGAGCGAGTGAAGTTCAGGCTGCTCCATCAGGTGACCTCCTGATGGGAGTGTACCCGCGCGCCCGGTCAGCGACCCGCGTCGCTCGCCATGCCGACGGCCACGTAGTAGGTCTTCGCGAGGTCGAGCGCCTCGTCTTCGAGCAGTGAAGCGTCGACGACGTAGGCGATGCCGACGGCGAGGTTCCTGGCACCTGAGCTGATGGCGGCGCCTTTCGCCCGGGCCCACAGCACGGCGTGTGTGGCTTCGGCCTTGGCGCCGTTCTCGTTGGTCCACTGAACGGGACGGTCGAAGACGCCGAGCCACGCGCCTGCCCGGTTCGCGGTGGCGGCCAACGGACGCATCAGCGTCACGGAAAGCGGCACCTGGGCCGCGAGTTCCTCGGGAGCGTAGTCGACGCTGGAAATGATCAGTCTCATTCGTGTCCCCTCAGGCGCGACGCTTCAGCGGCAGCTGAGCGCTACCCAGTCTAGCGTGCGCGGCCGCCCTCCGGGTGCCCGGGTTCGACGGGCGCCGGTCGGCCGCGGCGGGATCGCCGCTAGTGCTTCGCGCGCCGCCACATCGAGAACAGGTGCCGGTGGTAGAACCCGCTGGCCAGCATCAGCGCGAGCCCGACGCCCAGGTACATGACCGCCAGGTCCGGTTTCGGGATCGGTGAGCGCTTCAGCACGATGCCGAGCACGATCATGAACACGGTGATGAGATAGCTCTTCCAGCCCTGGAACGAGTACGCGCTCACGCGAGCGGGACCTCCCTCGATGCGCGCGATGTTCTTGGTCACGATCCCGTGGAACACGAACCGGAGGAACACCGCCGCGACCGCGAGCCCGGCGACGGTCAACTCCAGCTCGAGCGGCACCGACACGGGGGCGAGCCATGTCACCGCATAGGTGAGCAACAGGATACCGACGCCCATCCAGATGACGCCCGCGATCGCGAACAGCCAACGGCGGTCGATGTCGAGGCGCATGCGCTCGGCGAGCGTGGGGGCGGTGCCGGTGTCGGGATCCGTGGTCATCGGGCGCTCTCGGCCTTTCGATTGTCTGTCACCGGAGACAGGATGCATCATCCCGCCGGCACCTGCATGACCCGAAGCAAGCGCCCTGCCGTGATCGCCACGCGGCGGCGCGGGTCTCGATCCCTTCCGCGCTCGTGCTAGCATTCACATGTTCACAAGCGAGTCCCGCCCGCATGCGGGACGCGAGGCATTCAGGAGCCGCGGCCCATGGCCCACGTACGCTCGCTCTTCTTCAAAGGACCGCTCGCCGACGTCGAGAACAAGGCGATCACCGCCTTCAAGCTCGGCCGCCCGAGCGACGTCATCTGGAACATCACCAACCGCTGCAACCTGCTGTGCGACCACTGCTACATGGCCGCCGACGCGCACACGCGCCCCAACGAGCTCACCGACGAGGAGACGATGGCCCTCGTCGACCAGATGGGCGAGCGCGGACTCCCGGCTCTGTTCCTGTCCGGCGGCGAGCCGATGATGCGCCGCAACTTCTGGGAGATCCTCGAGCGTGCGCGCGGCTACGGGATCCGCGTCACCGTCTCCACCAACTGCACGCTCATCGACCGCGAGACCGCGAAGCGCCTGCGCTCCGACGGCATCGACTGGGTCGCGACCTCGCTCTACGGCCCCGACAAGTTCCACGACACGATGGTCGGGGTACCCGGCACCCGGCAGCGTGTCATCGAGGCCATCAAGGTCCTGCGCGAAGAGGGCGTCGGCGTCGCCATCAAGACGGCGATCAGCAAGGCGACCTGGCCGCACGTCTACGAACTGATCAGCGAGGCCCGGGCGCTCGACGTCGGCCTCATCTACTTCTGCGACCTCATCACCGCCGGCCGCAGCGAGGGCGAGGACGACGGCCGCATCACCCCCGCGCAGTGGCGCGAGCTGGCCGACTACATCATCGGGGACCTCATCGCGGGCGAGCAGGCGGGCGTCAAGGGCATGGAGTGGGACATCGGCGCGATGCCGTCGTTCATCCCCTACGTCGCCGAGCGCTTCATGGAGCGCGGCATCGACGTGAGCAACGGGCTCGAACGCCTGAAGGTCATCAGCGCCTGCCCCGTCGGCAAGGGCCACATGAACATCAACTCCGAGGGCGGGATCATGCCCTGCCAGTTCGCTCAGGACTGGACGATCGGCAACGTCCGCGAGATGTCACTGCAGGACGCGGTCGGCGCGCTCTACACGCTCGACCGGCAGGAGTCCAAGGGCGTGTGCTCGCCCGAGGAGTGCGAGTACTCCCGTATCTGCCGCGGCTGCCGCGCAAAGGCCTGGCAGCGCACCGGCGACCCGATGGCCGAGGACGTCACCTGCCTGCTGCACGCGGAGGCCGACCGCTCGGCGCTCGCCGAGCAGATCGACGCGGCGCCGGAGTTCGCGCGTTCCGCCCCGTGCTCCACTCCGGGAAGCTGCTAGCCGTGGAACCCGACCACACAGCGACGGTCGAGGAGCTGATCGCGCGCTACCTCCGCGGCGTGACGCTGCTGCGCGACGCGACCGCAGGGATGACGCCTGCGCAGCTCGCCGCGCGCCCGATCGCCGGCAAGATGTCCACCACCGAGGTCGTATGCCACATCGTCGACGCCGACCAGTTCATGGCCGACCGGATGAAGCGCACCGTCGCCACCGAGCGCCCTCTACTCATGGGCGTGGACGGCATCGCCTATCTCGAAGCGCTCCACTACGCGCAGCGCGACCTCGACCTGGATCTGCGACTGCTCGAGGTCACGCGCGAGCAGATGGCCGCGGACCTGTGGCGGCTCGACGCGGCCTCCTGGGAACGCGACGCCGTGCACAGCGAGATCGGCCTCGTCACGCTGCGCGGCTTGCTGCTGCACACGATCCACCACCTCGAGCGCCACCTCCTGGCGATCGAGGAGAAGCGCACGGCGCTGGGACTGTAGGTGCGCCGGATCGCTATCGCACTCGTAGCCTCGACGTGCGTGACTCGCTCGCCTTGCGCTTGACCGAGCCCAGGTAGCACCGTCTGATCGAGAGCACTCCGATCACAGGTCGTTCCCCGCATATGAGAGATCGAAGCTCTTGTTCACCACGGGGAAGTCCGGGATCACGTCCTCGGTCGCTGCGAGCGACAGCAGCCGCCAGTTGTGCGCTGAAGGATCCTGCGGCACCCACGCGACCACACGCCCGGCTTCGACGCGAACGAAGTGAAGACACTCTCCACGCCAGCCTTCGACACTACCAAGGCCATCGCCGTCGGTCCTCGGCAACGTCGTGACGCCGGGGCCCATCTCCGATGCCAGAGATGTCAGCAGCCGAACCGATGCCTCGATCTCCCGCACGCGAATGAGGAAGCGAGCCATCACGTCGCCCCACCGCTGAGTGATGACCTCGTGGTCGCTGTACGCAGGGCAACTCGACCACGAGCGTGCGTCGTGGGCGACGCCCGAGGCCCGGGCCGCCAATCCGACGGCCCGGTAGCGCTGTGCCACCTCGTTCTGCAGCGTGCCGGTCCTCTCCAGCCGCTCGACGACCGCAGCCCTGTTCAACCACATCTTGGCGTGCGCCTCGGCAAGCTCACCGGCGGTCACAACGGCCTCGGCCCACTTGCCCAGAAAGCCGACGGGCGCGTTCACCCCGCCGGGAACGAGCACACCGCGCAGGAATCGATGTCCGAAACATGCGGCGTTCGCTCGCAGGATGTCCTCGCGCAAGCCCAGGAAGCGCGTGTTCGCGGCCGGGACGGCGATGTCGTTCAGCATGCCGCCGAGGTCGGTGATGTGCGCGGTGATGCGCTCAGTCTCGAGCAGGGCCGCGCGCAGCAACTGCGCCTGGACCGGAGGTTCGATCCCGGCGATCGCCTCGATCGCCTCGCAGAACGCCCAGCCGTGGCCGATCGCGCTGTCGCCGGACACGACCTCGGCGAGGCTCAGCACCTCCCGAGGGGTCCTTCCGCGGGCGAGCCACTCCATGCCGCGGTGGACGTAGAACAGACGCGGCTCCAGGCCCACGATGCGCTCGCCGTCGGCCGAGAAGCGGAAGTGACCTGGTTCGATGATGCCCGCGTGGATCGGCCCCACCGGGATCTCGTGAATGCCTTCTCCCCGGACGCGCACCAGCTGCATCGGCGCGCTGCTGCCCCACTCTCCGATCGGGACGGCGGGGTCGTGCGTCAGAGGGTAGAACCCCTTGGGCCAGTGGGCGTGCCGGACCAGTCGCGCCGCGCGCGGATGACCGACGGGCCGCACCCCCATGAGGTCGCGGATCCGACGCTCGGGCCAGTCACACTCCGGAAGCAGCGGCACCAGCGAGGGGACCGTGAGGTCCTCGCGAGGCACCATCACGCGGTGCACGACCTTCGTGTGCCCGAAGGAGAACACGTAGAGCAGCTCGACTCCGGCGGATCCCGGTACGCCCACAAGCGAGTCGAGCCTCATGCCGCGCTGCACCAGCCCGGTCACGTGCTGGAGCAGGTCGGCGGGCGTCGATTCCGTCAGCTGCACGGCGCCCAGGCCGGTCGCGATCGTTCCACGCATCAGAAGCCACCTCCCCGCACGAGTGCGGCCGCGGCCGACACCACATCGACGACCACGGTCGGCCGCCACACGAGGAGCGCCGTCCCCATCACGGTCGCCAGCAGGGGCGCCGCCGCGAACGAGACACCGAGCGTCGTGCCGGCGGTGTGTCCGGCGCCCATCAGCATCTTGAGCATGCGTTCGGAGAAGACCGCTGCGGCGACCACAAGAAGGACCGCGACAAGGGCCGCGAGCCATACCAGGCCCGCCTGCGCGGCCGCCACGACGAGCAGGACCTCGGAGACGAAGATGGGCCCGATCGGGAAGCCAACGAGCGAGGCACCGGACCCGACCACGAGCATCGAGCACAGCGGGGCTCGCGACAGCGAACCCGCCATGCGATCGATCTCGCGGCTTCCGGCCGCCTCGACCAGCCCGCCGACTCCCATGAAGGCCGAGCCCTTCGCGACGGCGTGCCCGAGAAGGTGGACCGCGAACGCGAGCATCGCGGCGCGGTTCCCGATCGCGAGCGCGAGCGTCATCAGCGCCATGTGCTCGACCGTCGAGTACGCGAGAAGGCGCTTCGCGTCCCGCTGGTTCGCGATCGACAGGATCGCCAGCAGGAGTCCCAGCAGTCCCGCCGCGATGAGGACCGGACGGAGTGTGGCCGCCGCGACGGGCAGCGCGAGCATCGTGCGCGCTAGGAGCACGAGCGCGGTGGGTACGAGCGCGCCGGACATGAGCGAGCTGACCGGGGTCGGCGTCTGCGAATGGGCATCCGGGAGCCACCAGTGGAAGGGGAAGATCCCGCCCTTCGTGCCGAAGCCGATGAAGACCAGGCCCAGCCCGGCGGCGACGGTGAGCGGTGCGAGGTGCGGGGCGGCCGAGGCCAGCGCTGCGAACGTCGTGGGGGCCGGGAGGTGCGCGGCCTTGGCTGCCGCTCCGAGGACACCGAGCCCCGCCAGTCCGAACCCGACGCCGGTGAAACACAGCACTGCGAACTTCCAGGCGGCCTCGACGCTGTGTGCGTGGCGTCCCACCGCGATCAGGTAGACGCCGAGTATCGTGGTGCCCTCGATCAGCATCCACGCGACCACGATGTTGTCGGCCAGCGACGCTGCCCCCAGCAGGACCGCGAACGCGATGGAGGCGGCGCCGATGAGGCTCACGTCCGTCTGCGAGTACTCGCCCTCCGCCACCTTGTGCCGGTAGTAGGTATGGCTCCCGCCGAACGCGACGAACGAGACCACGCCGATCCCGACCACCGCGATCCGGGCCAACGGGTGTTCGCCCGGGGATGCCAGCGCCAGTCCCACCATGAACGCGCCGAGTGCCGTTCCCGCGACCGAGGCCAGGACGGCGCCCATCCTCCTGCGCCGCAGGGCCAATATGGCGACGATCGGTAGAGTTGCGACGACGAGAAGCAGCGTCAGAGGGCTCATGCCGCTCCCTCCTCGTCGTACTCCGCGAGCTGGCGCAGCAGCGCGACGTCCCCGGTGCCGGCGATATTCCGCACGAGCACCGCCAGACCCACGAGCACCAGGACCGCGGCCACGGCCTCCGCGAGCAGGAGGAACTCGAGCGACCACGAGAGGCCGCCCGCCAGCGTGAGCACGGTGCTGATGCCGGTCTCCGTCGCGATGAAGCCGGTGATCTGGGCGAGGATGCCACGCCTGGTCGCGACCACGCACACTCCCGTGAGCGCCTGCCCCAGAGCGAGACCGCTTGCGACGCCGCCCGGCAGCACGTCGCTCAGAAGAAGCATGCTGCCCAGGACCAACAGCAGCGAGACGAGGAGCGCCGCGGGCGTGTGCAGCCGCGCGCCGCCCTCGGAGGGCAGGGACAGCCTGCGCGCCGTCAGCCAGAGAAGGATCGGCACGGCCACGGCCTTGACCAGCATCCCCATGATGACGACGGCGGTCAGGAGGTACGCGTGAGCCTCGAGCGAGTGGACGAACGACACGAGGCCACCCGCCAGGGCCTGCACGGCCACGAACCAGATCCCGCCCGTGGCCGACTTGTCCCACACGAGGAGCAAGACGGCGAACGTCCCCACAGACAGGCAAGCGAGCTGTATCGCGTCGAGGCTCATGCGATCACCCCGACGAGCAGGCCGAAGAACGCCATGGCGAGCCCCACCACCAGGAGGTCAGGGGCGCGGAACAGACGGGCCTTCACGAGCCACGACTCGAGCAGCCCGAGCAGCGTGCCGCCCGCGACCAGCGCCAGAGGGATCAGCACGAGCACGATCGGCCCCCACGAATCCGGCCGGGCCATGGGCACGACCACGTTGAGCGCGAGCAGCCAGAAGAGCGTCAGCTTGAGGGCCGACTGCAGGTGGACGAGCGCCAGACCCGGGCCGGACTGCTCGAGCACCATCGCCTCGTGCACCATCGTGAGTTCCAGATGGGTCGCGGGGTTGTCGAACGGCATCCTCGAGTTCTCCGCCAGCCCGAGGACCAGCAGTGCGAGGGCGATGGACGCATGGCCGAGTAGGCCCATCGGGCTCACCTCGGGCATCGCAAGGGCGCTGCTCAACCGCGTCGTCCCGCTGCCAACGGTCAGTCCCAGGATCGCGATCATGAGGCCCGGCTCGGCAAGCGCCGCGAACATCGTCTCGCGGGAAGCGCCCATGCCCCCGAACGGCGTCCCGGTGTCGAGCGCGGCCATGACCTGCAGGAAGGTCGCGAGCATGAGCAGATACGCGACTACGACGGCATCGGAACTCGGCAGCGATATGCCGCCCGCGGCTGGGACCGCGACGAGTGCCGACGTGACGGCCGCGACACCGACGAGTGTCCCGCTCCAGTAGATGGGCGAGGCGACCGTGGGTGCGATGTACTGCTTGCGCAGCAGCTTGGCGATCTGCCAGTACGGCTGGATGACGCTCGGACCCGAAAGGCCCGCGGATCGCGCACGAGCCGCCGCCGCCGCGCCCGGTACCAAGGGCGCGGCCACGAGAGTGACGACCATGGCTGCGATGTTCAACACGGTGGCATACATCACAACCACCTCGCTGCGAGCAGCACCGCGACGATGCCGAGCAGCATCCACGTCGCATACCCGGATATGCTGCCGCTCTGAAGCCGCTTGCCCCACCGGGCCGCCCGCGCAAACGCCGCGAGCGCCGGCTGCCACAACGCGTCCTCGACTATGCGGGCAGTGCTCCGGCCGTAGGTCCGCGACCTCACGGTGTGAGCCGACAGCGGGTGCCGGTCGACGTCGATCTGCACCGAAGGCCTGATCACCGCGGCGAACACCCGCACGACCGGCTGCGAGAACGAATCCGCGGTGTACTGCATCCGGCTGGTGACGGTCGAGATCCCGCACACCCACGGGCGCATCGCCACGGGCTTCGCGATACGGCCGCGGGTCAGCGCGAACGTCGCGGCACCGGCCGCCAGGAGCATGCCGTCGATCACGCCCAGTTCCGAGAGCGACGAGAACATGGCATCCCCGGCGGCGCCGAACAGCCCGAGTGCCGCGACGATCAGCGGCGCAGCGAGGAGCACCGCAGCCGGTACGGCCACCGCCACCTTCTCGGGGAGGCCGACCACACTCAGGTGCGACTCCTGTGCGGAGCGGGACGAACCCAGGAGCGCGATCCCGATGGCACGGGCATAGGCGCCTGCGGCGATCGCGCCACCCAAAGCGATGACCGCGGTCGCGGCGGCCAGCGCGGTTGCGGGGACCTGCGACACCTCGTGCGCCGCGCCCACGAGCGCACGCAGCAGCATCAGCTCACCGGCAAAGCCTGCGAGAGGAGGGATGGCAGCGGCGCTCATCGCGCAGAGGATGAACGCGGTCGCAGGCCCGGGAGCGCTTCGCAGAAGGCCCCCCATCCGGTCGAGCAACCGGGTCCCGCTCAGGTGGATGAGGGTCCCCGCGGACAGGAAGAGGCCGGTCTTGGCCAGCGCGTGCACCACCACGTGGAGCCCCGCCGCGGCGAGCGCGAGACGCTGCACCGGCACCGATATGTCGAAGAAGCCCAGGCCCAGCGCGAGCTCGACCGCCAGCAGGCCCATGTTCTCGATCGTGGAGTACGCCAGGACCCGCTTCAGGTCGCCGTCGACCAGGGCGTTGAGAACGCCGAGGAACACGGAGACCACGCCGAGAGTGACGAGCAGCCAGCCCCACCAGGGGTGGGCGGTTGCGGCGCCGAGCGGAGCGAGGCGGGAGAACACGAGCAGACCGAGAGTGACCATTGCGCCGGACATGACCGCCGAGACGTGACTGGGAGCGGCGGGGTGGGCGCGCGGAAGCCAGCTGTGCAGCGGAACCAGGCCCGCCTTTGCGGCCGCGCCCAGCAGGAGCGCAACGAAGGCGAGGTTCTGGGCGGGGCCGGATGCCGCGGCCAGGGACCGGGCGATCGACTCGATGGACCACGAGGGCGGGGCCGCGACGGCGACGGCGAGCGTGAACGCCAGGGGGCTGATCTGTCCGATTCCCAGGTACCACGCCAGCGCCACGCGTGTGTCGGGACGCTCGTAGTCGACGCCGACCAGCACCGCGGAGGCGAGCGTCATGATCTCCCAGGCGACGATGAGCGCCCAGTAGTCCTCGGCGACCACCACTCCGTACAGTCCGCCGACGAAGATCGCGAACCCGGCGGCCAGTGCTCTCGAGCGTCGCGTCCCGTCCCAGGCGGCGGAGTAGCTCAGCCCGTGGAGCGCCGACAGCGCGGAGGATGCGGCGCACGCGACGGCGACCGCCACCCGCACGGTTCCCCACGGACCGGGGGTCACCAAGCGCGACACCGCGTCGCCGAGAAGTGCGAAGGTGCCGGCCGTCGTCAACAGGCCGGACAACACGCGCACGCGTTCGAGCGGCACCGAGACCGCCACGAGCGCCGCGGATATGAACAGTGCGCCTGCCACGATCAGGAACATCACGAGACGCCCCCTCGGGCTTCCATCAGAGCATCGAGGATCGCCTGCGGCGTCGGGGGGCACCCGCTGATTCGCACGTCAGCGTGCACGACCGATTCCGGGGCGTCAACGACGGCGTACGAACCGGCGAAGGGCCCATGGCCGCACGCGCAGTCACCACACGCGATCACGACACGTGGATGCGGGGTCGCCTCGACGGTGAGCCTCACCGCCTCCTCGAGGTTGCGCGTGATCGGCCCGGTGAGCATCACGGCGTCGGCGTGCCGCGGCGAGGGCACGAAGCCCATACCGAACCTCGAGATGTCGTATGCGGGCCCGCTGAGCGCCTGAAGCTCGAGTTCGCAGGCGTTGCACGAGCCCGCGTCGAGATGACGGACGTCGAAGGAGCGTCCGAACGGGCCGCCGGTGAACCCGCCGTGCGACTGCCGGCGCAAGCGCGTCCAGCGCCGCGAGGCGTCAGCCAATCCGATGAGTGAACGAAGGAACGACATGTCGGACTCCGCAGAGGGGGTTGAAACGAAGTGTTGCTGGAACTACTCTTGCACCTTCGCTTATGATAAGTCAATGATAATCCAACACACATACATCATCGCACCCGGAGGTTGATATCATGAACAAGGAGGATCGCACCGCGCGCCTGACGATCCTGATCGACCCGAGGAAGAAGGCGGCCTTCGAGCGCCTGTGCGAGGAAGAGGACTCGACCCCGTCGCAGGTCGTCCGGCGTCTGATCCGTGACTACATCCAGGAGCGCCGCGGGCCGTCGTGGTGGGACGATCTGTGCGCACAGGATGAGGCGGAACCGGAGTAGGCCGAGGGAAGGAGCGCCATGCCGCGCCTGCTGTTCGGCCTTCTCCTGCTCGTCCACGGGGCCATCCACCTGGCCTGGTTCGCGCCGGTGCCCGACGATCCCAAGTGGCCCTTCCGTTGGCGCTCTCCCTGGCTGCCGAAGGCGAGCGAGAAGGTCCTGCGCGCCTTCGGAACCGCGGCGATCGCGCTCCTGTGCCTCGGGTACTTCGTCGCCGCGCCGGGAGTGTGGGGCGTGGTGTCCCTGACGGGGATCTGGGTGCCGGCGGCGCCGTTGGCGTCGGCCCTCTCGTTCGTCGTGATCGCGATCCTGTGGCACCCGTGGTTCTTCGCGGGGCCGACCGTCGACGTCGTCATCGCCGCTGCGGTCCTCCTTCACTGGGTCGCATAGGAACCTGCAACGTGAAGCGGCCCCGCACCCCTTCCGGGTGCGGGGCCGCTCTGTGCCCCCCGGCCTCTAGAGGGCCGGCGCCTCCGTGCTCCCCGTGGTACGCGAACCGCGCTTCACCTTCAGGAGCACCGCGAACAGGTACGCGATCGCCACGGGGTGCACCAGCACCATCGCGACGACCCAGAGCACCTTGCGGTTCGGTTCGGTGCCCGGGTACTCGATGTCGGCGCGCAGCACCGCATCGACGATCATCCAGATGACGAACAGCGGATAGGCGATGCTGGCGAGGCCGCCTGCGACGGCCAGCCCCCCGAACCCTACCGCGAACGGGAAGAACAGATGTTCCATCGTGCACACGCCCTTTCGTACCTCGAATGATGCGGTTCCTAGTCGACCAGCAGGATCGCGACCTCACCGATACCGCGGTTCAGCGCGATGTCGATCTTCGGTCCGGTCCCGCTCCACGCGTCGTTGACCCAACTGTCGCTGTTGACCGACGTGCCGTCGGCCGTGAAGTCCCCGAGTCCGTCCTTGCCGCCCGTCACCCGGGCGCCGACGCTACGCGGCACCCTGAGCGTGAGCTTGCCCACGCCGGCGTTGATGCGGCCGGTGAACCCGGTGGTCCGGGTGCCCGACAGGTCGAGCGTGGTCTCGCCGACGCCCGAGTCGACTGCGAGCGCGGTGACAGCGACACCGCGCAGGTCGACCGACGTCGTCCCTACACCGAGCGTCAGATGCAGGTCGGTGGGGACGCCCTTTGCGATCCGCACGTCCCACGTGTTCTTCACGTGATCGAAGAACTGCGCGCTCGAGTTCTCCGGCTGGCGCACGAACAGCGCCCCGGTGCTGGCCTCGACGCTGTAGCCGACCTCGGGAAGCCAGTTGGCGGGCGCGTACACGAACGTTCCGATCATCGCGGTGCCTGAGGCCTCGCTGCCGGAGAGGGTGAGCTCCCCGACACCCATCGTGATGTCGGTCTTGAGCGTGGTGGCGCCGTCCAGCGTGACGGTCTTGTTGAGCGTATGCGTGGCCGTCGCGGGGTCGTCCGCGAGCTTCACCCGAGTGCAGCCCGTGACGCCGACCACGAGCGTCGCGGCCAGCGCGATCGCCGCGACGGCCGAAAGGATCCTTCTCATTGCGCGCCTCCCTCGAAGCGTCCGACCAGCATGACCTTGGCGAACAGACCGTGCAGATAGCCGATCCCCTTGGCGAGCCACAGCGTG
>Ga0209540_10002180_pt1 | contig 14041 bp, 15 predicted proteins | sample BarGraIncu01121A_FD_184501 | JGI IMG/M metagenome (GOLD analysis project Ga0209540, IMG submission 184501) | Arctic peat soil microbial communities from Barrow, Alaska - Barrow Graham LP Incubations 011-21A (SPAdes) (version 2) | ecosystem: Environmental > Terrestrial > Soil > Wetlands > Peat... | reverse complement strand
GGTGAGCGTCGCATGTCGCGAAGGGGTCGGTTCCGAGATCCACAGCGCCAGGGCCGGGCCGGCGAGCCACCCGATCGCGAACAGCGCCGCGACCCCGAAGCGCTCCTGACGTGCGAACGCGCCGGCCGCGAGCAGAAGTATCGCCACGGCCGCCGACGGGCCGAGCGCCCTCCAGAAGGCGGCCGGCGTCCGCCCGGCGCTCTGCTCGGCCTCGGCGGCTGTGACCCACTTGAGCAGGTGCCGCCGGCTGACGGCCATGCGCCACAGGGTGCGCACGATCGCGTCGACCATCAGGAACGCCTCGTGCGGGAGCACGGCCATCTCGTACAAGCCGCGAACGGAGTTCGCGAAGAAGTCGCGCATGATGTCCGGGATCTGCGACCTCAGGCTCATCGACCTCGGCCGTGAGATCACCGAGTCCGCGAGCGAGAAGTACGCGGGGAACAGCACGACCGCTGGCAGGAACAGGGCCCACGCCAGCCCCCGCCCGGGCAGGACGAGCCACCCGACCGTGAACACGAGCAATGTGACCGGCGCCACGAGCGAGCGCCGCAGGTTGTCCACGACCTTCCATCGGTGGAGCGCCGACATCGGGTTGGGCACGAGGTCGCCGTCCTGGTTGCGGACCCTCGTGCCGAGGAACGGCAGCGTCTGCCAATCGCCACGGACCCAGCGATGGACACGCCCTGCGTTCGACAGGTAGTTCGCAGGGTAGTCGTCGATCACTTCTATGTCGCTGGCAAGCCCGGTGCGCAGGAAGCAGCCCTCGATCAGGTCGTGCGACAGCAACGCGTTCTCGGGGAACGCTCCGTGCAGCACGCCGAGGAACACGTCGACCTCGAAGATGCCCTTGCCGGTGAACGAACCTTCGGCGAAGACGTCCTGGTAGGTGTCGGAGACCGCCGACGCGTAGGGATCGATGCCGGTGCCGCTGGAGTACATGAGCGAGAAGCGCGACCTGTGGGCGCCCGGCAGCGACATGCCCACGCGAGGCTGGATCAGGCCGTAGCCGCGCCGGACGCGGCCGTCGCCCGGCTGCCACCGCGCGCGATTGAGAGGGTGGGCGATCGTCGCGATCAGACGCTTGACCGCGTCCCTGGGCACGACGGTATCGGCGTCGACCGACAGCACGTAGGTGACGTTGCGAAGCCACTCCTGGTCGCCGATGCGCGTGTGGATCGATGTGGATGGACCGTTGCGCAGCTCCCAGACGAACTCGTCGATGAATCCGCGCTTGCGCTCCCACCCCATCCAGGACTGCTCGCTCTCGCTGAACCGGCGTCCACGCAGCACGAGGTGGAACGGCCGTTCTCCCACCTCCGCCGCGTAGCGCTCGTTGAGCTCCTCGATGCCGCGCCGGGCCGCTTCGCACACGGGGCCGTCCGCGAGGACCTGATCCGCATCCGCCGGCGCCGGGTCCCCGAGGAAGGCGAAATGGACGTTGGGATCCCGGTTCGCCAGATAGGCGACCTCGAGCCCGTCGATGACGCCTGCGACGTTCGGGACCGAAAGCAGCAGTGATGGTACGACGACCACGGTGCGCCGTTCGTCGGCGACAGGTGCGTGGGGGTCGAGCTTCGGCAGCGCGCGAGGCGGGAACGCCGCCGCCGCCAACCGGTTGGTCAGCGCGATGCCCAGATCCGAGAGCGGCACCAGCGACACCAGGAGCAGCCCGACCAGCGGCCAGCCCCTGAGCCCCTGCTCGGAAGCGTAGAACCACAGTCCGGAGGCGAAGCCGGCGGTCGTAAGCGTCATCAGGCCAAAGTAGAACGTGCGCCGGAACCTCAACGGCCCCCTGAACAGGTGCTCGCGGAAGCGCGGCCGATACCCTATCGCGCTCTCCACCTCGTACCGGCCGGACCTGATCAGCCAGTGGCCGACGTGCCCGGCGACCTCGTCCTCCGGGTCGGCTGCGATGGCGGCCTCGCACCGGGCGATGATCGACTCGGCCAGCTCGATCTCCCCGAGCGGGGAGCGCTTGGACAACTCCTCGAGCGAGTGCCGGTAGCGGTCGCGACTGGCGAAGTCCATCCCGGCGTACGCACCCGCGGGGTCACGGCGCAGTACCCGCTCGACGCGCGACACGTCCTCGAAGAAGTCGTTCCAGTCCAGGGCGTTGAGGAGGCGGATCGAACCGATGGCGTTGGCTATCGAGACCTGGTCGGCCGCCTGAGTGCGCTGGTGCAGGACACCCTCGCCCTCGAGGTTCATCGACAGGGACGAGAGCCGCCCCGCCAGCCAGGAGTTCACGACGTCGGCCGCGAGCTCGGCGGCCTGCAGCCGCTGCGCGAGCCTGAGCAGGAAGACCGGCGAGTCGTGCCTTGGCTCGGTACCGATGCGCGCGAGCAGCTCCGGAAGCGAGTCCGGATCGTTCTGCTCGGCCAGCGTGAAGCGGTCCGCCCACGCGTCCGCCGCGTCCTCGTCGAGATGCGATTGCAGGACGCTGCGCGAGAGCCTTCGCAGGTTCTCCACGAGCCCGATGCGGAGCATGATCGGCACGGCCCAGCATTCGCCGATCGTGAGCGGCACGACCTCCTGGAACGCGTCGACGAACCCGAGCAGCGCGCCGACGTCCAAGCGCGAGTCGGTGCGGGAGATGATCGAGACCACTGCCTCGTAGACCCGCGGCAGCCCCTCATTCGGGCCCGACTCGAGGCGAGGGAGCTCCATGCCGTAGCGGACCGGCAGGTCCTCGCGCACTTCGCGGACCTGCTGTTCGATCAGGTAGTAGTTGTCGAGCAGCCACTCGCCCGCCGGGGATACCGCGCGGGGGCCCTGCGCCGCGCGGTTCAGCGCAGCGTTGTCCGCGGCCAGGTCCTTCGCAGCACGCGCGATCAGGGACAGCAGCGGCGTCGTGCGGAATCTGCCGCCAGCGGCCGTGCGCTGGCCCGCCGCGATCCGCCGCGCCTCTTCGGCCAGGCGGTCCGGTCCGAGAAGCTCATCGCGGAAGGGCGACTCCGGAGCGGAGTCGCGCCGGGCCGTGGCCGGTCCGGGCATAGGTCCTCCAGTGGCGTTCGCTTCGGGGGCTCGACACAGTGGTGCATGCCCGAATCAACCCTACACCAAGCCGGCGGCCCCGACACCGGCGCGTGGGACGATCGCGCGCCCGCGCGCCTACACCTTCACGTGCGTGATCAGGTACTCCAGGTAGCGCGACTTCATCTGCTTGCTCGCCATCGCCTGCTTGATCGGCGGCAGCTTCAGGATGACCCCGAGCACGCTCGCCATGGCTCTGTGGTTCCACATGACGTGGTTGTCGAAGATGAGGTTCTGCAGGTCGCCGCGCTCTATCGCCATGACCACGCTGCGGTGGACCGAGTTGACCGGCGTGATGACGCGCGAGGGGCGCGACTTCAGCCCCAGCGCTGCGCGCGAGCACACGCGCACACACACGCCGCAGCCGAGGCACAGGTCCTCGTTGACTTTGGCCCGCTTCGCGTTCGGGTGGGCCGGGTCGTTCGCGGAGACCATCGTCATCGCTTCCACCGGACAGGCGGATACGCACTTCCCGCACCCGTTGCAGGCCGCGTCGGCCACCACCGGCATGAAGTTCGAGGTATGCACCGGGTTGAGCATCCCGAACTTGCGAGCGGCGATCATCGCTTCGCAACAACATCCGCAGCAGTTGCAGATGAAGCTGACGCTCTCGCGCACGTTCTCGCCGAACTGCACGAGGTTGCTCTCGTAGGCCTGGTCGAGCAGGGCGAGCCCCTCGCTCACGTCGACCGGGCGCGCGTAGCCGTGCCGGGTCAGCGAGTCAGCGGTCCCGTTGAACGTCATGCAGATCTCCATCGGAGCGTCGCAGTTGCGCCCCACATGGGACATCTTGTGTCGGCAGTAGCAGGTGCCGACCCCCCGGTGCGTGGCGGTGCGGATGACCTCGCTCGCGCGCTCGTAGTCGAGCACATGCAGGGCGTTGTCGTTGGACAGCACCGGCTCGTGGACGAACACGCGCCCCAACTGCGTCTCACCGGTGGCGAACAGCGCCTTGATGAACTCCTCTTCCACGTTCAGGTACTGATAGAAGAGTTCGCCGAGCAGCTTCTGGTCGACGTCACCGCGGGTCCGCATCATCGAGAACTCGAAGAAGCCGGCCATCGGCGGCGGCAGGATGTAGTGGGTCTCGCCCTCGTGCTCCGAGTCGAGCAGGATCGCGCGGCCGGCCAGCTCATCGAGCACCTTGCGGGTCTCGGTGAGGTCCATCTTCAGGATCTTCGCGGCCTTGGCGGCCGTGAACGGCTTGATCGGCAGCTGGGCGACGACCGCCGCCTCACGCTCGCTGAACAGGACCGACAGGATCTTGTACAGCGACTCGGAGGGCGGGGCGCCTTGGGGGAACCGGTTCAGGCGATCGACCAGATCTGTGTAGCCGGACTTCAGGGAGTTGTGGGACACGGGACTCCTTCGTCGGTGAAGCCGATCGGATTCGTGGAGCCGGGACGCTCGCTGCCCATTCTCCCACCGGGACCGCCCTTCACGCACGGGTATTGTCCTACCGGCGAGCCGCGAGGTCCGGCCGGCGCGCGAAAGATCTGCCGGATCCTGCGTATGGACGGAGGTGAGGCGCGGAACACTCACCGGTAGTACGCTGGTGACGCCTTGAAGCTGCACACAGAGGTGTCAGCCGCTCGAGCGCGAGTGGGGGTCGCAGATGCCCGATCTGTACCTCATCGCACTGCTGTGCGCCAACGCGTACTTCCTTCTCACTGCGCTGGCGAACGTGGTCTATTTCCGGCTCGCCACCAAGCCTCCCCGCGTCACCGGCGGCCCCTTGGTCTCGGTGATCGTGCCGGCGCGCAACGAGGAGGGCTCCATCGCCCGTTGCCTCGAGTCGCTGAGCGCGCAGGAGTACGCCGACTTCGAGGTGATAGTCGTCGATGACGACTCGAGCGACGCGACGGCCGAGATCGTCGCTGGCTACGCCGCTCATGATCCGCGCGTACGGCTCGTGCGCGGCGTCCCCCTCCCGGACGGGTGGATGGGCAAGACGCATGCGCTGTCGGAGGGGGCCGCGGTCGCGCGCGGGGAGATCCTGCTCCTCGCGGACGCGGACGCGGTCCACACGCCCCGCAGCGTCTCGTGGGCCGTGACGAACCTTCAGGACCACCACGCGGACATCCTTTCCGGCTACCTCCGGCAGGACTACGGCAGTTTCGGCGAGCGGCTGGTCGTGCCGACGATGTACGCGATGATGCTGCTGGTCCCGCTCTTCCTCGTTCCGCGCGTGCGCAGCTCGCGCATCGCGTTCGCCATCGGGCAGTACGTGGTACTGCGCCGCAGCGCCCTCGATGCGGTCGGCGGCTTCGAATCCATCAAGGGATCCGTGGTCGACGATATGGCGATGGCGATCCGGATGAAGGACTCCGGCTTCCGCAACGTGTTCCTCGACGCGAGGCAGGCGGCGCGCTGCCGCCTCTACGACGGGTACCCCAGCGCCTTCCACGGGATCTCGCGCTCGATCTACAGCGCGCTCGGCGGGAACCCGTTCGGGGCGCTCGCAGTGTCGGTGGTGATCGTCGGGATCATCGTCGCGCCGGCGTTCTGGGTACTTTCATCGAACGTCAGGCTCGCGATGCCGCCGACTGCCGTCACCGGCGCCATGGTCCTCTTCGCGCTGCAATGGGCGCTGGTCACGTGGGACCGCGACATCCCGCTGACCGCCTTCTTCCTGTACCCGCTCGTGTTCTTGGACCTGGTGGTCATCCTCGACACGTCGATGGTCAGGACCGGGTTCGGCCGGGGCGTCGACTGGAAGGGACGCAGGGTCCGCACGACGATCGACGACGCTGCTGCCGCCGCGGCCCGCCTGGCCGATGCTGCAAGCAGGGCAGGCAGAGACAAGTGATGATGCCGCCCACCGACATGCTGCGGATCCTCGTCGCGATCGCGGCGGCGCTGGCGCTCGGGTCGTTCCTGCCCGCCAACGCGCTCGCGCGCGGCCGCGGCGTCGACATACGCGGACGCGGCGACGGCAATCCCGGAACGATCAACGCCGTCCGGGTGCTCGGCTGGGGACCGGGCCTGCTGACCGCCGTGTACGACCTGTCGGTCGGGGTGGTCGCCGTCTGGATCGCCGGCCTTCTCGCGGTCCCCGCGGGCTTCGGCTACCTGGCCGGCCTCGCGACGATCGTCGGGCACCGGTTCCCTGTGTTCAGCGCGCTGCGCGGCGGCGGCCAAGGGATGGCGGCGTCCGCGGGACTGTTGGTCTATGGGGTGGGCGAGGCGGCCGCGCACGGCTGGCTGACCGGTGCGGAGTTCGGCCTTCTTCTCGCGGTACTGCTCGTGGCGTTCCTGCTGACCCGGTCGGACAGCGCGGCGGGGATCGTCATGCTGCCGCTGCTGGTCGGGATGATGTTGCTCTCGCGCGCCGACTGGCCGTTCATCGCGTTCATGTGCGCGGTGGCGGGCTACATATGGGTCGTGCAACTGGCCCCGGCCCGGCGCTCGGTCGCGTCACGCGCCGTGAGGCCCGCGCACGGCCGGACGCGCGACTGACCCTCTAGGCGAGGGCGTCGGCGGCCGCGGCGGCAGAAGCGCGCAGGTCGCGAAGGTCCTTGTCGGCGTGGGCGCGCCTGAACACCGGCATGATCCGGTCGAGCGACACGACCGCTCCATGCCCGGGGAACAGCTTGCGGGCGCCGGAGTCGATCAGCGCGCGCCAGCTCGCGAGCATCGCCGGCTCGTCCACCGCCATGATCGAGAACTCCGGAGGCGTGACCCCGGGCAGACGCGGGCCCTGGACGAGGTCGCCAACGAACGCGGACCCGTCGTCGAGCACGACCGTCAGGTCGCCGCTGCTGTGACCGGGGGTGTACAGGATGCGGCCGTCCAGCCCGAAGCGCTCCATCGAGGCGCCGTCCTCGACCCCGGAGACCCGGGTGAGGCGCGGCAGCCGCATCTTCGGAAGCGCGAAGCCGGCGATGACCTCGTAGCATTTCGCGAAGAAGTTAAGGCCGGGCGAGACGAGGCTGCCACCGGCGCGGAGGGTCTCCACGTGGGAGGGATGGCACACGATCTCGCAGCCACTCGCCTTCTGGACCTCGGCAAGCCCTCCGAAGTGATCGATGTGAGCGTGAGTCACCAAGGCGAACTTGAGCTGCTCGGGGCGGCGCCCGATCTTGGCGATCCGGCGCAGGATACGGTCGCCGGTGCCGAGCATGCCGCCGTCCACGAGGAACAAGGTCTCAACGGTCTCGATCAGGTAGCTGTAGGCAAAGATGCCCGGGATTCTATGGATTCGCATGCACATGGGAGAGCAACGCGGGTGCCGGACGCCGGTCGGGGGCGCGGCCGTTGCCAGACCTACATACGCGAGGACCCCGTTCGGCGCACCTCCGGCAGCATGGTCCTGGCACGCGCCGTGCTACTATCACGACAGGTAGCGATATATCGCGTTACAACAGCAACGAAAGGAACTGACATGCACACTCCACACAACAGCGACGAGTCCGGCGGCCGCGGGATGCACGGCAACCACGAGGGATTCGGCCACCGCGGCTTCAAGGGGCCGTTCGGTATGGGCGGTATGGGCGGCATGGGCGGACACGGCTTCGGCCCCGGCGGCCCTCGCGCTCGCCGCGGCGACATCCGCGCGGCCGTCCTTCGCCTGCTCTCCGAGGCCCCGATGCACGGCTACCAGATCATCCAGGAGCTTTCCGCGCGCAGCGGTGGCGCCTGGAGCCCCAGCGCCGGTTCGGTCTACCCCACCCTGCAGCTTCTGGCCGACGAAGGGTTGATCGTTTCCGAGGAGTCCGCGGGTAAGAAGGTCTTCAGCCTCACCGAGGCAGGGACCGCCGCGGTCGCCGAGACCGCCGGCCAGCCCGCACCTTGGGAAGCGGTCGCGCAGGGCGGCATCCACAACAGCGACTACCGCGAGGCGGTCGGCAAGCTCATGGGTGCCGTGTTCCAGATCGGCAAGAACGGCACGAAGGCCCAGACCGACGCCGCTCTCGAGGTCCTGGACGACGCTCGCAAGAAGCTCTACGCGATCCTCGCCGAGGACTAGGCGTCACCCGGAGCGCGAACGGCCCGGCTCTCGCTAGAGGGCCGGGCCCTCGCGCCCGTACGGCGCCGGAGTCTCGCGCCGCATCACCGGGCCGCCGCCCGCTGCGCCGTACCGACGAACGAACTCCCCCGGAGGACCCATGAACGCGTCACAGCTCCGCGCGCGCTACTGGCGCATCGTCCTGTTCTTCGGCCGGGTGACCCTCGGCTTCATCTTCTGGGAACTCGTGCTACGCAAGGTCGGCCTCGGCCGCTGGGCGGACCGCAACCGATCGCGACGCAACCAGGCCATCGCGGTCCGTTTCCGCGCGCTCGCCATCAAGATGGGCGGGCTCATGATCAAAGTGGGCCAGTTCCTGTCGGCGCGCCTGGACATACTGCCTCCCGAGATCACCGACGAGCTGGCCGGCCTCCAGGACGAGGTGCCCGCGGAGAGCTTCGCCGCAATCCGTATCGAGGCGGAGTCCGAACTCGCCCTCACGCTCATGGAGCACTACGCCAGCTTCGAAGAGACCCCGCTGGCTGCCGCCTCGCTGGGACAGGTGCACCGCGCCTGCCTGCGCGAGACCGACGCTGCCGAGGTCGGATTCGCCGACGTTGTGGTCAAGGTCCAGCGTCCGCACATCGAGCAGGTGGTCGAGGTCGACCTGGCCGCGATCCGCCGCGTGGGCGGCTGGCTGCAACGCTACAAGCCGGTCCGCGACCGGGCCGACGTCGCCGCGCTCATCGAGGAGTTCGCCACCACCACGCGCCAGGAGATCGACTACTTGGCCGAAGGCGGCAACGCCGAGACGTTCGCCGCCAACTTCGCGGACGACGAGTTCGTGGGCGTTCCGCGCGTCGTGTGGGCCCTGACCACGCGACGGGTCCTGACGCTCGAGGACGTCTCCGCCATCAAGCTGGGCGACTACGACGCCATCACCGAGGCCGGCATCGCGCGGTCCGACGTCGCGGCCACGCTGGCCGACACCTACCTCAAGCAGATCTTCGAGGACGGCTTCTTCCACGCCGACCCGCACCCGGGCAACCTGTTCGTCACACCATTGGAAGGCGTCGACGCCGACGGCGACCGCAACTGGAAGCTCACGTTCATCGACTTCGGCATGGTCGGCCGCGTGCCGGAGAACCTGCGGGAGGGCCTGCGCGAGACGGTGATCGCCGTCGGGACGCAAGACGGCGCCCGGCTCGTGCGCGCCTTCAAGACGCTCGACGTGCTTCTGCCCACCGCCGACCTCGCGCTGATCGAGCGGGCGAGCATGGCCGTGTTCGACCGGTTCGGCGGCATGGCGATGGACCAGCTCAAGAGCATCGACCACAGCGAGATGATGAGCTTCGGCCTGCAGTTCCAGGAGCTCATGCTCAACCTGCCGTTCCAGCTGCCCGAGAACCTCCTTCTGCTGGGGCGGTCGATCGCGATCCTGTCGGGCATGTGCACGGGGCTCGAGCCGGAGTTCAACATCTGGGACTCGATCGCGCCATACGCGACGTCGCTGATATCCGAAGAGGGCGGCTCGACCTGGGACACGGTCCTGTCCGAGGGGACCAAGATCCTGAAGACGATGGTGGCGCTGCCTGCGCGCGCCGACCGCGTGCTGACCCAGATGGAGCGCGGCGAGCTCGGCGTGCAGACCCCGATGCTCGACCTGCGGATCCGACGGCTCGAACGCTCGGTGGGACGCATCGCCACGGGGCTCGTGTTCGCGGCGCTGCTGATCGCGGGCGCGGTCCTGTACGGCGCCGACCCGGGCTTCGGCCGGCTGCTGATGGGAGCTTCCGTGCTGCCGCTGCTCATGCTCATGTTCGGCGGACGCGGCGGGCATCCGGGCCGGCGATAGGGACGACTGCAAGCTCCGGCGCCATCAGAACGACAGTATGATCCCGCCCAGCCCCGCGTAGGTCGCCATCGCGGCGCCCATCTCGTTGACGATGAAACTGCGCGGACTGCAGCATTCGCCGATCGCCTGTCTCAACCGTTCCGTGTCCTCGAGGTTGTCGCAGTGCGTGATCCCGACGTCGCGGCCGGACAGGTCGGGGCGCATGTCGCGCAGCCGCTGCACTGCCCGCTCGATGAGCCGCTTCCTGCCGTGGACCTTCTCGAGCAGGATGACCTCGCCGCGATCGTTGTGGAGCAGCACCCTGATGTCCAGGACCTTGCCCACGCTGCCCTCGAACCGGCTCAGGCGTCCTCCCCGAACGATGTTCTCGAGCGTGTTGAGCAGCACCAGGGTGTTCAGCCCGTCCCGGTACTCGGTGAGGAGCGGGACGATCTCGTCGACCGTGTGGCCGGCGGCGGCAAACTCGCACGCCTTCAGGACCTGCAGCCCGTGGCCGATCGAGGCGTTGAGGGAGTCGAAGACCGTCACGTCGACTCCCGACAGCCCGGCGCCCAGACAAGCGGACTGGTAGGTCCCGCTCAGTTTCGACGAGACCGTGAGGCACAGGACCGGGCCGTCGGCGGACACCGCGTCGAAGGCCTCTGAGAAGGCGGCTGGCGCAGGTTGTGAGGTCTTGGGAAGCTCCGGGCTTCGCGCCATCTTCTCGAAGAACTCGCCCGGAGTGATGTCGATGCCCTCGAGGTAGTCGGCCCCCTCGATGTCGACCGACATGGGCACCAGCGTGATGCCGTACCGTTCGAGCAGCCCGTTGGGTATATCGCAGGAGCTGTCGGTCACGACGTGCAGCGTGTGGATCGCCCCCCACCACCACCGGATACGAAGCGTCTCGGAACCGAGCGCTCGCAAGACACTTTCCCACATAGCACCGGAAGCCAAGCGGCCCTCGGGGCGGGAACACACGAGAGGTACTGACGAGATGAGCCCGACCTTGGTGTTCGCGATCGGATCGATGCTGCTGGCAGCGTCACTGTACACGGTCGCCGTGTTCGGCGAGCGCACCGCACGCCAGCTCAAGCCCTGGCACCCGGCGCTGTTCTGGTTCGGCCTGGTGTTCGACACGACCGGCACGACGCTGATGTCGCAGATCGCCGGCGGCTGGAGGTGGGACGTCCGCGGAGTCACCGCCCCCTCGCCATCGTGCTGATGCTCGCCCACTCCGCGTGGGCGACTATCGCCCTGCTGCTCAAGAAGGAGGGCGTGCTGCGCAGCTTCCACAAGTTCAGCATCCACGTCTGGGCGCTGTGGATGGCCGCGTTCCTGAGCGGGATCGTGCTGGTGGCGCTGAAGCTGAGCTAGGAGGAACGCCCCGCGCATGTGGCCCACCGCTACTTGCGCAGGCCGGCCAGCATCGCCTTGTCAGCGGCGAGCACGAAGTCCAGAACGAGCTGCCCGGCGCGCGCCACCTTGGCCGCGCTCACGTGGTTCGCCGTGTCGCGAGTCGTGTGGTAATTGGGATCGTTGCGCCATTCCATCCACGAGACCGGTATCCCGATCCGCTCAAAGGGCTCGTGGTCGCTGTAGCCGACCGTGCTGGGATCGCGAAGGTAGGAGAGCTTGAATCCGGCGGTCTTGGCCCGCGCGACGAGCAGGTTCGAGAGGGACTTCGGGCCGATCCCCATGGTGCGCGATACGAGCGTGGACCCAACCCCGATCATGTCGAGGGAGATCATCGCCGAGACCGCCTTGCGCTGGGCGGCGGACATGGACTTCACGTACCTGCGCGATCCGTCGTGGTGATGGTCCGGGTTGGTGTCGACCATCTCCTCAGCGCCGAAGAAGACGAACTCGACGCTCGCGTACAGCGGGCTGCCGGCGACGTTGCGCGCGATCTCCAGGAGCGCGGCGCACCCCGACGCATTGTCGTTCGCCCTCAGGGACGGCTTCTTGGAATCCATGTGGGCGCTTAGGACGATCACCCGCGTCAACTCGCCGCTTGCGCGCTACGACATCGCGGCTCGTCGCGCCGCTCGGAAGCTTGAAGGTGCGTACCTCCGGCTCGTAGCCCATCGCGCGCAGGCGCCGCACGATGAGGTCGGCGCCGAGGCGCTCGTTGGTCGTTCCGACTTGCGGACGCCGATCTTGGCAAGAGCGGTGATGTCCTTGAGCGCCTTGGCCTCGTCGAACTTGGCTGGGACCACGGGGACTGGAGGGGCGGGGTCCACCGAAGGCGTCGTCGGTTCCTGCGCAGGAGCCGCGGTCTGCGACGGCTCGCTGGTCGCAGTGGCCTTGAGGGTGACGGTGGTCTGCGAACCCGCTGCGGCCTCGACACGGTCGGAGCGGACGCCGACTCCCAGCACTCGGCCGGCAAAGAGCCCGGTGCCGACGACGACAATGGCGATCGCCAACCACCAGCCGACCGGCCACCGCTTCGCCCTGCGCCTCGCCGTCACGAAGTCTTCCGTCTGTGCCGCCTAAGCGCTTGAGCTTGTCAGCGGCCCCGTGCCTGTGAACACGTGAAGGACTCGGTCGCCCTCGACCGTGGGAGATGCGAGAACCGACATCAAGCCCGATCTGCCGTCGGTCGTCTCGAGGCGCATCACTACTCCCGGCTCGATGACCATCCCGAGGGGGAGCGCCACGTGGGCGTGCCACCCCGCATCGTTCGAACCCGCGGAAGCATCGATGATGTCCAGCAACACGGTGGTGCCGGAAACCACGACTCTGTCCCCGTCGGAGATCGTGCCTTCGACCTCTTCCATGAGTGCATCCCTTCACGCGGACCGGCCGGCCTGCTACTTGAGGGCGTCCTTGATGCCACGGACGCCGCGCTTGACGCTGTCCTTGGCCTTCTCAGCGTCCTCCGCCAGTTTCGCCCCCGCGTTCTGAACCTGGCCATCGAACTCCATCTGCGGATCATCGGTGAGCCGGCCGACGGTCTCCTTGACCTTCCCGCCTGCCTGGTTGGCTTTGTTCTTCACCTTGTTCTCGAGACCCATTGCGATTCCTCTCGTAGATGACACGGACCCTGCTCGACGAGACCGCAGGGCATCCGGCCGCTTGACGGGCCGTGATCTGTTCATTCCCGCCAAACGCAGATGGAGACCGCGGAGCCGCAACATGCGCGAGACCGAATCCGGCGCAGGGGAATACGGGCCATGAGCATCCTGCCCGGATGCGAGCAGATCTGAGCGAGGTGGTGCTCCGTGGTCGAGAGGGAGACTGTGATCGTCGAAGACAGCGAAAGGAACGCGAGCCTGTGCCGGTGCCCCGGCTGCCCGACGACCGATGACTGCATGAGCGGGCGGGGCGGCCGGCTCTACTGCTCGCGTGGGCAGACGGACTGCGATCCTTCAGGACGTGGTTGTCTGTGCTCCGACTGCCCCGTGTCGGTGGAGAACCGGCTCGGCGGCCGGTACTTCTGCATCGAGGGCGCCGCCCGCTAGGCCGGGCGAATGGGTCGGCGCGCGACCGAGGCCAGGGCTGGTTGGGTACGGACTCCTTGTCCGGTCCCGCGCCGGGCACAAGGAGGGCTGAGCGATGAGGGACGTACGCATGAAGGCCGCAGCTGCGACGCTGACGGTGCTGGCTGTCATGTTCACGCTCGTCGGGTGCACCAACACGACAACGACGATGCCGGGCGGCTCGAACGGGACCGGCGGCTCCGGCCCGGGCAACATGATGAACGGCTCGAACAACGCGAGCCAGACCGGCAGCGGCTACTAGGCGCCGCCTGGTCGCCCCGAAAGGTCAGCACTGATCGTGATGGACAGCTACCTGTCCATCACGATCAGTGCGCCTGCCACGATCGCGAGCACGGCCATGATGACGTCGATACCGGGGATCGAGAGGCTCACTACCTGCAGAAGTCCGGTCAGGATGAGCCAGATTCCCGTCAGGAGCATTCCCAGCTTCCTGTTCGCTCTCATTCGCATGCCTATCACCTCTCCGTCTCACAGCAGTACGTTCCCAAAAGCGCGGGGCGTGGGTGCGTGGCAACCGCGATCGCCTGGGTCGACCTGCTCCTCGCGCGCGGCCGCGGCTGCGCGCCTACACGCGTGTGACTAACCGCCCGAAGGACGCGGCGTGCGATGTGGGCGTTCCCGGCGGCACGAAGGCCACACGGTCGCCCGGCAACGAACGCACCCGCGTTGGTGCGTACTGGCCCTCCGCCACGCGACGGCGCCGCGCGCGGGGGCACACGA
>Ga0209540_10002179_pt1 | contig 14043 bp, 11 predicted proteins | sample BarGraIncu01121A_FD_184501 | JGI IMG/M metagenome (GOLD analysis project Ga0209540, IMG submission 184501) | Arctic peat soil microbial communities from Barrow, Alaska - Barrow Graham LP Incubations 011-21A (SPAdes) (version 2) | ecosystem: Environmental > Terrestrial > Soil > Wetlands > Peat... | reverse complement strand
TTATCGGCTTTAGCTGCTTTGCCTATTGTTTTTTCAAGTTCTTCCTGAAACTTGTCTTTTTCAAAGATGTTCACCAACTCAGTAATCACTTCCACTTTATCAGTAGTGATGTGAGTATCAATTAATTTTTGAATTTGCCCTTCATATAGTTTATAGTCAATTTCGTCAGAGTACCTTTCTACAACAGCTACACGAAGTTTCAGGAACATTGTCAAATCTTCTTTGTAACGATTAATTGTTTTTTCATCGACATCTTTATAAAACCGGAGAGAGGAGAATGCCAGCTTTAAACATTTTGCAAATGCTGCCAGCTTATCGTAAAACAAAACCCTTACGGCTTCATCCTTAAGCAATAACTGATAAGCTTCTGCATCCCGTTTATTTGAGACTGTTTTAAATAAATCCCATAACTCTGAATGTTTCTGAGGCAATTTGTGAATTTCATAATTGATGTTCGTGAGTGTACCAATCAAGTCGTCATCATCGAAATCTTCAAACGAAGAATACATCTGCATGGCATCATCAAAATTTTCAATAACTCCATAATAGTCAATGATGTAACCAAATTCTTTATCGGAATAAACACGATTAACTCTGGCTATTGCCTGCAATAGTTTATGTCCACGTAAATTTCTGATAAGGTATAAAACTGTGTTTTTGGGTTCATCAAAACCAGTAAGAAGTTTATCTACTACAATAATTATTTCCGGGTCTTTCTGATTCTTGAAACGGCTGATGATGTTCTTCTCATAAGATTTAGAATTGCCATGTTCGTCCATCATCTTCTTCCAAAAACGGTTTTCTTTATCAGTGGATTTTTCATAAGCGCTCTCCTCTCCTTCTCTTTCATCAATTGACGAAATCAATACTTCACTGCTTACTATCCCTATTTCATTCAGGAATTCATTATAACGTATGGCATTTACTTTTTTATCACAAACCAATTGTGCTTTGAATGGTGTTCCCTGCCAGTTATCACGAAAGTGCAGACTGATATTCCATGAAGTTGCATATATCTTCTGTTCAGCTCCATTCAACTGATCAGCCCTGCTGAATTTCTTCTTAAAGTCTGCTTTCTGATAATCTGTCAATGGTTCAGCTACCATTCCAAAGAAAGTATCCAGAGGACTAACATTTACATTTTGCCGGGCCAATCTTCCTTCGTATAATAATGGAACGACAGCCTTATCTTTTACAGCCTGATCAACTGTATAGGCATCAATAATTCCTCCAAATTTTGCAGCAGTACTTTTATCCTTTTTGAAGAGGGGTGTTCCGGTCATTGCAATAAAACAGGCATTGGGTAGTGTCTTTTGCATCTCTATATTGAAAGTCCCATGCTGGGTCCGGTGACCTTCATCAACAAGGACAAAAATATCGTGACTCTCCAATGGCTTTGTTATTTTTTTTATGGCTGCCACAAATTTATTTATGATGGTGGTCACAACTGAATCACTTTTACTTTCCAACAGTTCAACCAATCGCTGCCCGGTTGTGGCATTCTCAACGAACTTTCCGCACTTCCTGAATGTGCCTGTTATCTGATTATCCAGATCAGTCCGGTCAGTTACTAATACTATTTTGGGATTGCGAATAGATTTTTCCAAAGCAATTGCCTGAGCCAGCATTACCATAGTGAGTGATTTTCCACTGCCCTGTGTATGCCATATCACCCCACCCTGTCGTCTTCCCTCCTTAAACTGAAGGATCCGCTTCATCGATTTTTTTATAGCAAAAAACTGTTGATACCGGGCAACCTTTTTTTCTCCGTTATCGAACAAAATGAAGTTGAAAATAATATCCATAAGTCTTACCGGTCTGCATAACCCGAAAAGATATTTATCCTGAATGGTCGGAAGAATATTTTCTGTTTCCAGATCATCAAAGTATTGCCTCACATACTTAAACCGTTCGCTGAACAATTTATCTTTCTGTTCAATACTTAATGGTCGGTTTTTAATCTCCAATAAATCGTTTATATATTTTTCTTCCTCCTCTTCCGTTGTAAATTTTTCTTCCCACTTTGACCAGAATTTCTCAGGAGTTGCATTTGTGGCATAAGCTGCTTCCTGTGTAGCAATGCTCAAAACAACCTGTGCATACACGTATAGGGCCCTGATTCCATCCTCTTGCTGACTTCGTAAGTGTTGACTTATTGCCTGTGCTAACGGCTCTTTCATATCAGGTCGCTTACACTCAATTACACACAATGGTATCCCATTAACGAATAGGACCAGATCGGGCCGGTAATGCTCTTTACTGGTACTGCGCATTACGCTGTATTCTTCTGCTACATGAAATGCATTATTACTTAAAAATGTTTCCGGATTCCAGTCAATGTACTGAAGTGTTATGCTTTTTTTATCACCATCAAAATTCTGTTCAAACGCTTTTCCCAAAGTAATAAGGTCATAAACCGTTTCGCTGGCGGCAATGTAACCTTCGTTCATTGGCAATTCTTTTAATGCACGAATTCCGTTTTCAATATTAGCATCGCTGATATAAGTTGTTTTTGTTGAACTTATCCTTTTATCAGAATTGATCTCCTTCAACTGCTTCCGCAATATATCATCCAACAAAACATTACTGGTTTTCCCACCACGTAAATTTTCGGTTTCTGCAGGACTCAAATATTTGTAACCCAACTTTTGCAATAGCTGCAAGGCAGGTATCTGGCTTATATGGTCTTCTTTGAAACTTGGCGTATTCATATTTTTATTTAATAATCCATTTTTGTGGTGTCCAACCAACAGGTCTTATTTCTTGATAAAATGCAGCTAAAGTGTCGCCTTTAATTGGGGGATTTATGTGTGCTGCAGGAACCAATGAATCCTTAATACCCAAATAAAATCTCTCCATGACTTCTAATTCATCTTCAAATGAAGGTTGAATATTAAATGATTTCAATTGTATATATCTTGATACAACAAAGGCAACTAAATCAGCAATTTGAATTAGTTGAGAGTGTTCTGATTTAGAAAAAAACGGAATATCTATGATTTGACAAAACCTTTCCACTTCATGTTTTTTCTTAATTCTCTTTGGTATTTTTATTTGGGTGAAATTATCTGTATAAGATAAATCTTCAGACAGTAATCTAATTAATCTTTTATCATGCTCTCCCTCTTCATCAAATATCACAATCGTTTTGCCTTTATTATTATGAGAACCATACTTTAATCGTTGCAAACTCAATAATATATTAAACGCTCCAGCTTCATACGGATAATGGAATTTTGTAGCGAATTCATTATTGCCCTTTTTTAGTTCAAAATATTTTTCTGAATGAATTGGACAAACAATGAGTTTACAGCTTCTTTCATTTACCCATTTTAAAAGATCTGTAAAAACTTGTTTTCTGACAGCAGAGTCTATACTACTCCATTCCTTCCTTCCTCTGAAAATCTGTGCAGATTTTAGTTCAGATACTTCTATTCCATGCTTTATCAATAAATTTCTAAGAAAGTTAGAATGTTCACGATTAGTTTTATGAATCTTTGAAGCATCAGAAACAACTCCAACTAAAACCTCAACAGGTTGATTAGCATCATATTTAGTTCCACAATGACCGCTTTCATCGACGTAACAGAAGTACATGATTATATTGGTTTATTCTTAAAAAGAATTTCAAATTGTTTGGAAAGACCATTTAGCATTCCATTTGTGCTTAAATCAATTAGCAAACCGGAACTGTCTGGAGGAATTGATTTATAAGAAAAATTCGCGGTAAGCCCACTTGCTTCCATAGCATTTATCTGCCATTGTTCTAAAGGTATTGTTCTACCCTCCCAATCTCCGTGATGTATAATACCACCAAAATTTTTACTTGCATCGCTTTGATTATAACATAAAACAATAGGATGTTCATCTACCACATTGCCTTTGTCCGGTCTTATGCCAACAAAAGAATAAAGCATACTTTCAGTATTGCCAGAGGCTGCAACTACAAAACTATTACATTTACCTACTAAACCATTATCTATTATTGGCTGAGGTAACTGACTGGTTTCAATTTTTTTATATTCAAAATTCGAAACCAATTTCTTTATATCCTCTTCTTTTGGTAAACTATGAAGAGGACTAAACTGATTTTTTGACATATCTTCTTTTTATTAAGTGAATTACCCTTTATTTTTTTCTTGTATCTTATCTTACCTGTCAGCAGCACCAGCATCAGCCCCGTTTACTATTTTATGTGTTTTCTTGAGCACTTTTAATGTTTTGAATTATTTATCACCTCCGCAATTTCAGTCGCAATTTCTTCAACAGTATATGCTGACGTGTTTCTTGCCAATTTATCAGCCAATGAAGGGGAAAAATCGATTACTTCTTGTTTAGTGATATTATGCCAAATTGGTAGTATAATCTGCTCTCCACTAACCACTTTCGTAATAATTCCATCTAATTCATAATTAGTCCATCCTTTTTTAATAAAGTCTTTTGACAAAACCACTATACCAAAGCGACTGTTACCAAGCCCTTTATCTATTTTCCTTCTAAGACTATCACCTATTTGCATCTCAAATTCATCATACCAAACGCTTAATCCTTCTGCTTGCAGGGCAATAGCCAAAGGGCGAACTACTTCATCTTTATCTTCTGATGCGTGTGAGATAAAAACATCATAGCTATTAACGGTGTGATCTAAATTATAAGCATCGCTGTATTCTTTTCTAACCAATGAGGGAACCGTCGATAGTGCTGGTTCATTGTATTGTGGCAGAGCAGAAGGTAAAATTTGAATTGATGATCTTACAGTTCCCCTCAGACCTTGTAGGTCTACAGCTACATACCAATGCCCTGAACTTGGAACACCTAAAACTATTGGTGACCTTGTAATTAATCCCCCAGTATACCTATGACTTCTGCCCGATTTATAACTTTGATAGTTTGAACTATCCATCAAACGCACATTAGCTGCATTCCCTGAAAGCGTAACTTGTACTCGTTGTCCACTTTTTAATTGTCCTAAATCGTAAACCTGGTATTTCATAGATTAAACTGTTAATCTTTTCCTCCCCGTTAGCAGCACCTGCATCAACCCCTTTTTCTGCCCCCTCAGTTTTTCTGTTTTGGTTTTCAGTAGTTGTATTTCTTTGTCGGCAGCTTGCAATACTTGTGCAATGGCAGTTTGTTCAGGTAGAGTTGGAATTGTGATCTTTAATGAGAAAAAATCGGATGGAGTCACATTAAGTAAACCATGTGCTCTCCCTCCCTCATGTGCAATCTTTGTAAGCCCTTTATCTAAAAGGTTTGCTTCAAAAAAGTGTTCAAAAAAATCTCCAGAGTTCTTTTGTGTATTCTTTAAACCAAAACAGATGTATAGAGTTGTAACAACTGCTTTTTCAAAATCCTTCAATCGTTTAGTTGCTCCCCATGGATAACCGTTTGAATAACTCTTATTATAACAGAACTCACCTTTTTCAACCAAAAAATAATTTTCTACAATTTCACTGGCAATTGATTTGTTAAAAAAATCTGTTTGCTTTACAAATCCTCTTTGTGCTGAAATGGTAACTACATTCGTATTCTGTTCTGTATTTTTCCTTGTTACTCTTTCAAACAAATCTCCCAGAGAAGTATCTTCCCATTTTTCTTTCTCGAACTTATTCAACCTTTTCTTCCCGGTCAATAAATTTTGCATCAGCCATTTTTTCTGCAATTCTTTTTTAGCAATAAGGGAATTGTTTTTGTTGATAGCTGTGTCCATCAATCCAAGGATGTGGGCAATGGCTTTTTGTTCGGGGAGTTTTGGTATTGTAAGAGAAAGCTTTCGTTGTGTTGTAATTGGTACTTGGTTCCGAGTTGACTGGAACATTATTTTAGAATATTGTTTTACAAATAAACTACTTTGTAAAGCATACAATAAGTAGGTATTAATTAGCTTGTCTTTATTACATCTAAAGTATGTTGCAGTTGTACCTAAAATGACATACTCTAGATCAGTTTTAAGAAGAGCAACGGGTCCAACAGTAGCATTATGTGCAAAAAGCACATCATTATCTATCGCTATCCCTTTCTTAAATTTTTGTGCTCTTTTTTCAGGTAACCTTTTACAATTATAAAAATCAACAACACCATTTGAGAAATTATTTGCACTTATATATGGTATCCCATTTTCACTAAATTCTTCTGCACCAGGATATAATGCTCCATGATTACCGTCAAGATGATCTATCAAGTAACCTTCATCAATTAGTTTCTGAATTTTAAGTAGCTGCCAATCTATTGGAATCATGCCTAAAGGGGATAACTTAAATCTAGGAAGTGAAGTATCATTTTTAAGCATTTGCCGTCAGATTAAAATTCTTAATCAACTGTTCAAATAATTTTTCAACGTCAATTGTTCCTAACCCCATTTCTTTAAAAATGGAATTATCCGGCAATTCCCCACTTATCAGATCAGTAAATTCTTGTATATCTGCTTTTAAGCTATCAGTTAGAGTATAATTATCATCAGCCGTAAGTAATGCTGCCATTCTGAAAATATCAAGCTTATGCTTCCGAATCTCTTTTTCGGGTATTTCCTCTCCATTCTCTTTTCTTTTTTGAAGGTCCAGAAAAGCTTTTGCTTTCAAACATATAAGTGATTCTGGGTTTGCTATTCTGAGTCCATCATTGAACGAACTTCGTTCAATTGTGTACTTATAATAATCATCGTCTAGTAATATCGCTGAAAGACTGGGCACCCCCTCAGATATCAAAATTGGTGTCAGATGTATTCCCTCCTTTATATCCAGAAGATCCGGTTTTTTTGAGAATATTTCAATCTGATGTGGATACTCAGTATTTGCAGGTTTGATAAAACGGTAATACCTTCTATCCTTATCATCCTTTTCTTTTATTGCATAGCCACCTCCTTCCACAAATTTCCAGAACATTATCATAAACGCAGGACTAAGCGCTTCAACAATGAGAATTATATCTATATCCTTTGTAGCCCGGGGTGTGAATCCAGCTTCATTAATTGCAATATCACAGGCAGTTCCACCTATAATCACATAACTTCCGTTATAATCCCTGAAGAATTCACGGAATTTTTCAAGTCCTCTTACCATTGTATTTGTTCTAATAATTTTTCAAGTGCCATTTCAATACGCTCATTTTTGTTTTCCCTGAAACATAAGTAAAGTGACAGAGGATCAATATATTCTGTCTTTGTGAGCAATGCAGGATCGTATCTCCACTCTTCAATACATATATTCCCTTCCATCGGATCAATCGCTTTAAGATTCACCCCGCCTATAAACCTTCCATAACCGGGGTGCATGGCAAAAAATTCTACTTGTTCATCATTTAGTTCTGTATAATGAGCAAGTGCATTAATATTTGCCTTCTTAAGGTTCTGATCCAAAGTATAACCTGTATAAAACTGTGTCTTGTTTATTGGATTTGTCATCTTAGGTTCAGCAATATCCCATAATTCACGTTTGGTTTTCTCGAAATTCATAAACTTTTCTTTTGTGCCTTCAATTTTACACAAACCAGTGTTATGAAAGTAAAATGCTGCCCGGGTAATAGTCATAGGGTTATAGCCAAGCTTTTGAGCTATTGTACCCAGGTTCAATCCTTCCAAAGGTTCAACCAGTAAATGATACAATAGAATAAGTTGCGCGGCCGGTTGCATATTTGCTGGTTGCTGGTCCTCTATCCGGGTATTACCGTATTCTTTTAAAGAAATCATAAGATCAGGCATGTACATTTGTTTTCCAGGTACAATAAACGGGACTCTTTTTTCTATCATTCTCAACCTTTTATATGCATCAACTTGAGGAATAACTGCAACCACGACTGCATCTAAAATACTTTGTACTTTAGTAAGGTGAGTCCTGAGAGCTTCAGTTGTGAAATCATCTTTTACACTTAATAGAACTATCTTCTGGTTGTACAGTCTGATTTCACCAAAATCGTAGCCTTTAGCCAGGAAGAATGGTAAATTCTTAAGCTTTTCAGGTGCTATTTTTTTATAGGTTACCCTGGTACCAAGCACATCATTAATATAATTGACTACTTCATTCATTTTATTAATATTACATTATATAACTGTATAATAATATAATAGCATCATATTTGCACACTATCATTAATTATGATATCGTGCAAATATAATGATAATATACAGATAGTCAATATCATTGAGTTATATATTAATAATTTTGCAGTTTGTGAAATACTTATTTTCATCATATCTTAAATATCCAAGCTGGTTTGTAAGCATTTTCGCTCCCCCGATGCTAAACTCTTCAACATTAACATGATGGTGCCCATAAATCCAGAAATCAATATTATTGTCATTAATCAAATCGTAAAGATTAACTGCAAATGCTTCATTAAGAACATCACTTTTGTATTGTTTGGGATAATTCAGTAAAACAGGAACATGATGAGTTACAACTACTATTTTCCCAGGGAACGTCATTTCAATTTCACTTTTAAGAAATTTAAGACTTTCGCGATGAAGTTCATTGAAATGATCAGGTAGGAACCTTTTGTTTTTATATTTTATTACATGAAAATCAGATATCCTTTGTTGGATGATCCCCTGATTCAATTTCCCTATCTCTGACCAGAGTGTTGAGAAAACAATTTTAACGTTATCAAGAATTGCTGAAGTATTATTAACCAGAAAAACATTGCTTCTTATTTTTTCATTAAGAGTTCCGCATTTTTCAGCAATATCATAATAATAATACTCATGGTTACCCGGAATCCAGTATGTGGTTTCAAAAGTATCTGAAATATAATTGAAAAACTCAGCATGCTTATTCATCTCGACAAATGGAACAATATCTCCTGCCAGTAACAAGATATCGCCCCCTGGTTGCAAAGGATTTCTCTTTAAGAACTCCTTATTTTCCGGGAATTCGAGGTGTAAGTCGGAGGCATACTGAAATATCATACTAAACTCCCAATTCTTTTAAGTACTTACTCATTTCTGCCTGAACTGTTTTCAATTCCACTTCAAGTTTATCAATCTCAGTCTGAACAGCTGCAATATCAACTTCTTCTTCTTCTTCAAAAGTGTCCACATATCGTGGAATATTCAGGTTGAATTCGTTTTCTTTTATTTCTTCAAATGTGGCTATATAGCTGAATTTGTCTTCTCCAACTCCTGCATGTAGCTTCCCTTCATTGAATTTACGATAAGTATCTACAATATGCTCAATATCAGTAACACGAAGTTTATTTTGATTCTTAGCTGATTCATAATATTTGCTGGAATCAATGAATAACACATTTTTGTTATCACCTTTCCCCTTGTTAAAAATCAGGATAGCTGCAGGAATACCTGTTCCGAAGAATAGATTAGCGGGTAGACCTATAACTGCTTCAAGAATATTTTCTTCAATTGTTTTGTGACGTATTTTTCCCTCACTGGCTCCACGGAACAAAACTCCGTGAGGAACTACAACCCCGACTTTTCCTTTGCCTTCATAGGTAGTCTCGATCATGTGGCTGATAAATGCCCAGTCGCCTTTACTCTTGGGCGGTGTACCTCTCCAAAAGCGATTATACTTATCGGTATCCGGGTCAAAACTATCACTTGCTTTGTTCTCCTCTTTGTCATCACTCTTTCCCCACTTATCGAGGCTGAATGGTGGATTTGCAACTACTGTATCAAACTTCATAAGGGAATCGCCCTCTTTCAGTTTTGGGTTTCGGATAGTATCTCCCCATCGAATTGTGGCGTTATCAAAGCCGTGTAGAAACATATTCATTACAGCCAGAGCCCATGTGCTTCCATTGGCCTCCTGACCATAAAGGGAAAAATTATCTGAGCCGACTTCTTCTCCGGCTTTAATAAGTAATGATGCTGATCCGCAAGTCGGATCGCAAATTCGCGAACCGGGTTTTGATTTGGTAAGTTTAGCAATTAGCGTAGATACTTCTTTCGGAGTAAAAAACTCTCCGGCTTTTTTGCCTGCATCACTAGCAAAATTCTCAATCAGGAACATGTATGCACCACCAATAATATCTGTTCCTTCAAGGTGTGAAGGTTTAAGGTTTAATGTTTCTTTATTAAAATCGAGCAGCAGGTTTTTCAGTCGGGTATTCTTATCTTTTGTATCACCTAATACACTGCTGTTGAAGTTGATGTTTTGGAATATTCCGGCCCCATCTTCACTATAAAGTTTGTCACGGTTGGCTTCCACCAGATCTTCAAGTGCAATATCTATCAACTCACCTATATTGAGTTCATTGCGGTGCTCAAACAAATAATTGAAATGACTTTGTTCAGGAACAACAAACCGTTCATGTTTCATCGCCCTGTCAGCCCGTTCCTTATCACCACTATATTTTTTTAGATGTGTATCATATTTATCATCGTGCACATCGCTAAGATATTTCACAAAAAGCATAGTAAGCACATAGTCCTTATATACACTTGGATCAATGCTTCCACGAAATGTGTCGCACGCTTTCCAGACTGCATCATTGATATCTTTTTGTGTAATTTTCTTTGTCATGTTTCTTATTTTAAAGTGTTAAATATTTTTTGTTGAATTTGCTTTTCTCTAAGCAATTCAATTTGATGTTGCAATTTTTTTTCTGAGTTTCTAAGATGTGTAATTATTAAAATTGCTTTTTGCGTTTGCAGATCTGGAATTAAGATTTCCAATTCTTCCAAAACAGCTTTGGAAATTGAAACTATTGAAGTTCCCATTGCATTACCTTTAAGGAATCTTTGTGAAACTGGTTGATTTATATACCAAGCCAGGAACTCCGGTAAGATTTTATTAATAGTGTTTTCTTTCAAACGAATTACAAAAAAAGAAGTAGAAGCAACTGCAGGAAGATTTTTGCTTTCGTACCAGGCTGCAAAATTTTTTGTTCCTTTTGCTGCAAATAATATGTCACCGGGTTTTAATAAATGGTTAACAGAAATATTTTCAGCTAATAAATCGGGATGTAAAAAGCTTATAAGTTGCCCATTTTCATCAAAATGCTTGGCTTGCAAATACACAATTTCCCCATCTTTAATTGGTTTTGCAAAGACACCTGTTTGAATATTTGTGATATGTTTTAATACCGTTTTCAAAATATTTGCTTAAGTAATTACTCTACAAAAGTAGATATTAGATTATTAATAAGCAAATAAAATACAATTAAATTTAAGTAGGCGTTCTACAATTTATAATAATATATGGTATCCTAGACCTTGACAAAGCTTCCTCTGTAATTTTAATGAAGGCTTAATGGGTTGATAGAAAAATCAATGAGCTTGTCCATAATTTGCAGGACAATATTACCACCAAAAACCAGTGTTATGTATTTGCTATTTAGCTATATATTAAAATTGTAACCTTCCAGACTTATGCAGTTGATATCGATTCCGGATCTGGTGGAAATCGTTCCGGGACCCGCTAAAAAATTCCGACATTTTGCAATTTTCATTTTTGCAAGGGAGCAAAAATGTATAAACAATCATTTCGGAATGGGCTTTTGCGCCGAAATGGTAGTGACTAACACCTTTTTTGTATTGAAAAAATTCTTAATCAATGTTTTTTCCCTTAAAGACTTCTTTATTTCTTCAAATAAAGGTTGGAAGGGGAACACAGACACCTACCATAGTCAACATATTCAACACATTGAGGCTGAATTATTTTATAATCTGAAAATTATTAATTCATGTTTTGATTTTTGCTTGTGAGAAAAAAAAGTAATAGAAGGCTAGTTCTGAGAAATAAGCTCTTTTGGTATATGGTTTAAACTCAAAACATTCCAAGTATTATCCATGACCTGGCTCTTAAATGCATCCGTAATCTTCAGGTATTTTTTCAAATCTTTCTCTTTTTTTGGAGCACCCATATCCTGTAAGGCTTTTATGTTTACCCCAAGCATGATGCTATTGGTAATAAAGGTTTTTCTGGCAGTATGGAAGGTAATTGACTCATGGAGAGGAAGTGATACTTCTGTTGTTTCACTGCCTATAACACTTTTTTTTATCACCAGCCGGTTAAATCCTGTTTTTGGGAGCTGTTTTGAGGCAATAATTCCACAGCCTTCTTTCAAATATTCGTTAATATTCTGAATGGACATTTTTGGAAGAGGATCTTCATCCTTCTCATACTTTTTAAGAATTTTAAGAGCGAAATCATTTAGAGGGAGAGTTTTAACATATCCTGTTTTTACTTGTGTTTTAGTTAAAAGTTTATTGTTTATATGCTCTCTCTTAAGAGAAATGACATCACTGTATCGCAGTCCGGTAAATGATGCAAAACAGTATAGATCCTTCACTTTATTTAATCGGTGACTTTCAAAGTTATAATCCATGAATACCAATAATTCATCCATACTTAAGAAAACAACCTCTCTCTCAGGTTCATCAACCTTAAGCTTATCATAGATCTTCCCCTGGTAATAGTTACGTTCTTCTGACCAATGCAGGAATGTTGAAAGTACTCTGGTAATCTTGGCATAGTACCCAACTTGTTTCTTTTCTGTTAGAAAAGTATACTTCTTAAGTTTATCGATAAACTTAACATCAATATTGTCCCAGGTTAAAGTATATTTTGTAGATTCCTGAAATCGGGTTATATAGTTCTTAACAGTAGTATATCCCTTTATTGTTCGCTCAGCTTTATCAGATTTATTTGATTCAATAAAATCGCTGAAAACTTCCATTACTGATGTTGATTTGAGTACAGTTGATGCTTCAGGAGTATTGAGAAGATTTGTCAACTCAAATTCCGAAGGTTTCCTTCTTTCCTTTGTAACCTTATTAAATAATATTTTGGCTTGTGATTCAACGTCATCGATAAACGCGTTCATTTTTGAGTTTTCTTCATAAGCTTTTGTATTCTGAGAAGACAACCTTAGGCGTTGTGATTTTTTATTCCAATCACGGATTCTTACTTTTCCCAGCTTCATTCTATAGGCTTTATAGTTGCTGTAGATCGAAGCTAAAAGAGTAACTTTTCCATGTTTATCAAGCTTTTCAGATTTAAGATAAAATTGAATTTCTGTCATTTTTGAGCGTTTTATATCAAATTATATAAACCAAAAGCAGGTGCAAATTAGGTGCAAACTTCTACTCAAATGTAATAAAATGAAATCCAATAAACAAAATACAAATTGTTAATGTGCTGTTTTTCAAGTATATTAAAATAATGAAGTCAAATGCAGTAAAATAGATTCAAGTCCCGCTCCGGGTACCAAACGGCACAAGAGGTCAAAATCGACCTCTTGTTTTTTTTTGGAACTTCCCAAAACCTCACTGGCATTGATGATGAATTGTATGGGTTCGGTGAATGTACTGGTTGCAACTCTCCCATTCTCCAAAACGAGTTTTTCGGCAAAGATGCAACCAAGGATCTTCTTCTTGGTGGCACCATCTGACTTCCTGTAATATTCCAGGAGGTTCTCTAACATGGGTACTTCCTTCTGAATGTAAATCTTGAAAGGTGATGTTTGTTGTTGTAAATCAGTGAGTTTATCCTTTAAAAGGACAAGTTCATTGTCTACCCTACCCTTCATATCCTGATAATCCTGAGATGTTATAGTACGATCCATTAAATCATTCTGAAGGTTTGATTTACGGAGTTCAAGTTTCTCCAGTTCCTTTTTTGTCTTTTGAATCTCATCCCTTCTCTGATAGTCATCCTTCTCAAAGAGTTTCTCCAATGTTTTCTTGTATAGACCGACGATCTGAGCAGAAAATGAAATCGTTGATAAAATATCCTCGATACTCTCATGAACGTCTTGAATCCTATACCTGTGTTTACATCTATTCTTACAGCAGAGGTAATAATGATGTAATTTTCCTGTGTGACTGCGACAGGCATATGCAGTGAGTGACTTGTTGTGTTCAGGACACTTTAATAATCCTTTCAAAGGGTAAAGGTCTGATTTATCATCGTGGAACTTCATATTCCTTCTATGTCCTTCCAAAACATCGTTAGCCCGATGAAATATAGATTCAGAGACTAAAGGTGGGTGAAGCCCATTAACGTCCTGAGATGGTTCTTTTTTCCATGCACCGGTTCTTATCTTTCCGATATAAACAGGATTCCTCATGCATCTCAGGAATGTATTCTTGCT
>Ga0209540_10002178_pt1 | contig 14045 bp, 13 predicted proteins | sample BarGraIncu01121A_FD_184501 | JGI IMG/M metagenome (GOLD analysis project Ga0209540, IMG submission 184501) | Arctic peat soil microbial communities from Barrow, Alaska - Barrow Graham LP Incubations 011-21A (SPAdes) (version 2) | ecosystem: Environmental > Terrestrial > Soil > Wetlands > Peat... | reverse complement strand
CGACAAGGACGAGGTCGAGGCCCTGCTGAGCGGGCACTGGGAAGAGTTCCTCGCGGCCGAGGCCGTCTCTGACGCGGCCGAGGATGCAGCAGCTGCGGCCGCAGGCGAGCCGAAGCCGCAGCGGGGTCGTCGCAAGAAGGCCGAGTCGGCTGAGACGCCGCCTGCGTTCGGGCTTCCCACGCCTCCGATGCCTCCGGCGCCCTCGGCGCCCCCGGCGTAGTGATGTCACCGCTCCACACCCGCGAGGGCCGGCGCTCGATGCGCCGGCCCTCGCTCGTTCTCGCCATGCGGACGCGTCAAGGAGTGTGAGCGCGATGGTGCGCGGTGGTACTAAGATGATGGCAGTCGCGCGGAGGCTCGGGGGAGCACCGGCGGCTGTATGCGATGGCAGGTCGCGAACCGGGGAGTTGGCGTGCCGTTTCCGGACAAGATCGGTACCGTTGAGGCAGCGGCCGTGACACCGGCGCCAAAGGACGATGCCGTTCCCTGGTACCGCAGGCTGGGCGGAGCCCCTCGCGAGGACCCGCGGGGCGCGATCAGCGTCGAGATCGCTGCCGCCCTCAACGACGTCGCCGGAGCTGTCGCTTCGGCGCGCTGCATGGACGACGTGCTCGCGACCATCGCCGACAGGGCCAAGCGCATCACCGGCGCCGAGAAGGCCGCGGTCGTCCTCACGGACGAGACGGGAGAGAGCCTCGACGTCGACACGGTCGTCGTGCGCGGCCAGCTCACCCGACACGTGCAGGACTGGTGGCTCCAGCGTCTTGACGAGCTGTGCGAGGAGACGATCGCCACGGGCGAGTCCATCATGGAGTGCCACGACGAGGACCACGCCTGGCTCGTCTGCTCGCCGCTCCGGATCCGCGAGCAGCCGGTCGGGGTGCTCGCCGTCATCAACTCCGCGGAGCGTCCCTTCACGGACCTGCAGGTCGCGTTGCTCGCCATCCTCTCGGCGTTCGCCGCCTCCTCCATCGAGAGCACCCGCATCGCCGCCCACGGACGCTCCCTGCTGCTCGACGCCGAACGCGAGCGGATCGCCCGGGAGTTGCACGATGGCCTCGTTCAGTCGCTGTTCTCGGTCTCTCTGGGCCTGGAGGCATGCAAGAAGCAGACACTGAGAGATCCCCAGGGAGTCGCCCTGCGCTTGGGCGGCATCCAGAAGGAGCTCACTACCGCGATGGGCGAGCTGCGCCGGTTCGTCTACGACCTGCGCCCGATGGACGTCCGGACACTGGGCCTGTCCGGCGCCATCAGCCAATGGATCCGCCGAATCGGCGACCAGACCACCGCTCACGGCCGCCTGGTCTTTGCGGGAGAGCCGCGGTCGCTGACGCTTGCAGAGGAGGCGTGCCTGTATGCGGTGGCCAAGGAGTCCGTGAGCAACGTGGCCCGTCACGCCAACGCCGACCACTACGAGGTCCGAATCGAATACGACGCCACAGGGGTGATGCTGTCAGTCATCGACGACGGCGACGGCTTCGACCTCGGCGATGCCCTCGAGCGCGGCGACTCGGGTTGCCTCGGGTTGCTCGGCATGCGGGAGCGCGTCGACAAGATCGGTGGCGCGCTGAGTATCGAGAGCAAGCCGGGCGACGGGACGAGCGTGACCGTGACGCTGCTGCAGACGGGGAGCGACTGATGAAACGGATCCGTGTGTTCCTCGCCGACGATCACGAGCTCGTCCGGTACGCTCTGCGCTCCCTTCTCGAGGTCGAACCCGACATGGAGGTCGTGGGCGAGGCCGCGGACAGCGAGTCGGCGGTGCGCGGCTGCCTGGAGGCCGTTCCGGACGTGCTGCTCCTGGACCTGCGCATGCCCGGCGCCGGCGGCGTCGAGGTCTGCCGCGAGGTGCATCGGACCTGCCCATCCGTCTCCATCGTGATCCTGACGAGCTTCGACGGCGACGAGGAGGTCTTCGGCGCGGTGGGCGCCGGGGCGTGCGGCTTCCTGCTCAAGGACACGGCACCCGAGCCCATGGCCCAGTCGATCCGCGCGGTCGCCGGCGGTCAGTCGGTCTTCGACACCAGCGTGGCGACTCGCATCATCAGCGGCCGAGCCTCCAACCGCGAGGATTCCGATGCGCTCTCGGAGCGCGAGATGGACGTGCTCCAGCTGATGGCGAAGGGGATGTCCAACAAGGAGATCGGCCGCGCGCTGTGGATCGGCGAGACCACGGTCAAGACCCATGTCAGCCACATCCTACGCAAGCTCAAGCAGTCCGATCGCACGAGCGCCGTGCTTGCCGCGGTGAAGTCGGGGCTGGTGCGGATCGGGTCCTGAGCCGAGGGATCGGCGCCGTCGAGACCGGGGGTGCTCTAGGGTGGGAGAAGACCCAGCCGCGCGGCTCGACAAACCTGTCTTCGTTGCGGTCATCGGCCTCTCGGCGTTCCTCCTGTTCACGCTCGAGTTGCTGGCCGGACGATTGGTGCTGCCTGTGTTCGGCGGCAGTCCGGCCGTCTGGACGACCGCGCTGTGCTTCTTCACCGGAGTCGTATTCCTGGGCTACCTGTACGCCCATGTCGTAGCGACGCGCCTGGGTCCGCGGAGCGGTGGCATCGTTCATCTGGCTCTCGCGGCTGCGGCTGTGGCCGCTGCGGTCTACATGCCGGTCAACCTCGCGACGTTGCGTTTTGCCAGCATGCCCGCCGCAGTCAACGTGCTCCTTGTGCTCACCCTCATTGCAGGTGCGCCTGCCTTCCTGCTCTCGACGACCACTCCGCTGCTCTCGTCGTGGTTCTCGAAGCGCGGCGGAGACCCGTGGTGGCTGTACGCAGTCTCGAATGGTGCCAGTCTGCTCGGGCTCATGGCCTATCCGTTCGTCATCGAGCCGACGATCCCGCTGTCCGCCCAACGTACTCTGCTGGCTGCGATGTTGGCCTTGCTTGCCGGCGGAATAGCCGTCGTTGTGGCAACCGGACGGCGGGCAGTGATGGCGACCGATTGGTCGATGCATGCTCAGCAGCCACCCGGTGGGGGCGAGTTGGCTGTGATCTTGGCGAGCCCGAGACCCACGCGTCGACGGCAGGCCCTGTGGCTCTTTGCCGCGTGCGTGCCTGCTGGCCTGCTGTCTGCCACGACCACCCACATCGCGACAGACCAGGTTTCGACTCCGCTGCTGTGGATCGGTCCGCTCGCGATCTACCTAGGCAGCTTCGTCATAGCGTTTTCGGAACGGGGCCGACGACTCCTTCCCGCGGTCGAACGGCTTGTCCCGGCCGCGGCAACCCTGATGTGGGTCCCCTACGTGGTTCGGGGGAGTTGGCCCGCTGGCGTTCTGATTCCGCTGCTGCTCTCATCATTTGCCGTCCTTGCCACAGCTCTGCACGGTCGTCTGGCCTTGGACCGTCCCTGCGAGTCGTACCTGACGCGTTTCTACCTGGTGGTGTCAGCCGGTGGATTGGTGGCGACAGCGCTCGTGGCGCTCGTTGCCCCGATCGTCTTCAACGACGTCTACGAGTATCCAGTCCTTCTCATAGCGGGTCTTGTCGCGCTCGCCGTTCTTCCGGGTCCCGCTTCGCCGTCGGTCGGACTGGCTCCAGGAACTGCCCTTCGCGGCCTAGGGACGAGACTAGCGCCCTATGCGACCGTCGGTCTCGCCTTGGTGGCGTTGCTCGCCCCCGGGTCTCGCGACTTCGCATTGGCTGTCGGTACGAGCTTGATTGTGGGCGCGGCGGCAATCGCCGTCGGCCGCTCACCCCGGAGTCTGGTGCTGGGCACTACGGTCGCCGTCGTGTTGCTGATGTCGATCTTCTACTCGAGTCCCCTCACCAAAGTGCGGACATTCTTCGGCGTCACCCAGGTGCGTCAGGCGTACAACGGCGCTGCCCACGTGGAGTCCCACGGGACGACCCTGCACGGACTCCAGTTCCTGGATGCCCGACGAACCGCGCCGACCTCCTACTACACCGATTCGGGTCCGCTCGGGGATGTTGTGCGTGACTTCCGGCAGCGGTTGCCCCAGGGCGGGTCCATCGGCGTCGTGGGGCTTGGGGTGGGGACTGCGGCAGCGTACGTCCGCCCGAGCGACTCGATGACCTTTTTCGAGATTGACCAAGCCGTAGTCGATCTGGCGCGGAATGCCCGGTATTTCACGTATTTAGCCGATGCGCCTCACCAACCAGAAGTCATCCTCGGCGACGGTCGCTTGTCGTTGGTCGTCGCTCCCGAGGGCTCATTCGACTTGCTGGTCCTAGATGCATTCTCGTCGGACACCGTTCCTGCGCACCTGCTGACCCGCGAAGCGATGGTGATCTACCACCGGGCGTTGCGGCCCCACGGCATCATCGTATTCCACCTCACGAACCGGCATTTTGACCTGGTGCCGGCGGTAGCCTCGACAGCCGAGTCAATCGGCTTCGATGCGCGGGTGCGCTCGTTCACCCCGGACATCGCCGAGCGCGCTGAGGTAGCCGCTTACCCTTCGGTGTGGTTAGCGGTCGGCAACGCAGATGACGTGGTCCGGTTTGAGGCGCAGACGTGGTCAAGGCCAGCCAGGGGACCGGTCCTGACCGACGACTTCTCCGACATCATGTGGCTGCTCCGCCCTCGGTGAGTGTCCTCGCCGGAGCTCGCGGATTCCTAGCTAGCCCCGATGCACAGTGCTGCTTAGGAGCCCGCTGCTGCGGCGCCTCCTGCTCGCGGAGGAGCGTGTTCTCCTACTTCCGAATGACGGAGAGCGACGCCCCAGGCGATACGCGCTCCACCCTATCCTGGCTATGAACACCTATGCACGGGCACGACAACCGGTCTTGGGGGACGGGTGTGTGCCAGCACAGGCGGTATGCCGGCGCACAGTCGTTGCCGGCCCAACGGGATAGAGGGGAGGTGTTCCGGAAAATGCTCAAGACATACGTTCGCTTCCAGAACTGGAAGGCGACCGACGAGGGCGCCACCGCCGTGGAGTACGGACTCATGGTCGCCCTGATCGCCGTCGTGATTATCGCTGGCGTGACCGTTCTCGGTACGAGCCTCAACACCATGTTCAACAGCGTGGGGACGAAGGTCGGCAATGTGGTCGTCAAGTAGCGGAGGTGTTCGGAGACATGCTCAAGGCATACGTTCGCTTCCAGAACTGGAAGGCGACGGACCGGGGCGCCACAGCGGTTGAGTACGGACTGATGGTCGCTTTGATCGCCGTGGTGATCATCGCCGGCGTGAGCCTGATCGGCACCAACCTTAACACCATGTTCACCAACGTCGGGGGGAAGTTGCCGGCGACCGTTCCATAGTGAAGGCGTGCCGGGGGCTCGTCGCAGTCCAGTGATCGACTGCCCTTTCGCATGCCGGCGCGATGCCCTTGGCGGACGCGTCGGCATGCGGGCGGGTGGCACGGGGTTCACGATCGACCGGGGTGATCGGGATGATGCAGCTCATCAAGCATCGACATGATGACGGGGGGGCGGCGGCGGTCGAGTTCGCGCTCGTGCTGCCGGTTCTCGTGCTGCTGCTCTTCGGGATCATCGAGTTCGGCTTGGTCTTCGACGCGCAACTGACTATCACCCATGCCGCCCGTGAGGGCGCACGGGTGGCCTCCGTGGGGGGCAACGTCGCGAACGCTGTGGCCGCACAGACGTCGGGCCTGACGGGCGTGACGTACACGCTGACGCCGGTCACCGACAGCCCGACACGCGGCAGCTACTACGAGGTGACCGTCAGGTACACGTACCCCCTCGATATCCCGTTGTGGGGTTCACAGACTCTTCATCTCAATAGCACTGCGCAGATGCGCAAGGAGAACTGATCGAGGCACACGCGAGGCACCTGCCCGACCTGCGGGTAAGAGGTGAGCAATCATGACTACGAATGCAACAGAGCCATCCGGATCGCCGCGGAGGCTCTTGTGCGACGACAGCGGCGCGGTGGCGGTCATCGTCGCGCTGATGATGGTCGTCTTGGTCGGCGCGGCCGCGATCGTGGTCGACGTCGGTTCGCTCTACGTGGAGCGTCGCAAATTGCAGACCGCGGCGGATGCCGCGGCGCTTGCCGGCGTCCAGGAACTGCCGGCCGATCCGGGGAAGGCTCAGACGATCGCGCTGGCCTATGTGGCCGCTAACGCCAGCGAAGCCAGCGGTACACAAGTGAGTGTCACGTCTGGGCTGACCGCCAACGACACGATTCGCGTCGTAGTCGACACCCCTGATTCACCGCTGTACTTCGCGCGCATCTGGGGCAACGAGACATCCGACGTTAGGGCGAGCGCAACGGCGCGCATCACGTCACCGATCGCGTACGGGCATGGCGTCATGCCTATCGGCATCCTCGCCAGCGGCACCATCGACCCCAGCCAGTACTGGGGGATCCCGAGGGGCGTGCTCATCCAGATCAAGTACGCGGGTGGACAGGGCACGACCGGCAACTACGGGATGGTCGCGCTGCAGGAAGGAGCGAACTGGGGAGAGAAGGACGTCGCCGACGCCATCAGGGCCGGCGGCTCACCCTATCCCGTCTACCTCAACCACCTGTACTCGACGGTCACCGGCAACAAGTCACCCGTTGACGAAAGCCTCTTCGGTGACCCGAAGAAGTACTCCTCGTGGATCGGCAGCGACCTGCACCACTACTCGGACGTGTGCAGCGCACCTGACCCGGTCACAGGCATCGTGACCATCACCTCGGCTCCCGGCGACGTCGGTCGCTGCCACCGTTTGATCGTGCTCCCGGTGATCGTGTCGGTGAGCGGCAATCCCTACACATGGCCCAACGGCAACAAGGACGTGCGGGTCGTCGGGTTCGCGGAGTTCTTCATTCCGCCCGACAGTGATCTGCCCGGAGGGACCAAGCCGAAGGATGAGATATGGGGGTACTTGGTCCGCACCGTCAATGTCGATGAGCTGGTGGGTGGCGCAGTCGGCACCTCTGGCCAGGTGCATTACTCGCTCGTGCAGTAGAAGAGGGCCGCCGGGGGCGGCACCGGGGTCGACAGGATCTCGCGCCGGCATGAGCCGGGTTCGGATCCCTTGGGGAGGAGAGATCGGCCATGCGGAGCAAGATCCTGATTCTCGTCGTCGCGCTCGCGCTCGCGGGGGTCGCCGCGGTTCTGGCGGTGAGCTATATCAACAGTGCGCGTTCGTCCATCGCCTCGGAGAGCGAGCCCATCGAGGTGCTCGTCGCGCAGGACAACGTCCCCCGCGGACTCTCCATCGAGGAACTGACGCAGCGCGGCCTGGTGAAGATCGAACTGGTGCCTCGCCGATTTGTGGCGGCCGATGCGGTGTCGTCCGCCCGTATCGTCGAAGGCCAGGTCCTCGCGGTGCCTCTCAGCGCGGGCGAGCAGCTGACCAAGACCCGTTTCCAGTTCCCGTCGCAGGCCGGTCTCGCCTACACCGTGCCCAACGGCCTCATCGCACTGACGGTTCCCGTGGACGACGTGACGGGTGTCGCCGGGCTCGTGAAGCCCGGGGACAGTGTCGTTCTCCTCGCGACACTCAAGCCGAAGGGCGACCAGAGCGCCTACACGACGCAGTTGATCCCCAAGGCGCGAGTGCTCGCCGTCGGTGCAATCGTGACGGCGGAAGCACCGGCGACCACGGATCAGACTCAACAGTCCGGCGTGTTCTCGTCGAGCGGACAGAGCGCGACCACCGCTACGTACCGGACTGTCACGCTCGCCCTGTCCCTGGTCGACGCGGAACGCGTGTCGTTCGTCGGACAGGTCGGCGTGCTTCAACTCGGCTTGCTGTCCCAGACCGCGGCTGCGACCTCGACGGTGTCGCCCGCAGTGGCCCCGACCACATTCGGCAACGTTCAGAAGTAGGGGTGTCATGAGCGCGATCCTCATCGTAGAGCCCGAGGGCGTCGGTAGGCAGCGCCTCGCGACGGCCGCCATAGCCGCGGGCGGCGACCCGGTATGCGCCGATTCGCTGACATCCTCGCTGGAAGTCGCGCGGGAATCGAAAGCGGATGTTCTGGTGATCGGGCCGACCATGGTGTGCGACGCGGCCTTCGAGCTGGCCGGCCGTCTACAGCGCACAGAGCGCATCGCCACGGTCGTCGCGGCCGCCAACGTCGATGCGGGGCTGCTCAGGCGCGCCATGCGAGCCGGGGTCACCGATGTGGTCGGCCCCTACGACACGACCGAGGAGATCGCCACGGCGATCACCCGCGCGGCCGAGGTCTCGAGCCGTCTTCGCGGCGCCGTGCCGTCGGAGGCCGAGACCGCGCACACCGCCAAGGTCGTCACCGTGTTCAGCACCAAGGGAGGCGTGGGCAAGACGGTCATCGCGACGAATCTCGGCGTGGCGCTCGCGGGGATGGGCCACAAGGTCGCGCTCGTGGACCTTGACCTTGAGTTCGGCGACGTCGGCATCATGCTCGGTCTGAAGCCGGAGCACACCATCAACGATGCGGTGGCTGCGTTCGACCGCCTCGACGCCGAGATGCTCTCCGCCATCATGGAGCACCACTCCTCAGGACTCGACACGCTGCTCGCGCCCACCATGCCCGAGGATGCGGACGTCATCTCGGCGGCTCGCGTCGGACAGATCCTCGACCTGGTGCGCGAGAGCTACGACTACGTCGTGATCGACACCTGCCCGGCGTTCACCGATCCGGTCCTCGCAGCGATCGATCGCAGCGACGTCCTGTACGTCGTCACCACCATGGATGTCGCCTCGATCAAGAACACGCGGATATCGCTGCAGAGGCTGCACCAGTTGGGCCACAGCGGCAGCCGGGTGCGGCTCGTGCTCAACCGCTCCGACAGCAAGGTGCTGCTGCAGACGTCGGACGTGGAACAGGCGATCGGAGGCAAGATCTTCGCGTGCATCCCGAGCGACCGCATCGTGCCGCGCTCGGTGAACCAGGGCATACCGATCGTCACTGAGATGCCGCGCAGCGAGGTCGCCAAGAGCCTCCAGCGGCTGGCCAAGGACGCCGCGACCCCGGTGAACAAGGAGGCGGAGCATGTCTCTTAGAGAGCGTCTGAACCTGGCCGCTGAGGCCGGCGTCGCGACCGACGCGCCCGGCCCCTCGAAGTCCGCGGCGTCGACGGCCGCTAAGGACGCCATCAAGAAGAACCTCCACTACCTGCTCATCGAAGAGCTGCGCGAGGAGCTCGACTCCGACGAGGTGGAGGAGCGGGCGCTGCGCTTCAAGATCGAGAGCCGTCTGCCGCGCCTGCTCGACGACGAGGAGACGCCACTGTCGGCCACGGACAAGCGCGAGATCATCGCAGACGTGCTCGACGACATCCTGGGCTACGGGCCGATCGAGCCGTTGCTGCACGACCCGACCGTGACCGAGGTCATGGTCAACGGCCCGGCGACCATCTACGTAGAGCGCGAGGGCCGGCTCTTCGCCACCGGGCGCCGCTTCGTCGACGAGGACCACCTGCTCCGCATCATCGACAAGATCGTGGGCCAGGTCGGTCGTCGGATCGACGAGTCCTCGCCGATGGTCGACGCGCGCCTTCCAGACGGATCCCGCGTCAACGCCGTCATCCACCCTCTGGCCATCAACGGCCCGATGCTCACCATCCGCAAGTTCGCGATGGAGCCGTACACGATCGCGGACCTCATCGGTTTCGGGACGATCACTCCGAAGATGGCCCAACTGCTTGAGGCATGTGTGCGGGGCCGGCTCAACATCCTGATCTCCGGGGGGACCGGCACCGGCAAGACGACGCTGCTCAACGTCGTGTCGGCGTACATCCCCGACGACGAGCGCATCATCACGATAGAGGACGCGGCGGAGTTGCGCCTCGGCCAGCAGCACGTGTTGCGCCTCGAGTCGCGGCCGCCCAACATCGAGGGCACCGGTCAGGTCGCGATCCGCGACCTCGTCAGGAACTCACTGCGCATGCGTCCGGACCGGATCATCGTCGGGGAGGTCCGCGGCGCTGAGGCGCTCGACATGCTGCAGGCGATGAACACCGGCCACGACGGCTCGCTGTGCACGGTGCACGCGAACTCCCCTCGCGACGCGATGTCTCGTCTCGAGACGATGGTGCTGATGGCAGGCTTCGACCTGCCCGTGCGGGCCATTCGTCAGCAGGTCACCGCGGCCCTCGATCTGGTCGTGCACCTGACCCGGCTGCGCGACGGCTCGCGTCGCGTGACGCACATCACCGAGGTCGAGGGAATGGAAGGCGAATCGGTGGTCATGCAGGACATCGCCTACTATGACTTCTCCGCGGGTGTGGACGAGGACGGCCGCTTCCGGGGACACCTCAAGTCCACCGGAATCCGGCCGAAGTTCGCTCGTCGGCTCGAGGACTACGGGATCAAGCTCTCGGCAGACGTGTTCGAGTACGAACGTCCCGAGCGGGAGTAGGCGCACCCATGCGCAGGATCCTCGCCATCGCTGTGCTCTCCTGCATGCTCACCGCCTCCGTGCTGCCTACCGTGGCGGTCGCGCAGAACACCGGGCTTTCGGTCTACGACGTCGCGACGACCGGCTACCCGACCGTCGAGTTCAAGGTCGGCCTCCCGCCGTTGCTCACCTCGGGGGGAGGTGAGCCGCAGTTCACGGTCAAGGAGAACGGGCGGCCGGTGACCGACGTGAAGGCCAAGGCACTCACGGGGCCGGCCAACGCAGCGCACGTCATCCTCCTGATCGATACCAGCGGCTCGATGACGGGCAAGCCGATGGACGACGCGAAGGCCGCCGCGCGGGCTTTCATACAGTCACTCGGGCCTGACGCGCAGGTCGCCGTCGTCTCCTTCGCCAACTCGCCTCGAACGGTGACGGGGTTCACATCCTCGCGCCCCGCGCTCGACGCGGCGATCGCCTCGCTGAACGCGAAGGGATCAACGGCTGTCTACGACGCCATCGTGAGCGCGGCAGGCCTGATGCCCGCCACCGCGGCGGGGCAGCGCGCCATCGTGCTGCTCTCAGACGGAGGTGACACCGTCAGCTCGGCCGACTTCGAGACCGCGAGGAGCGCGGTCGTGGACGCCGGCGCTCCTGTGTACGCGGTGGACCTGAGGTCCAAGGAGGACAATCCGCAGGCGCTGCAGGCTATCGCCGACGGAAGCGGCGGCCGTCTTGTGTCCGTTGCCCAGAGTTCGGAGCTCTCAGGGCTGTTCGCCAGCATCGCGTCCGAGATCCGCAACGCGTGGCTGATGAGCTACACCAGCGGAAAGCCCCACACCAAGGACATCGAGCTCGAGGTGAGCGCATCGGCGGCTGGTGAGGTGAAGGTGGCGACGGTCGCCTTCCCGAACCCCGTCTACGCGACGGCTGGCCCGACCCCGGCGAGTGATGTGACCGTCGCCAAGGTCACCGCTGATCCCGTACTCTTCGCGACCATCGCCGGCCTCATCTTCGTCTCGATGGCGTTGCTCGTGGGTGCCGCGCTGCTGCTGCTGGTGCGCGGCAAGGCGAACCTCGGACAGCTCCAGTACTACGACCAGTTGCACGCCGAGGCGGTCGCGGGGACGGACACCGGCGGACCCGCCGACCAAGTTGCGTCCAGGATCGTGGATGCGGTCGGGCACGCGGCAGGGAAGCGCGGCATCACCGCTCTCGTCGCCCACCGGCTCGAACTCGCGGGTCTCCCTCTGCGCGCCGCCGAGTACATGACGATCCACATCGTGGTGGTCGCGCTGTCAGGCGCGGTCGTCGAGCTGTTGACGGGCAGCCTGCTCTGGTCGCTCGTGGTCGTGTTGCTGGCGACGCTCGGGCCCATCGTCGGGCTGGGGCTGGCGATCTCCTCGCGCCGCAAGCGCTTCGAGGCGCAGCTGCCCGATGTTCTCAACATGATCGCGGGGTCGCTCCGCGGTGGCTGGGGAATCCAGCAGGCGTTGGGACTCGTCGTTCAGCAGGCCGCCCCGCCCGCCGCCCCGGAGTTCAAGCGGGTCGAAGCGGAGACGCGCCTCGGCATGCCACTCGAGCAGTCGCTGCAGCGGATGGCGGACCGCTTCGAGAGCGCCGACTTCCAGTCGGCGGTGACTGCGATCTCCATCCAGCGCGAAGTCGGCGGAAACCTGGCGGCCGTGCTGGACATCGTCGCGACGACGATCCGAGATCGTGCGGCTTTGACGCGGCACGTGAGTTCTCTTACGGCCGAGTCCCGCCTTTCCGCCTATATCCTCATCGCGCTACCATTCCTCATCCTGGGTGTGCTCCTCGTGGTGAGGCCGACGTACCTGCAGCCGCTGTTGACCACCCCGGTCGGCTGGGGCATCGCCGCGGTCGGGCTCTCGCTGCTCGCGATCGGCGTCGTCTGGATCAGCAAAGTCTCGAAGGTGGAGGTCTAGGCCATGGCGACACCAGCACTCGTGGCCGTACTTGTGTTCGCCTGCGTTGGACTCGCAGCGTACAGCGTGCTGGGAACGGTCTTCTCGGACGATCGTCAGGTGCGACGCCGCCTGCGAGACATGACCAAGTACGAAACGAGTCAGGCCGGCGTCGCGGAGCCGATGCTCCAGCCGTTCAGCGCTCGCGTGGTGCGCCCGATGGGGGCGGGATTGGCCTCGACGGCCCGCTTGTTGTGGCCTCCGGACTACCGGCAGAGGGTGGCGGCGAAGCTGGTCCAAGCGGGCAGCCCACGCGGCGTCGCGGTCGACCGCGTGCTCCTGGCCAAGCTGGCAGGCCTGCTGGGAGGAGCGGGCATCATGGCGGCAGTCGCCATCGTTCTGCCATGGTCGCTCGGCGTCAAGCTGTTGGCCGTGGTCGGCGTCGCCGTGTTGCTCTTCTTCGCCCCGGACTTGTGGCTCGCGAACCGTGTGCAGAAGCGGCAACAGGAGGTTGTTCGCGACCTCCCCGACATGCTCGACATGCTGACCATCAGCGTGGAGGCCGGGCTCGGTTTCGACGCCGCTCTCGCCAAGCTCGTCCGCAACTCCGAGGGCGCGCTCGCCGAGGAATTCGGCCGCGTGCTCCAGCAGGTCCAGACGGGGTCCAGCCGCAAGGAGGCGCTCCGCGATCTTGCGGAGCGCATGCAGGTCAGCGAGTTGGCGTCCTTCACGGCCGCGATCGTGCAGGCCGACATGTTCGGCATCTCGATAGCGCAGACTCTGCACACACAGGCCGCCGAGCTGCGATTGCGCCGGCGCCAGCACGCCGAGGAGCTCGCGCAGAAGGCGCCCGTCAAGATGGTCATCCCGCTGGTCATCTGCATCCTCCCGGCGACGATGATCGTTGTCCTCGGTCCGGCTGCCGTGAAGATCGCCGGCCTCTTCTGATGTCGTGGCGCGCGTCCCGAATGCGCTCGCGCGCTGTCGGGTACCCTGTGACCGATGGGTCGCGTTCCGGAGGCGGCCCGGTTGCGGGAAGGGACGCGCGATGGACAGCGAGAAGATCGAGGCCGGTGTACGGCTCATCTTGGAGGGCGTCGGGGAGGACCTGACGCGCGAAGGCCTGCTGGAGACGCCCCGTCGCGTCGCGGCGATGTACGAGGAGATCTTCGCCGGGCTCAGCCAGGATGCCGGAAGTCACCTGTGCGTGACGTTCGGCGAGGGCCACCAGGAGATGGTGCTGGTGCGCGACATCCCCCTGTACTCCGTGTGCGAGCACCACCTGCTTCCGTTCGTCGGCAAGGCGCACGTCGCCTACATCCCGGGCGTCGACGGCCGCATCTGCGGACTCTCGAAGCTGGCGCGGGTCGTCGACGTCTTCGCCAAACGGCCGCAGGTCCAGGAGCGTCTGACCTCCCAGATCGCGGAGACCATCGTAGAACACCTCAAGCCTCAGGGCGTCATCGTCGTCATCGAGGCGGAGCACCTGTGCATGTCGATGCGTGGCGTCGAGAAGCCCGGCGCCATCACCACGACATCCGCCGTGCGGGGCATCTTCCGCACGAACGCGCCCACGCGGGCCGAGGCGATGTCGCTGATCAAGGGCCGATAGTGCTGGGCGTCTGGCGCTGCGGCGCCCACACACTCCCGCTCACTCGCGCGCTCGTGATGGGCATCGTGAACGTGACCCCTGATTCGTTCTCCGACGGCGGCGTGAACTTCGACCCGCGGGCCGCGTTCGTCTCGGCTTGGGCCATGAGCGCCGCGGGTGCCGACCTCATCGACGTCGGCGGCGAGTCGACCCGTCCCGGTTCGGCTGAGGTCTCGCCGGCCGAAGAGCTCGATCGCGTCCTGCCCGTCGTCCGCGAC
>Ga0209540_10002176_pt1 | contig 14051 bp, 11 predicted proteins | sample BarGraIncu01121A_FD_184501 | JGI IMG/M metagenome (GOLD analysis project Ga0209540, IMG submission 184501) | Arctic peat soil microbial communities from Barrow, Alaska - Barrow Graham LP Incubations 011-21A (SPAdes) (version 2) | ecosystem: Environmental > Terrestrial > Soil > Wetlands > Peat... | reverse complement strand
CGTGGCGGATGCCGTCGAGAAGGTGGAAAAGAAGTATCCTGATCTCGTGGGAGGGATCAGCATCTATCCCGCGACGGCCGCGCACGGCCCGGTCGTTCACATCGACACGCGCGGCAAACGGGCGCGCTGGTGACCATGAAGCGAACAGCGGCACGTTCCGCGAGGCTCATCCCGCTTCTTCTCGTGTCTTTCCTCTTTGCCCTTCTGGGCTGGCTCTTTCTGCGGAACAGAACTGCCGACCCTCGCAGGATGCCCCTGAAGGACCGATCGTCTTATTTGGGAGCGACGGAAGTGCTGGCCAAGCGCCGCAGCGTGGACGCTACAAGGAGCACTTCATCTTCACATGAGCTCCTGATGCCGGTCGCCGGTATCGATCCCCGCACGCTGAACGACAACTTCTTGGAGACGCGAGGCGGCGGCATCCGGCTGCACGGGGCGATCGACATCCTCGCGCCGCGGGGGACGCCGGTGCTCGCCGCGGACGACGGGGTCGTGAGGAAGCTCTTTACGAGCGTGCCAGGTGGACTGACGGTCTACGAGTTCGACCTGCAGGAGCAGTATTGCTACTACTACGCGCATCTCGACGGTTATGCGCCTGGGCTCCACGAAGGCCAGATGCTTCGCAAGGGAGACTTGATCGGATTTGTGGGGACTAGCGGCAACGCGCCGAAAGATACGCCCCACCTTCACTTTGCCGTCAGCCGTCTTGACCCGGACAAGAAGTGGTGGACCGGGACGCCGATCAACCCATACCCGCTCCTCGTCCAGGCTCCTTGATCCGCTCCTGGCGTTTCATCTTGAGGATGCACAAGGCATGCGGCCGCGAAAAATTGGGGACGGCACCCGGGCTTCTCCCCTTGATTTCAAACTGAAATGGTCCAAAAAAATCAATATATTATTTTTCTCTCCGTAGGAAGTAATCCTGTCGCCGTCTATCGTCAGTAAAGCGGAGAAAAAATTTTTATGTAAATTATTTATTGACTTTTGGGCCGATTTTTTATAACATGGATTTTACCTGTGACTCCGGCCGCGGCCTGTGCGCCGGGTTCGTTTTTTTATGCCCGAGGGTGCAGTGGAATCCTCCGGCTGCAGGAGAATCGAAATGCTGGTCAAAGAGGTCGCTGAAAAGCTGGGTTTGAAAGTTCTGGCCTCGGGCCACGATCAGGAAGTGACGAGCGGTTATGTGTCCGACCTGCTCTCCGACGTCATCGCCAACGCCGAGGAAGGCTGCCTGTGGATCACCGTGCAACGGCACCTGAACATTGTGGCCGTGGCCCAGTTGAAAAAGTTGGCCGGAATCATCCTCAGCCGCGGCAGCGAACCTGAAACCGCCGTGCTGGCCAGGGCCGAACAGGAAGGGCTGTTCGTCCTTTCCGGCGCCGCGGATTCCTTTACCATTGCCGGCAAACTGTACGCCCTCATTTCCCCGTCGAAATAATGCATTTCGATCGCTGCGGCGGCATAGAATATCTTGGTCCTTCACCCAGAAAAGGAGGCTTGCATGGAAGCTCAAGCGGTCCATATCCCGGATAACGTCCAATACCAGGAGCTGAAAAAATTCATCGAGGCCAGCCGCGCCATTCCCGGCCCCCTGATCCAGGTGCTGCACCGGGCCCAGAAAATATTCGGCTACCTGCCGCTGGAGGTCCAGCACTTCGTCGCCCGCGAACTTGACGTGCCCCTGGCCAAGGTCTTCGGGGTCGTCACCTTCTACAATTTTTTCCGCATGGACCCCATCGGCGACCATATCGTCAACCTCTGCCTGGGCACGGCCTGCCACGTCAAAGGGGGGTCGGACATCGTCAAGGTCCTGGAAAAGGAATTGGGCGTCAAGGTGGGCGGCACCACGGCCGACCGCTTTTATACGCTGTCCACGGCGCGCTGTTTCGGGGCTTGCGGCCTGGCCCCGGTGCTGATGCTCGACGAGGAAGTGCACGGCCGGCTCAACCCCCAGAAGGTCATCCAGATCTTGCGTGACCTGAAAGCCGAAGCCAAAAGCGCTGCGGCAGCCATAGACAAGGAGGAAAAATGAAACTCGAGGATCTGAAGAAAATAAGGGAAAAAACGGAAAAGGACATGCTGCTGCGGGCCGGGAAAACGCGGCTGAAGGTGGTGGTGGGCATGGGCACCAGCGGCATCGCCGCCGGCGCTCGGGAAACGCTGAAGGTCCTGCTGGACGAAGTGGAAAAGCGCGACCTGCGCGATGTCATCGTCACCCAGGCCGGCGAACGCGGCCTGAGCTCGCATGAGCCCATCGTCACTGTGGTGGAGGAGGGCAAGCCCTCCGTGGTTTACGGCAATGTCAGCGGCGAAATCGCCCGCAAGATCGTGGCCGAGCACCTGGTCAACGGCAATCCCGTTTCCGAATTCGTCATCGAAGTAAAAGAATAAAGCGAGGGCGTCATGAACAAACGGCTGGATGTTTTGATCTGCGGGGGCGGGGCCTGCATCTCCTCCCACAGCCATGAATTCAAGAAGAAACTGCTGGAGGAGATAGAAAAGAACGGCCTTGGGGAGGAGATCAACCTGGTGGAAACCGGGTGCATGGGCCCCTGCGAGCTGGGGCCGGTGATGGTCGTCTACCCCGACGGTGCCTTTTACATCAAGTTGGACGAGCAGAACGCCGCGGAGATCGTTCAGGAGCATTTCCTCAAAGGGCGGCCGGTGCAGAAATTCCTCTGGCAGGCGCCTGAAGCCCGCAAGATCGTCGAACAGAAGAAGCAGGTGCCCTTCTTCGAAAAGCAGCTGAAGATCGTCTTGTCCAACTGCGGCCGCATCGATCCGGAAAACGTCAGCGAATACATCGCCCAGCACGGCTACGAGGCCCTGGGCACGGCGCTGACCAAGATGACCCCCGAGCAGGTGATCGATATCATCACCAAGTCGGGGCTGCGCGGCCGTGGCGGCGCCGGTTTTCCCACCGGACTAAAATGGAAGCTGACCCATGACAGCAAGAGCGAACAGAAATATGTGATCTGTAACGCCGACGAGGGCGACCCTGGGGCCTTCATGGACCGGGCCGTGCTCGAAGGTGATCCGCACGCGGTGCTGGAAGGCATGGCCCTGGCCGGCTACGCCATCGGCGCCGACAAAGGCTACATCTATGTCCGGGCCGAGTACCCGCTGGCCATCGAGCGTTTGAACGCGGCCATCGCTCAGGCCCGTGAAATGGGGCTGCTGGGGAAGAATATTTTCGAGACCTCCTTCAACTTCGATGTCGAACTGCGCATGGGGGCCGGCGCCTTCGTCTGCGGTGAGGAGACCGCGCTCATGGCTTCGGTCGAAGGCCTGCGCGGCCAGCCGCGGCCCAAACCGCCCTTCCCGGCGGTCAAGGGTCTCTGGGGCAAGCCCACGGTGATCAACAATGTAGAGACCCTGGCCACCATCCGCCACATCCTGCTCAACGGCTGGGAGTGGTTCGCCGCCATCGGCACTGAAAAGAGCAAGGGCACCAAGGTCTTCGCCCTGTCGGGCAAGGTGACCAATACCGGCCTGGTGGAAGTGCCCATGGGCATCACCCTGGGCGAGCTGGTGTTCGACATCGGCGGGGGCATCCCCGGCGGCAAGGCCTTCAAGGCCGCGCAGACCGGCGGCCCCTCGGGCGGCTGCATCCCGGCCAAATACCTGAACAGCCCCCTTGACTACGAATCGCTGAAAGCTCTGGGCTCGATCATGGGTTCCGGCGGCCTGATCGTCCTGGACGAGGATAGCTGCATGGTCAACATGGCCAAGTATTTCCTGGAATTTTCTCTCGAGGAATCGTGCGGCCAGTGCGTTCCCTGCCGCGTCGGCTTGAAGCAGATGTACGATCTGCTGGAAAAGATCACCGTCGGTACCGGCACCATGGCCGACCTGGAAAAGCTCGAGCAGCTTGCCTACACGGTGCGTGCCACCTCGCTCTGCGGCCTGGGCCAAGCGGCGCCCAACCCGGTCATCTCGACCATCAAGTATTTCAAGCATGAGTACATCGAGCATATCCAGGAAAAGAGATGTTCGGCCGGTGTCTGCGCCGCCCTGTTCGCGGCGCCCTGCGTCAACGCCTGCCCGGCCGGTGTCGACGCCGCTTCCTATGTCTCGCACATGGGCGACGGCCGCCTGCGCGAGGCCTATTACCAGCACATGCAGAACAACCCGTTCCCCATCGTCTGCGGCCGGGTCTGCCCGGCTTTCTGCGAGCGCAAGTGCTCGCGCGGCAAGTACGACCAGGCCATCGCCATCCGCGAGGTCAAGCGTGTGTTCGCCGACTGGGCCATCGACCAGGGGCTGGGATTCGCCCCGCCGCCGCAGGTCCACAAGGAGAAAGTGGCGGTGGTGGGGGCCGGTCCGGCCGGCCTGGCCTGCGCTTTCTACCTGACCCGCCTGGGGTACAGGCCGGTGGTCTTCGAAGCCCTGAAAGTGGCCGGCGGCATGATGAAGGTCGGCATCCCCGATTTTCGCCTGCCCAAGGACAAGCTGCAGGCCGAGATCACGGTCATCGAAAGGGCCGGCGTCGAGATCAAGCTGAATTCAGCGGTGGCCAACATTGACGAATTGACGAATAAGGGCTATGCCGCCGTGTTCATCGGCAGCGGCGCCCACCAGGCCCAGAAGTTGAACGTCGAGGGCAACGACCTCAAGGGCGTGATGTCGGGCATCGATTTCCTGCGCGAGGTCAACCTGGGCCGCAAAATAAATATCGGCAACGACGTGGTGGTGGTCGGCGGCGGTTCGACCGCCATGGACGCCGCCCGCCTGGCCCGCCGCCTGGGGGCCGGCAATGTCCGCCTGGTCTACCGGCGCACCCGCACCGAAATGCCGGCCCAGCTGGAAGAACTGGTCGGGGCCGAGGAAGAGGGCGTGGAAATGGATTTCCTGGTCAATCCCCTGAAGATCATCGGCCGCGCCGGCAAGGTCAGCGGCATCCACTGCATCAAGACCGAGCTAGCCGATTTTGATGATTCGGGCCGCCGGCGACCGGTGCCGGTGGACGGCAGCGAGTACACCATCCGTGCCAGTTTTATCATCTATTGCCTGGGCCAGAAACTCAGCCTGGGGCTGACCGGCGGCACGCTGAACCTGGACAGGCGCGGCCATATCGCCGTGGACCCGCGCACCATGGCCGCCAGCGTTCCCGGGGTGTTCGCCGGCGGCGACGCCGTCAACCCTTCCACCGTGATCGAGAGCGTGGCGCAGGGGCGGCAGGCGGCCGTGAGTATCGACCGTTATTTCGGCCGTGAAGGCCGGCTCTATGACCAGCCGCGCCAGGTGGTCGAGGTCCACTATGATGAAGAGGCCTACCTCAAGACCATCGCCCGCAAGGAACCGCATCTCGAGGAGCCCGAGAAGCGCGTCGCCGAGCTGGCCCTGGAGGTCAGCCGCGGCCTGACCCGGGACGAAGCCCTGGAAGAGGCGCGGCGCTGTTTGCACTGTGACCGCAACCAGACCCCGGAAAAGGAAACCGTGCTGACCGGGGCGGTGGCCATCGAGGCCATGCTGTGAGGAAGCCATGAACCGCGAAAAAATACTGAAAAGCTATGAACCCCATGCTGATAATTTGCTGGGCATCCTGCATGACATCCAGAACGCCAGCGAAGAGCATTACCTGAGCGACGGCGACCTGCGGGCTGTGGCCGATTTTTTTGGCCTGGCCTATAGTTTCGTGTATGGCGTGGCCACGTTCTACACCATGTACAGCCTGAAGCCGCGGGGCAAGAACCTCATCCGTGTCTGCCAGTCCCCGCCCTGCCACCTGCTGGGCTCGACGACCATCGCCAAGGAGCTGATGCGGCAACTGGGCATCGGTTTCGGCGAGACCACGGCCGACAAGCGCTTCACCCTGGAATTGACTTCCTGCCTGGGCGTGTGCGGCGTGGCTCCGGCCATGATGGTCAACGACGAGGTCTATGGCAACCTGACCCCCGAGCTCATCGCGGAAGTCATCGAGGGATTGCGGAGGGGAAAATGAGTATTTACCGCACGCACATCCTGCTGCCGGTCGATGAGGGAACGGTCCAGGCTGGGGTCTTCGAGGTCAAGCGCCGGCTGATAAGCGAGTTGCAAGCGCGAAAACTGGATAAAGAAATAAAGGTCCTGGAAAGCGGCAGCGTCGGCATTGTCGGCAAAGGGGTGATCCTGGCCGTCTATCCCGACCGCATATATTATTTTCAAGTAAAGGAAGCCGACATCGTCCGCATTATCGAAGAGCATCTGCTCAAAGGGCGGATCGTCGCCGACCTGGCTCATGCCCCGGTGGTGGCCATGGCCGCCGGCACGGCCGGCGCTCATGTCGGCCTGACGCGCGAGCAGCGGCGCGTGGTCCTGGACAAGGCCTGGACCGTGGACCCGGAAAACATCAACGAAGTACTGGCCGCCGGCGGCTACCGGGCCCTGGAAAAAATATTTGCCGACAAGCTCACCCCGGAGCAGGTGATCGAGGAAGTGAAGAAATCGGGACTGCGAGGCCGCGGCGGGGCCGGGTTTCCCACCGGCATGAAGTGGGAATTCACGCGCCAGGCGGCGGGATCTGAGAAATACATCATCTGCAACGCCGACGAGGGCGAGCCCGGCACTTTCAAGGACCGGCTGATCCTCGAGGGCGACCCGCACAAGCTGATCGAGGCCATGACCATCGCCGCCTACGCCATCGGCGCCGGCCGTGGCTATGTCTATATCCGCGGCGAATACGGGCTCTCCATCAAACGCGTACAGAAGGCCATCGACCAGGCCCGGGAATTCAACCTGCTTGGCAAAAACATCCTGGAAACCGGCTTTTCATTCGAGCTGGAGATCAAAAAGGGCGCCGGCGCCTATATTTGCGGCGAGGAAACGGCACTGATCGAGTCGCTGGAAGGCAAGCGCGGCAACCCGCGCGTCAAGCCTCCCTACCCGGTGACACATGGTCTGTGGCAGAAACCCACGGCGGTCAACAACGTCGAGACCCTGGCCAACATCCCGGCCATCCTTGTCAACGGCGCCGGCTGGTTCCGCAAGATCGGCACCGACAAGTGCCCGGGAACCAAGGTCTTCACCATCCTCGGCCACGTCCAGTACCCGGGGCTGATCGAGACCGATATGGGCACCCCCTTGCGCGAGATCATTTTTTCTTTTGGCGGCGGCATTAAGGGCGGCAAAAAGTTCAAGGCCGCATTGCTCGGCGGCGCTGCCGGCGTGTTTCTTTCCGAGCCCCTGCTGGACGTGAAGATGGATTTCGAGAACCTGAAGGAAAACAAGGCGGTGCTTGGCTCCGGCGCCGTGCTGGTCATGAACGAGGATACCTCAATTGTGGACATGCTCTTTTCCATCGCCAAGTTCTTTGCCCACGAGTCGTGCGGCCAGTGTTCGCCCTGCCGCATCGGCACGCAGCAGATACTCCAGATCATATACCGTATCCGCCAGGGTGGTGGCAGGAAGGGCGACCTGGAAACCCTGCTGCAGCTGGCCGAGGCCATGTTCAAGTCGTCGCTCTGCCCGCTGGGCCAGTCGCTGGTCATGCCGGTCAAGAGCGCCCTGGGAAATTTCCCCGACGAATTCGCAGCCAAACTTAAATAAAGCAAAAGGTGAAAAAATGAGTGAAAAAATCAAATTGACCGTTGACGGAAAAGAAATAGCCGTTGCGGCCGGGACGACCATCCTCGAAGCCGCCCGCCAACTGGGCATCAAGATCCCCTCCCTGTGCTATCACCCGAACCTGAAGCCTACGGCATCCTGCGGCATCTGCGTGGTCGAGATCGCCGGTTCGCCGCTGAAGCGCTCCTGCTGCACCCCGGTCGAGCCGGGCATGAAGGTGACCAGCAACTCCCGCAGCTTGCGCTCGCTGCGCAAAACGCTGGTCGAGCTCATCCTTTCCAACCATGCCACCGAGTGCCCGACCTGCGTGGCCAACGGCAAGTGCGAGCTGCAGGACCTGGCCAACGCCATGGGCGTGGATTTTGACCGGTTCAACCGCGTCGTGGCCGACAAGCCGCTGGACGAGACCAGCCCCTCGGTGCACCGCGACCCGAAAAAGTGCATCGTCTGCGGCCGCTGCGTGACCGTCTGCAACGATATCCAGTCGGTCGCGGCTATCGACATGGTCAACCGCGGCTTCGACGTCAGCGTCAACACGTTCTTCAAGGAGGGGCTGGGGAACAGCTCCTGCGTCAATTGCGGCCAGTGCACGGTGTTCTGTCCCACCGGCGCCCTGCGCGAACGCAGCGAGACCGATGCCGTCTGGGATGCCATCCTCGATCCTGACAAGATCGTCGTGGTCCAGGAAGCCCCGGCCATCCGCGTCACCCTGGCCGAGGAATTTGGCATGGAGATGGGCACGGTGACGGTGGGCAAGATGTACGCCGCCTTGAAAAAGATCGGCTTCGACTACGTGTTCGACACCAATTTCACCGCTGACCTGACCATCATGGAAGAGGGGACCGAGCTGATCGAGCGCGTGAAAAACGGCGGCCTGCTGCCCCTGATCACATCTTGTTCGCCGGGCTGGATCAAGTTCATGGAGACGTATTTTCCCGATTTCGCCCCCTATACCTCCACTTGCAAATCGCCGCAACAGATGTTCGGCACGCTGGTCAAGACCTATTTCGCCAAGGAAAAAAGCCTGGACCCGGCCAAGATCGTTTCCGTTTCGGTCATGCCCTGCACGGCCAAGAAATTCGAAGCGCGCCGTCCCGAAATGCGCGATTCGGGATTCCAGGACGTCGACCACGTCCTGACCACCCGCGAACTGGTGCGCATGATCAAGGAAGCCAAGATCGACTTCAAGAACCTGCCCGATGAAAGCCCAGACGATTTGATGGCCAGCTATACCGGCGCGGCCACGATCTTCGGCACCACCGGCGGGGTCATGGAAGCGGCCATCCGCTCGGCCTATTTCCTGCTGGCCGGGAAAAACCTCGCCGACCTGGACGTCAAGGCCGTGCGTGGCCTGGAAGGGATCAAGGAGGCTACGCTGACCATCCCGGCCCAGGGTTTGGGCGACCTGACCGTCAAGGTGGCGGTGGCGCATGGCCTGGGCAATGCCCGGGCCTTGATGGAAAAGGTGCAGGAACAGATCCGCGCCACCGGCAAGAGCGAATACGCCTTTATCGAGATCATGGCCTGCCCCGGCGGCTGCGTCGGCGGCGGCGGCCAGCCCTACGGCAGCGTCATCGCCGACCGGGCCCGCCGCGGCGAGGGGCTCTACCGCGAGGACAAGGGCCTGGCCAGGCGCCAATCGCATGAGAACCCCGGCGTTGCCCTGATTTACGAGAAATTTCTTGGCCAGCCCGGATCGCCTACCTCCCACAAGCTCCTGCACACCTGCTATTTCGAACGCAGCCTGCTCAACGGTAGCTGCGTCAAGGAAGCAACGCAGAAACACGGCGAGCACCATGGCTGAATAGAATGACCGGCAATGAGGGTAGCCGAGCGCTGCCCTTTTTTTTAAAGATCGCCAAATCAAACCACATGGGTTATAATTTAGCAGAATTGTTCCGTCAAACAAACAGCGAGTTCCGGACGGGCGCACATGGCTGACAAAACCATGCGCGGCGACCGCCTGCACATTGCCATTTTCGGCCGGCGCAACACCGGCAAATCGTCGCTGATCAACGCCATGACCGGCCAGCCCGTGGCCATCGTTTCCGATGTGCCGGGCACCACGACCGATCCGGTGTTCAAGTCCCTGGAATTCCAGCCGCTGGGGCCGGTGGTGCTCATCGACACGGCCGGGATCGACGACCGCGATGACGGGCTGGGCGCCGAGCGCAAAAAGAAGGCGGCGGCCGTCCTGGAAAAAAGCGACCTGGCCCTGCTGGTGGTCGATCCCCGAACATCCGATTTTTCGTACGAAGACGAGCTGCTGGAAAAGTTCCGTTCCCGCTCCATTCCCGTCATCGTCGTGGCCAACAAGATCGACCTAGCGGGAGTGGAGAACAAGGCCTGGTTCCGCGACAAGCCATGCGTCCGCGTTAGCGCCCTGACCGGCCTGGGGATGGAAGCGTTGCGGCAGCGCATCCTGGAGATCGCTCCCAGCCAATGGGAACCGCCTTTTTTACGTGACCTGGTCCGAACGGAGGACATTGTAGTCCTGGTGGTGCCGATCGATACGGGAGCGCCCAAGGGGCGGCTGATCATGCCCCAGGTCAAGGCCTTGCGCGACGCGCTGGACGCCGGCGCCATGCCGCTCAGTTGCCGCGAGAGCGAACTGGCCTCCGCCCTGGGCTCCTTGAGGAAAAAACCAGCGCTGGTCGTGACCGATTCGCAGGCTTTCTCCCTGGTGGCCAGCGTGGTGCCTGATGAAATATTACTGACCTCTTTTTCCATCCTTTCGGCCCGTCAGAAGGGCGATCTGCCCAAGCTGGTCGAAGGAGTGTTGGCGGTGCCGTCCCTGCGGCGCGGGGACAAGGTGCTGATCGCCGAATCGTGCAGCCACCATCCGCTGCAGGACGATATCGGGCGCATCAAACTGCCCCGTTGGTTGAACGAATATGCGGGCGGCGGCCTGCGCATCGACACCGTTCCCGGCAGCAGCTACCCCGAGGACCTCTCTTCCTACAAGCTGGTCGTGCATTGCGGCGCCTGTACCCTCAACCGCCGCGAGATGCTGCGCCGCCAGGAACTGCCGGCCAAGGCCGGGGTGCCGATGACCAACTATGGCGTGCTGATCTCATTTTTAAAGAACGTCTTCCCGCGGGTGCTACGTCCGTTTCCCGAGCTATACGCGCGCTATGAAAACAAAACATGGCCGCATCAGCAGGGACAGACAGGAGGATGACATGGAAAGTGGATTCATTAATCACGAGCAAATATTTTCTTACTTAAAGAGCGCCCGGCCGCCCGACCGTCGGGAGCTGGATGACATCCTGGCCAAGGCCAGGCAGCTGAAGGGTCTTGACAATACCGAGGCGGCCCAGCTGCTGCTCCTGGAGGACGAGGAGAGCCTGGCTGCGCTCTTCGCGGCTGCCCTGTACGCCAAGAGCGAGATTTATGGCAAGCGCCTGGTCTTGTTCGCCCCGCTGTACGTGTCGAACATGTGCAACAATGAGTGCCTGTACTGCGCCTTCCGCAAGAGCAATGACCAGATCACCCGCCGCACCCTCAGCCAGGACGAAATCCGCCGCGAGACCGAGCTGCTGGTGGACCGGGGGCACAAACGGGTGCTGCTGGTCTCGGGTGAGGGGCTGGGCGAAGCCGCCCTGACGTACTCGCTGAAGGCCATCGAGACGATTTACGGCGTGAAGCGCGGCAACGGCGAGGTCCGCCGCGTTAACATCAACATTGCCGCCCTGCCGGTGGACGCCTACCGCCAGTTGAAGGAGGCCCGCGTCGGCACCTACCAACTGTTCCAGGAGACGTACCACTACGACACGTTCCGCCGGATGCACCCCGAGGGGCCGAAAGCCGACTACCTCTACCACCTTACGGCCATGGACCGGGCCATGCAGGGAGGCATCAATGACGTGGGCGTGGGCGTCCTCTTCGGTCTGTACAACTACCACTTCGAGGTGTTGGCCATGCTGCAGCACATCCGCCATTTGGAGGAGACCTTCGGTGTCGGCTGCCATACGATCTCGCTGCCCAGGATCGAGCCGGCCACCGGCTCAGACATCTCGCTGAACCCGCCCCATGCTGTCACCGATACCGATTTCCGCAAGATCATCGCCATTCTGCGCCTGAACGTTCCCTACACTGGGATGATCCTTTCTACCCGCGAGAATGCCGAGATGCGCCGCGAGGCCTTCTCGCTGGGTATCTCGCAGATCAGCGCCGGTTCGCGCACCAATCCCGGCGGCTACTCCAGCAACGAGTCGGGTGAGCAATTCTCCCTGGGCGACCACCGCAACCTGGAAGAGGTTATCCGCGATATCGTCAGCCATGGCTACATTCCTTCCTTCTGCACCGGGTGCTACCGCCTGGGCCGCACCGGCAGCGACTTCATGGACCTGGCCAAGCCGGGCCTGATCAAGCTCTACTGCTTGCCCAACGCCATGACTTCGTTCAAGGAATACCTGGTCCACTATGCCTCCGCGGAAACGCGCGCCACCGGCGAGGAGCTGATCGCCGGCATGCTGGCAGACATTCCGGATGAAAAGACCCGAGAAACCACTGTGGCGAATCTTGCCAAAATCGAAGCCGGTTTCCAGGACATTTGTTTGTAAATGACTGAAACTATTAAAAGAATACTGAGAGATATCACAGCCGGGAACATAACAAAAGAAGGACTGACTTTCCTTATTTCGATCAAGGCCCGTGAAAAATTCCAGCCTGTTTTTGAGGAATCAGCGCGTATTTGTCGGAGGCATTTCGGAAACAGAGTATTCGTGCGGGGCATTATTGAATTTTCAAACTATTGTCGCAAGGGGTGTTTTTACTGCGGCATAAACAAGGCAAATAAAAATGTGCGCCGCTACAGGCTCACTCTCGAGGAGATTCTTACTGCCGCGGCCTTTATGAAAAAGCAGGGGGCTCTTACCGTCGTGCTGCAATCTGGTGAGGATCAGGCGAACGACGGGCTGGTGATCGAAGCGGTAAAGAGGATAAAAAACGATCTGAATATGGCCATCACCCTTTCTGTAGGCGAGCGTGAAAGCAAAGTATACAGAGGATTTTTAAAGGCCGGGGCGGACAGGTACCTGCTCCGTATCGAGACCACCGACCCAGGGTTGTTTAAAAAGCTTCACCCCGACGACGACCTCGATTACAGAACTCAGTGTCTGTACGATCTGAAAAGACTCGGATACGAAGTGGGCACGGGCATTATGGTCGGTCTGCCCGGGCAGTCGCTCGAGTCGCTAGCCGGAGATTTGCTGTTCTTCAAAAAATTAATCCCGGCCATGGTCGGCATCGGCCCGTTTTTACCGCATCAGGACACGCCGCTGCGCGGGGTTAAAAATACCGATATTTTTCTTACGCTGAAAATACTGGCCCTGATCCGGCTGCTCCTGCCCAAGTCGAACCTTCCGGCCACCACGGCCATGGGGACCATCGACCCGACGGGGAGGCAACAAGCGCTGAGGATAGGCGCAAACGTGATCATGCCGAATTTTACCCCTTCCAAATACAGGAAAAATTACAAACTCTACGATAATAAAATATGCGTGTCCGAAGAATACGGCAAGTGCGCTGCCTGCACAGCGGGAATAGCCATGGCGGCGGGCAAGAGGATCGTGAAGAGCAAAGGGTATTCGAAAAACAAATCATGACGGTAGTACGGGCGGAATCAGATGGAATCAGGCCGTTTCAAGGCAGCCGACGCTGTGACGAGAAGGAATGGTCAGGTTTGACTTTGCATGGTAAAAAATAAATAATGGACCCCTTGGGGAGGAAATCATGACGGAAACCGTTACTTTGTTTATCGACGGCAAGGAGATCAAGGCCGCAAAGGATGCCAACCTGCTGCAAGTGGCGCGGGACAACGGCTTCGATATCCCCGGCCTGTGCTTTTATGAAAAAATAACCCCCACCGGCGACTGCCGGCTATGCATGGTCAAGATAGAAGGCCGGCCTGGCATGGTCCCTTCCTGCCTGGTCAAGGTCGACGAGGGGATGAAGGTCACGGCTTTCGACGAGCAGCTGGAAGCAACGCGCAAGATGCTGGCCGACGTGCTGCTTTCCGAACACAACGACGAATGCATCACTTGCGAGCGCGACGGCGACTGCGGCATCCAGGACCTGGCTTTTCGCTACGACCTGGACACGCCCAAGCGCACCTTCGCGCCGATCTGGCAGACGATCCCCCAGGACCCGGACGCCACTTCCCCGGTGTTGTTCTATGATTCCAGCAAATGCATCAAGTGCGAGCGCTGCGTCAAGGCCTGCACCGAGATCCAGGGCAAAGGTGTCCTGAGCATGGCCCAGCGCGGCATCCACAGCCACGTCGTGGCCGGCACCGGCCAATGGTCGGGCTCGGAATGCGACGGCTGCGGCGAATGCATTCAGGCCTGCCCGGTCGGCGCCCTGATGGAAAAGCCGGTCTACGGCCAAAAGCTGAAGAAAAAGGATGTGCAGAAAAAAGTGGTCACCACCTGCCCGTACTGCGGCGTCGGCTGCCAGCTGGAACTCTGGATCAAGGACAACAAGATCGTCAAGGTCAAGGGAGC
>Ga0209540_10002174_pt1 | contig 14059 bp, 14 predicted proteins | sample BarGraIncu01121A_FD_184501 | JGI IMG/M metagenome (GOLD analysis project Ga0209540, IMG submission 184501) | Arctic peat soil microbial communities from Barrow, Alaska - Barrow Graham LP Incubations 011-21A (SPAdes) (version 2) | ecosystem: Environmental > Terrestrial > Soil > Wetlands > Peat... | reverse complement strand
GGTACGCCGGAAATCGTCAGCAAGCTCGCCGACCGAGGCGAGGAAGCTCTGCAGAAGATCGCATCGACGCCGGCCGCACAGAAGCTGCTCGACGCTCTGACTGGACTGCGAGACCGCATGGACGAGCTACAGAGGCGCGTCAGCGGGGTGGAGGCGCTCGCGAAGCGCGTCGCCGACCTCGAGAAGCAGGTCAAGGCCCTCAGCAAGGCGCAGACGCCGGCCGCGAAGAAGCCGGCCGCGCGCAAGGCGCCCGCGAAGAAGCCCGCCAAGTAGGCGGGTGAGCAACTCTTCTTCTTAGCCGCGCGTAGGTACGCGTAGGCGCAGCGCACCCGGAATCAGCTCGAACTGAACCGGGGTCGTTCCCGGCTGCTCGCCGTCGAGCTGGATCGGCAGCGGCTCGTCGGCCTCGATCGAGACGAGCTTGCCGCGCAGGATCTCTACCTTCGGGTGGGAGAGGTGAGTCCCCCGGTAGGTCTTGTGCAGGTTGCGGGCGAGGTCGGCCTTGCTCAGGTCGCCGAGGATGAGCACGTCGAACAGCCCGTCGTCGGGAACGGCGTTGGGGCAGAGCTTCATGCCACCGGCCTGGTAGCGCCCGATCGCCGCGATCACCTCGTGCATCTTTCCTTCTCGCTCCTGGTCGTCGACGCGCAGGCGCACGTTGCAGTTGCGCCAGCGCGGAAAGACGGCGAGCACCGCCCAGGCGTAGCTGCCCCGCGCCCCGAGCCCCTTTGCTCCGTCGTTGACGCGGCGGGCGATCGCTCCGCTCATGCCGGCGCCGCCGGCGTTGGCGAAGTACTGCTCGGCTTGTTTCCCGTCCCAGGCGTGGAAGGTCGCCTTGCCCAGATCGACCGGGCGCACCTCTCCTTCCAGGGCGACTCGCACCGCCTCTTCCACCGTGTGCGGAATCGCGTGCTCGCGCACGAAATCCGAGCCTGTGCCGCGCGGAATCAGTGCCAGCTCGACCTTGCTCGTGTGCTTTCCGAGGCCGTTCACGATCTCGTTCAGCGACCCGTCGCCGCCCACCAGCACGAGGCGGCGGGCGCCGGCCTTGACGGCGTCACGGGCCAGCTCTCCCAGGTGACCGGGGTGCTCGGAGAAAAACGCATCGCCGATCAGGCCGGCATTGGCGGCCTGGTGTGCGATCTCGGGCCAGCGCCTGGCGGTGGAGCCCCCGGCCGAGGCGGGGTTGACGAGGAAGACGGTCTCGCTCATGGCGGGTTCAAGCGTAGTACGCCACCTACTCTGGCAGGATAGGGAAGTGGCGAAGCTCCACACGCCGCCGCCCGATCAGGTTCTTGCCTTCTGCGCCGAGAATCCGGTCGAGCGCGTCTTTCTGGAGGACTTGGCCCGGCGCGGGCTCGGGCGCTTTCTCGCCTTGCCGCAGGACGGCGCTCTCCAGGCTCTCTGTCACTTCGGAATGAACATCGGGCCGGCGGGCCTCGATTGCGGCGTCTTCGCGCGGCGGGCGCTGGCGAGCGGCGCGCGCATGATCGTGGGCGCCGAGAGCGCGGTGAACGAGCTCTGGGACGGCATCGCGAGGCATCGTCCGCCTCCGCGCCGAGACAGCCCCGGCGAGCCCGTCTACGAGCTGCGAGAGCGGCCTGCGCCGGGCGACAGCGGCCTGCGCCCGGCGGCGAGCTCGGACCTCGATCTACTGCTACCGGCCTGTGCCGCCGCGCACGAGGAGGAACTGGGGGTGAACCCGCTCGAGTACGACCCGGCCGGTTTTCGCCAGCGCACGCGAATTCAGATCGTGTCGGGCCGCTCCTGGCTCTGGAGCGAGGGCGGGCGCATCCTGTTCAAGGCCGAGGCCTCGGCCTGGACTCCGTCGGCGATACAGCTCCAGCAGGTCTGGACCGATCCGGAGCTGCGCGGGCACGGCTACGCGCGCCGAGCGCTCAGCGATCTCTGCCGGCTGTTGCTCGAGAGCACGCCACGAGTCTGTCTCTTCGTGCGGGCCGAGAACGAGCGGGCGATCGGGCTTTACGAGTCGATCGGGATGCAGCAGGTCGGGTTCTTCCGCAGCATCGTTCTTTAAGAACTCGAACTAAAAAGAAGCACTCCGCCGCGTGGCCGCTCGGTGGCGCGCTGCAGCTCGAAGATCGCGGCGTTACCGACTGCGATAGCGTGATCCCATGCAAACGATCCTCGTTGCCCGCCACGCCGAGAGCGAGTGCTCGGACCGGGGCATCGTCAACGGCGAGCCGAACAGCCGCTGCCCGCTGACGGAGCACGGAGAGGAGCAGGCTCGAGCACTTGGTCGCTCGTTGCTGGGGCGCCAGATCGACCTCTACGTGACGAGCGAGTTTTCGCGCGCGCGGCGGACGGCCGAGATCGCCTTGAGCGGGCGCGAGCTACCCTGGCTCGAGCTGGCCGAGCTGAACGACATTCGCGTCGGCGCTTTCGAGCAAGGCCCACTCGAGCAGTACACGTCCTGGGCGCACACGCATGAGCCCGGGGAGCGCCCGCCGGGAGGAGGCGAGAGCAGGAGCGAGGCAGCGGCGCGTTTCGTTCGAGGACTTCGAATCGCGCTGGCGCGCGTGGAGCCCGCCATTCTCGTCGTTACGCACGGTCTAGCGGTCAGCTTCCTGCGCGAGGCGTCCGCCGACCGCGGTTTTCACGCCCACCACACCCCGGTTCCCTATGCCCGCCCCTTCGAGTTCGGCGCCGAGGAGCTGACCCAGGCGCTCGACCGGCTCGAGGCCTGGCAAAAAGACCCGCACTGGAGCGAGTGAGCGCCCCGGGGCTGGTCCCCGGCGACGCCGCTCGACCACCTGGCCGCGCTCGGCGCGGCTAAGCCGGCAGTGCGAATTGAACCGATCCCGCGAGCCTGAACGACCGATACGGCGCGCTTCGCGGCGCCCGCGCCTACGCATCGATCGCCTCGGCCGCGCCCCCTACCGGGCGGGCTCTTCTTCGCTCACTCGGTTTTCGTGCAGCGCCTTCATGACGGCGCCGAGCTTCGCGTCGGCGTTAAAGCCGCCCGGCCACGGCTCGCCGAGGACCTTGCGGGCGCGATCGTCGAGCGGCGAGAACAACCCCGCTTCCTCGAGCAGCAGGGCCTCTTCGACGCGGGGGTCGCGTGGCTCGAGCTTGCGCACGTAGCTCCCGAGATCCCTCGCCTCTCGCACAGCTGGGCTCACTTCGACTCTCGAGGAGCCGAACTCGATCATCTTGCCGCCGTTGAGCTTTTCGGCCTCTTCGTCCAGTGCCCGGGCGAGCGCGTTTCTCGCGATCTTGAGTTTCGCTCCCTCGTCCGCCGCGCGCCGCCGCGCGAGCCGTTCCTCGAATCGTTTCCACAAACTCATTCCTCGCTACCTCCTGTTCGGGATCGGACACTAAAGGCAGTATTGCGCGCTTTGACCACCGAGAGCGAAAGATTCGTCGGAAGCGGCCACGACGCTGCGCCGACTGCGACAATCAATGCATGGAGAGCGTGCAGATCCGCGAGCGAGTCGAGCAACTGATCCGCTCGGAGAACCTGGTCGAGCCGGGCGGCGAGGTTCTCTGCCTGGTCTCGGGCGGCGCGGACTCGACCTGCCTCTGGCACGCGCTTTCGGCGCTCGGCTACCGCGTCTCTGCCCTGCACGTCAACCATCGCCAGCGCGGCGAGGAGTCTGAGCAAGACGCGAGCTTCTGTCGCGATACCTTCGGCGCCGAAGTGGTAGAGGCCGGAGAGCCGGGAATGAGCGAGGCCGAGCTGCGCGAGCTCCGCTACTCGTTCGGCTCCGGGCGTCTGCGCGCGACCGGGCACACCGCCTCCGATCAGGTCGAGACGATCCTCTACCGGCTGGTCTCGAGCGGAAGCGCGCGCGGGATCAAGCTGAGGCGCGAGGACGGCGTGGTGCGCCCGCTGCTGGGGCTTTGGCGAGAAGAGACGCGGGACTACTGCCGCGCCGAGGGTCTTTGCTTCCGCGAGGATTCGAGCAACCCCGGCACGATCAGAGGCGCGATTCGCAGCGAGATCTTGCCCGCGCTTCGCCGACTACATCCAGCGGCCGAGGAGAACATCCTCGCTTTCGCGCGCGAGCGTCCGCGCCTGCCGCGCGGGCTCGAGGGGGCGCTGCTCGAGCTCCTCTCTTCGCAGCAAGGCTCCAAGTCGGTCGATCTGAGCCCGGCGCTCAAGGCGGTGCGGGAGTACGACCGGCTCTTCATCGAGCAGGCGCCCTTGCCGCTCGAGGGCAGCGTGCGCTTCGGCCCCTGGATTCTCGAGTCCGGGCTGGAGGGATTACAGGTACGCTGCTTCAAGCCCGGCGATCGGCTGGCCGGAAGAAAAAAGAAGATTCAGGACGTGTTCGTAGACGCCAAGATTCCCCGTTCGCAGAGGCGCTCCTGGCCGCTCGTCGCCAAGGGCGAGGAGATCGTCGCCGTGCCGGGGATCGTGACGGCGCCGGGCTACGAGAACGCTGTGAGGGCGACGAGGGAAGATGAACGGTGAAGCCTCTCGAGCAAGGAGACAGGCGGCTGTGAGCGATGCGCATCTCGACCCTGGTGTGGGTGAAATCCTCGTCTCGGAGGAGCAACTGCGCGAGCGTGTCGCCGAGCTGGGCCGCGAGATCTCTTCCGAATACGAGGGGCGCGACCTTCTGCTGATCGGGGTGCTCAAGGGCGCCGTTTTCTTCATGGCCGATCTGATGCGCGAGATCCCGCTTCCCTGCGAGGTCGATTTCATGGCCATCTCCAGCTACGGCTCGGCGACCGACTCCTCGGGCGTTGTGCGCATCCTCAAAGACCTGGACATCAACATCGAGGAGCGCCACGTTTTGATCGTCGAGGACATCATCGATTCCGGGCTCACTCTCTCCTACCTGATGAGAAACCTGCGCTCGCGCGCGCCGGCCTCGCTGGAGGTCTGCGCCCTGTTCGTGAAGGAGTCGGCGCAGAAGGTTCGCAAGTCGGTGCGCTATGTCGGCTTCGACATCTCCGATCGCTTCGTCGTTGGCTACGGGCTCGATTTCGCCGAGCGCTATCGCAACCTTCCCTACGTGGCGGTGCTCGACGATTCGCTGCTTCCCGAAGGAATGTGAAGCAACTCCAAGGGTTCCCTTCCCGCCCCGAATTGCTGCCTGTAGGGCGACTCGACAAGGGCTGAAACGGGAAGGACTACTGCTACGCTCCGGGTAGAGGTTTAACTATGGGCCGGTTCTTTCGCAGCGCGCTCTTTCCGTTGGTCCTGATAGTCGGGGCCGTGTTTCTCGTGTCCACGCTTCTGCCGAAGTCGAGCGGATCGAAGGCCAAGCCTCTCACCTACTCGGAGCTGATCTCTCGTACCAAGGCGAACAAGGTGCAAGAGGTCACCTTCAGCCCCAACTCGCAACAGATCAAGTACGTGCTCAAAATCCCCGCAGGAGCGGCCGCGGGGACCAAGCCCGTAAGCGGCAAGGTCAACTACCCGAGCCCTCAGTCCGAGGCCAACTACGAGACGATTCTTCAGGCGCATCACGTGCTCTACGGCTCGAAAGGCACCGGCGGCTCGGCCTGGATCTCGATTCTCGTCGGCCTGCTTCCCTTCGTGCTCTTCTTCGGGATCTGGATCTTCCTGATGAACCAGCTCCAGGGCGGCGGCTCGAGGGTGATGAGCTTCGGCAAGAGCCGCGCCAAGCGGATGACGCCGGACGCGCCGAAAATCAGCTTCCGCGACGTCGCCGGCGTGGACGAGGCGGTTGAGGAGCTGCAAGAGATCAAGGAGTTTCTCGAGAACCCGAAGAAGTTCCAAGCACTCGGGGCGCGCATCCCCACGGGCGTGCTGCTCTACGGGCCGCCGGGAACCGGTAAGACGCTGCTTGCGCGCGCCGTCGCCGGTGAGGCCGGTGTGCCCTTCTTCTCGATCTCGGGCTCGGACTTCGTCGAGATGTTCGTCGGCGTCGGCGCCAGCCGCGTGCGCGATCTGTTCGAGCAGGCCAAGCAGGCGGCACCCTGCATCGTCTTCATGGACGAGATCGACGCTGTCGGACGGCACCGCGGTGCCGGGCTGGGCGGCGGTCACGACGAGCGCGAGCAGACGCTGAACCAGCTGCTGGTCGAGATGGACGGCTTCGAGCTGAAGGACAACATCATCTTGATCGCGGCCACGAACCGGCCCGACATCCTCGACCCGGCCCTGCTCCGCCCTGGCCGCTTCGATCGTCAGATCGTCGTCGACCGGCCCGATCGCATCGGTCGTCGCAAGATTCTCGAGGTGCACTCCAAGGGGAAGCCCCTGGCGTCGGAGATCGACCTCGACACGCTCGCCGCCGGCACGCCCGGCTTCACCGGCGCCGATCTCGCCAACCTCGTCAACGAAGCGGCGCTGCTCGCCGCGCGCCGCGGCCGCAAGCAAATCGGCCAGGAGGAGCTCGAGGAGGGGATCATGCGCGTGATCGCCGGCCCCGAGAAGCGAACGCGACTGCTCTCTGAGGAGGAACGCAAGATCACCGCCCATCACGAGATGGGTCACGCGATCGTCGGCTACTTCCTCAAGCACACCGACGAGATCCACAAGATCTCGATCATCAGCCGCGGTCAGGCGCTCGGCTACACGATCTCGCTTCCGCGCGAGGATCGCTACCTGACCACGCGCGCCGCGCTGATGGATCAGCTCGCGATGTCGCTTGGTGGTCGCGCCGCCGAGGAGCTCGTCTTCGAAGAGGTCACCACCGGCGACGCCAACGATCTCGAGAAGGTCACTGCGACCGCCAAGCAGATGGTGATGCGCTACGGCATGAGCGAGAAGCTCGGCCCGCGTGTGCTGGGTCACTCGGCCGACATGCCCTTCCTCGGGCGCGAGCTGGGTCACGAGCCGGACTACTCGAACGAGATCGCGCGCCAGATCGACGACGAGATCAGGATCATCATCGAAGAGGCGCATCAGACCGCGCTCTCGGTACTTCGTGAGCACATCGACGATCTGCGCCGGATGGCCGATCTGCTGGTCGAGCGCGAGACGATCGACAAGGATCAGTTCGAGCGCCTGCTGGCCGGCGAGTCCAAGCAGGTCGTGTTCGCCGATTCCGAGCCTCCGGCCTCGACGAGCGACGAGGGCAAGAAGGCGCGCAAGCCGCGTGCCAAGCCCAAGACCAAGCCCTATCCGGTGCCCGGCGCGCTCTCGAAACCGCCGCCGCCGGAAGCCGCCAAGGGCTAGCGACCGTTCGCCAGGCGTACGCTGTCGGCGTGTCCGGGCTTTCTATCGAGCAGAGGCTCCCGCGCCCCGCGGTGATGGGGATCGTCAACGTCACGCCCGACAGCTTCTCGGACGGTGGTCTCAACTTCGAGCCCGAGGCGGCGATCGCTTCGGCCCGGCGCATGCTCGCCGAGGGAGCGGCGATCATCGACATCGGCGCCGAGTCGACCCGGCCCGGGGCCGCCGCGGTGGAGGCCGGCGAGGAGTTGCGTCGCGTCGTGCCGGTGCTCGAAGAGCTGCCCGGCGCGCCGCTCTCGATCGACACGAGCAAGGCCGAGGTCGCTCGTCGCGCTCTCGCGCTCGGGGCCGAGCTGGTCAACGACGTCACGGCGCTGCGCGGCGATCCGAAGATGGTCGAAGTGGTGGCCGAATCGGGCGCCTACCTCTGTTTGATGCACATGCGTGGCGAGCCGCGCACGATGCAGGACGAGCCGAGCTACCGGGACGTTGTCTCGGAGGTGGCCGCCTTTCTCGAACAGCGGCTCGCTTTCGCCACATCTCACGGAGTGCGCGAGGATCGGATCTGCCTCGATCCCGGGATCGGCTTTGGCAAGACGGTCGAGCACAATCTGGCGCTCGTACGACGGCTCGACGTTCTACTCGCGCTCGGCCGCCCCGTTTTGCTCGGCTTCTCGCGCAAACGCTCGCTCGGGCGACTGCTCGGCGATCCGGAGGCGACGCGTGGGACGACGGCGGCCTCGATCGGTGCGGCGCTCGCAGCCTTCAACCGAGGCGCCGGCATCTTCCGCGTGCACGACGTGCGCGAGCACGTCGAGGCTTTGACGATCGCGGCCGCGATCGAGGTCGGCGGAGCGACGGGGAGCGCTTGACGGCACCTCCGGAGTTCCGCCTGGCGCCGCCGCGGTGCCAGGCACTCGGACACGTCCCTTCCGCCGTTAAGCCCGTTACTGCAGGTATTTCTCGCGCATACCGTCCCGTCGGGACTCGTCCCGGTGCCAGGCACGGGGACAGGTCCGTTCGGGACTGGCGCGGGCGTGGCTAGGATCGCCTCATGATCACGGCGTACGTGGGGCTGGGGGCGAATCTCGGCGATCGGGAGGGAATGCTGCGCCTGGCGCTCGAGCGCCTCGCTGCCGAGCCGAGCGTCGAGCTGGTGGCGGCATCGAAGCTGCGCGAGACCGAGCCCGAGGACTTTCTCGACCAGCCTCGCTTTTTGAACGGCGCCGCCGCTGTCGAGACCGATCTCTCGCCCAGACAGCTGCTCGCGCGCCTTCAGCTGATCGAATGCGAGCTCGGCCGTCGTCGCGCCGGTCCGCGCTTCGGCCCGCGGGTGATCGATCTCGATCTGCTTCTCTACGGCGCCCTGGTGATGAGCGAGCCGGAGCTCGAATTACCCCATCCTCGCCTGCACCTGCGCCGCTTCGCGCTCGAGCCCCTGCTCGAGCTCGAGCCCGAGCTGGAGGTCCCGGGCAAGGGGCCGGTGAGTGCCTTGCTCGCGGGGCTACACTGAAAGTGCGATGTCACACCTCGACGATCTGGACGAATACGAGGCCGAGCTCGAGCTGCGGTTGAAGCGGGAGTACACGGCCGTCTTCGGTCTCTTCCGCTACTGCATCCTCACTCCGGATGTGACCTACCTCTGCAACAAGCTCGAGGTCGAGCAGGCCAGCCAGCCGAGCTACCCGTACCTGCACCTACGCATGGAAGACGTCTGGGTCTGGGACAAGAACCGCCCGGCCCGCATCATCCCGCGTGCCGAGGTCTTCACCTCCGGTGACGTGACCATCGAGGAGCTGAACAGCGGCGAGGGCTCGCAGCTGACCGCCGCCGCTCTGGCCGAGCGGATCGGAGAGCAGCTTCAATCAGAAGACGACGTCTAGGCTCTCGGCATGCTGCTCGCCGTCGACGTCGGAAACACGCAGACCGTCCTCGGGCTGTTCGAGAATGAGCGGCTCGTACAGCATTGGCGGGTCGCCACCGAGGCACACCGAACCGGTGACGAGCTCGCCTCTCTGTTCCGCAATCTGATCGATTTCGAGTCTGTCTCGGGGGTCTGCCTGGCCTCGACCGTACCGGCGCTCGTGCGCAGCTATGAGGAGCTTGCCGAGCGCTGGCTCGAGCGCGAGCTGCTCGTGCTCGGCCCCGGGACGCGCACGGGCATCGCCATTCGCTTCGACGACCCGCGCGAGGTCGGTCCCGACCGCATCGCCAACGCGATCGCGGCGCTCGAGCGTCACGGCGCTCCCTGTATCGCGGTTGATTTCGGGACGGCCACCAATTTCGACGCCATCTCGGCCGAGGGCGAGTACATCGGTGGGGTTCTGGCGCCCGGAATCGAGATCTCCATGGAGGCTCTGTTTGCCCGCGCGGCGCGGCTGCGTCAGGTGGATTTCGCCGAGCCGGCGAACGTGATCGGGAAGAGCACCATCGCGGCGCTCCAATCAGGCCTCGTCTTCGGTTTCGCCGGTCAGGTAGACGGGATCGTCGAGCGGATGCGCGCCGAGCTCGAAGGGAAGGTCAAGGTGATCGCTACCGGCGGGCTCGCCGAGCTGATTGTGCCGCACTGCCACACGATTGAAGCGATAGACGAGTTTCTCACTCTCGAGGGATTGCGCCTCGTCTGGGAGCAAAACTTCTCCGGCTAAGCGGCGGAGTGCCTCGTTTCGCTAGAGGTTCTAACTCGAGCGGAGCGCTCGCGGGCGAGATATAAAGAGCGGATGGCGAATCCGGATTCGCACCAGCCGAGTAGATCGACGGAGGTTTCCGGGCAGGCAAGCCGGCGCGGGCGCTTGAGCGGCTCGCTGCGACCGCTCTTTCCGGGCGGTCGCTCCGACCTGGCCCGAGTATTACCGCTGCCGGTCGCGCTGGCGCTCTTGCTCTACTGGGCCTCGGACGAGGGCGGGTTCCGGCCGGCGCTCTGGTACCCGGGCGCGTTGATCGTCATCTGGCTGCTCGTCATCTGCGCTGCCAACCCGATGTTCTCGCTCAGGCGGCGTGAGTGGAGAAGTGCGGCACTCGCGTTTTTCGCTCTGTTTGCGCTCTGGAGCTTTCTCTCGATCATCTGGGCGACGGTGAAGGGCGACGCCTGGGACGGCGCCAATCAAACCCTTCTCTACTTCACGGTCTACGCGCTCTTCTCACGCTGGTCGACCAACTTAAGGATTGCGAGCCTGTTTGTCTCGCTTTACGCGGTTGGGGTCGCCGCTGTCGGTTTCGTGACGATCGAGAGCGCGCTCCACGGCGGTCATCCGGCGTCGATTTTCCTGAGCTGGCGGCTGGCAGCGCCAATCGGCTATCAGAACGGCGAGGCAGCCCTCTTCCTTATCCCGCTCTGGCCCGTTCTGTATCTCGCTTCGCGCAGGGAGGTGCCGCCGTTAGCACGTGGACTGCTCGCCGCCACAGCGAGCCTGCTCGTGCAGATGACCGTGCTGGCTCAGAGCCGCGGCTCGATGTACTCGTTCCCGATCGTCTTCCTTATCTTCGTCGTCCTCACGAGCGGTCGCGGCAGGGCCTTGGCTACGGCTCTCGTCGTGCTCGCGGCGTCGGCGCTCAATCTGAACGCGTTGCTCGACGTCTTCCGGACGGGCGATCGCGGCGGCGCTCTGGCACCGGCGCTGGCGGACGCGCGGAACGGGATGATCGCCATCTTTTTCGGGCTGCTTGTTTTGGTGACGTTGGCGGCCGTACTTGACCGGCGCGTGTCGCTGGTCGAGCGAACTGCGCGCCGCGTAGACAGGGGAGTAGTCGCCGCCTTCGGCCTGGCGCTCGTGCTTGCAATAGCAATAGCGCTGAGCTCGGCCAACAGCCCGCTAAACAGCGCCCAGGACGCCTGGCACAACTTCACGACCGGAGCCTCCGGCGGCTCGAACTCCAGCCACTTCACCTCGCTCTACGGCACTAGCCGGTACGACTTCTGGCGCGTTTCCGTCAACGAGTTTCGCGTCCATCCGCTGACCGGTATCGGAGCGAACAACTTCGCGACCGAGTACCTGCAATCGCGGCGAAGCGGTGAGCAGCCGAGCGATCCTCACTCGATCGAGATGAAAGTCCTGGCGCAGACAGGTCTGGTCGGCGCTGTGCTCTTTCTCGCATTCCTTACCAGCACCTTCTTCGCCGTGCGCAGGCGCGGTATCGATCCGTTCAGGCGCGGCCTGGCCGCCTCGCTGGTGGTCGGGGTGTCTTACTGGCTCGTTCACGGCTCGGTCGAATGGTTCTGGGAGATACCGGCTATCACAGCTGCCGCTATGGCCTTCCTCGGGCTCGCCGCCGCGGTAACGGTCGATACACCGCGCGAGGAGGCGGTCGAGCGTCGGCGCGATCGCCGGCTGTCGGTTGCGGCGCTCGCGCTCGTTGCGCTCGTTGCGTCGGCCAGCTACGTCGCGCCCTGGCTCTCGGTGCGCTACGTAGACAGCGCTGCGCAGAGCTGGCGCTCGTCGCCTGGTCAGGCCTACCGAATGCTCGATCGCGCCCGTGCGCTTGATCCTTTGAGCGAGCAGCCCGACTTGATCGCGGGCACAATCGCCGAGCGCCGGCACGACTACGGGCGTATGAAGATCGCCTTCGGGCGCGCGCTGATGCGCAATCAGGCGAACTGGTACGCGCGGCTCGAGCTGGGGATTGCCGAGTACATGACGGGAAACCGATCTGCAGCGCTCGACCAGCTGGAGCGGGCCAAAGCGCTCAATCCCCGCGAGCCGGTGACTCGCCTGGTCATACGCCGCATACGCGCCCACAAGGCGATCGATCTAGCGGCGATCGACCGGATCTTTCTCGAGCGCACACTGGCCTACGCTCTCGGCAAGCCGTAGGTTGTTTCGGTTGGTCGCCTTGTGGGAAGGCTCTCGGCGCACATGCTCAATTGACGGGAAGGAATTACGGCACTAGGCTGAGGGAACTCGTTCGAGTGGTTCTCCAACCCGTTCGAGTGGTTCTCCAACCCGTTCGAGTGATTCCCCTAGGCAGACGGAGGATGGTTCAAGTGAAGGTGAAGGCATTATTCGGAGTTCTGACTGCGGCGTTGGTGGCGGTTCCATCCGCGCTGGCTGTCGGATCGGCTCAGTCCGTGTACGGGGGGCCGGAGGGCGTTTCGCAGACGCAGGTTCAGGCCGCAAATCAAGCTGCAAAGGTTTCGTCGTCGGGATCATTGCCTTTCACAGGCCTCGACTTGATGCTGCTCGTGGGCGGCGGGATGCTGCTTCTGCTCACCGGAATTACGCTCTATCTCGTCTCGCGCCCGCACACCACGGTTTAGATCGACTCTCGGCCGCTTCGGGGTGTTGGGGGCACCTCGAACGGTCGTAGACGGTTCGGGGTTGCGGAGATTACTAGCTAAAGGCGAAACAAACGCCTGCGCGCTCGTTGTCTTCCCCGCGGGCGCTCCGGGATAGGCAGGTCTTGCACTATCGCCGCGGGCACGCCCTGAGTCAGCCAGTGCGCGAGCTCGGGGTTGCGAAGCGCGGCCGCGGCGCTGCTCGTGCCGGCCCTACGCAGTCCCGGCCAGTGCGCGTCACTGGCGATCAGGTGCGCGTGCCCGGCAGCGATCAGCTCGTGCGCGGTCTTCCGGCTTTGGCGGCTAAGGCGCCCGTCGACAGAGGCCGCTGTGAGTTGCACCAATGCTCCGGCCGCCACCAGCGACCCGACTCGCGCCGGGGCTTCTTGAACCTGGGGGTTTCGCTCGGGGTGAGCGATCACGGTTGTGATTCCGCGGCGCTTCAGGTTCCAGATCTCGGTCTCGAGCGAGAGCGGCCAACCGTGGTAGGGAAACTCGACTAGCAGGTAGTGCGGGTTGCCCGCCAGAGCGAACTGGTGTAGTTCCTCGTCGCTCAGCGTCTGCAGGCGGGGAATGGCGATCTCGGCTCCCCCGAGCAAGTGCAGCCCGATGCCCCTCTTGCGCAGGATCCAGTCCAGCTCGAGAACCAGCCGCTCCATCCGCTTCGCGGCGGTTGGATAGTCGTCGCGCACGTGGGGGGTGGCTGCCATGACCGTGGTGCCGTCGCGGACTGCGGCGATCGCGATCTCGACGCTCTCTTCGACCGAGCGCGCGCCGTCGTCGAGGCCCGGGAGGATGTGGGAGTGTAGATCGACCACGGCGTCCAATCTATCGGCCCGTGCTAGTCAGCCGGAGGCGCGGTCGGCAACCCGGCTGTCGCCTCTGCCTCATTCGAGATGGTGGCGTCGAGCTCTGCGGCGAGCCGTTCGGCCCCGGGCGCGGCGGAAAACAGGAGCGCTTCGGCCGAGCACAGCGTCACGGCGTTCACCAGCTCTCTTCGTAATTGCCTGGGGAACCGCCCGCGCCTCAGATACCAGCCGTAGAACTTCCTGAGAAAGCTCTGGGCGCGCCTCTCGCCGAGCTCGCGAGCGACTTCGCGCATGAAGTGGATCAGCTCGGCGGCCACCTCAGCCTGCGACGGCTCGATTTCCTCTCCGCTCAGGATCTCGCTCAGGAGCCAGGGGTTGCCCTGCGCCGCCCTGCCGATCATCACCGCGGCTGCGCCGGAGGCGATCAGGGCGCGTGCCTGCTCGCCGGAGCGGACATCGCCCGAAGCGACGACGGGAATCTCCAGCAGCGAAGCGAGCTCGGCCGTCAGTGAGTGATCGGCGCTGCCGCCGTACATCTGTCGCTGGGCGCGGGGGTGAAGAACGAGCGCCCGCGCCCCCGCCGCGGCGAGCCCAGGCCCAAGCTCGATGCACGTTCGCGAGCCGGGCTCGATTCCGCTGCGCAGCTTGACCGTGACCGGTATCGACACCGCCGCCGCCATCTCCTCGACGATTTGGCAGGCAAGTCGGGGTTGCTCGAGCAGCGCCGCCCCGGCTCCGCTCTTCATCACCTTGCGCACCGGACAGCCGAGATTGAGATCGACGACGTCGGCGCCGGCCGCCTCGGCCATGCGCGCCGCCTCGGCCGCCTGCGCAGGCTCCGAGCCGAAGATCTGCAGCGCA